>Ga0304730_1000283_pt1 | contig 44770 bp, 62 predicted proteins | sample M_130628_MF_Meta_FD_190474 | JGI IMG/M metagenome (GOLD analysis project Ga0304730, IMG submission 190474) | Freshwater microbial communities from Lake Montjoie, Canada to study carbon cycling - M_130628_MF_MetaG (v2) (version 2) | ecosystem: Environmental > Aquatic > Freshwater > Lake | place...
ATCAATGACATCCAAGCCATCAACCACCTTGCCAAAACATGTGTGATTTCCATCTAAATGGGCAACACCTTGCCTATTATGACATATAAAGAATTGTGATCCACCGGTATCCCTACCAGCATGAGCCATACTCAATACACCCCTATCGTGGTATTGCTTATCAGCATTAACCTCGCACTTAATATTATATCCTGGACCCCCATTTCCAACACCATTTGGGCAACCACCTTGTATCATAAAGTTGGGAATTACTCTATGGAAATTTAATCCATTATAAAATCCTTTGCTGATTAATTTTTTGAAATTATCAACTGTAATTGGAGTTTCATTGTCATACAATTCAGCAATCATAACTCCTTTTGCTGTTTCAATTTTTACTTTTGTCATTAGTTAATTGTTATTGTTTTTTTAGGTTTAGCAATATAATTTGGCAAGAATAATGTTAAAATACCATTTGATACTGTTGCTTCAATATTTGATTCATTAAAGTTACTATCAACTTTGTATTTGTGAAGTATTTTCTTAACTTCGCCTTTCTTATTGACAACCCTTTCACCTTTAATTTTGACTACCCTATCTTCTACAGATATTTCAAGATTATCTCTGGTAAAACCAGGTACGTCAAAGGATACATAAGTACCATCTTTTGTTTCATCAATAGTGTAATCATTATCATAGGTGCTACGATTAACCCCATAAGGACCATAAGTGGAATCTGATGTAAACCCAAATGAACTTGACGGTCCAAATGGATTTGACAATCCAAATAATAACTCTACTAAATAATCTCTGTCTTTCATAATTTTGATTTTTTATAAATGTTTATTTTTTTTATGAGAAAGTCAAATTTAATGCCAATATATTTTTATATGACAAAATGTCAGTTATAAATATAATAATAAGACAATTTGTCATAATATAATGAAATTATAAGACAATTTGTCAAAACTATTTGATTAGTATAAAATTTGTAGCATATTTATAAAAAAACAATAAGATATGAACGTTGATTTCTTTGATGATGAAAAAACAACCAGAGGTAAGAAAAATACTACTGGTTCAAAAACGCCTGTTTTAGATAATTTCAGTAGAGATTTATCTAAATTGGCTGAAATGGGAAAGTTGGATATGTCAATTGGTAGAGAAAAAGAGGTTAAGCGATTGGCTCAAATCTTATCAAGGCGTAAGAAGAATAATCCCCTAATACTAGGTGATCCTGGTTGTGGTAAAACTAACCTAATTGAAGGTGTTGCTTTAATGATTTCAAAAGGTGAAGGTCCACAAAATTTATTGAACAAAAGAATTGTTAATTTGGATTTAACATCCGTTGTTGCTGGAACCAAATATAGGGGTCAGTTTGAAGAAAGAATGAAAGTTATTATTGATGAATTAACATCAAACCCAAATGTGGTTGTTTTTATTGATGAAATTCACACATTAATTGGCTCTGGTAATTCTTCAAATTCTATGGATGGTGCAAATATATTTAAACCAGCATTAGCATCTGGGGATATTCAATGTATTGGTGCAACAACATTTGATGAATACAAAAAATCAATTGAGAAAGATGGTGCTTTAGCAAGGAGGTTTCAAAAAATTAAATTAGACCAACCATCAATTAGTGAAACAATTAAAATTGTTAAACAATCTATTGATAAATATGAATCATTTCATAAATCAATATATAGTGATGAGATAATTGAATTATGTGTCAGATTAGCAGATAGATACATTACAGACAGAGCATTCCCAGATAAAGCATTTGATGTGATTGATGAAGTTGGTGCAAGACAACAAGTTGAAGTTAAAATTCCAGAATCAGTTAAAAAGTTAAAAGAAAAAATTGCAGAATTAAAACAAGAAAAAACAAGAGTTGTTATCAACCAAGAATATGAATTGGCGGCTGAAATTAGGGATAAGGAATTAAAACTATTGACCAAACTTGATGCTGAAACAAAAAAGTTTGAAGAAGATAGCATTAAAAATAAAAGAACCATTGATTCAGAAGATGTTTATTCTGTTGTTTCAATTATGACAAACATCCCAATGGAACAATTAAATCTTGATGAAAAGCAAAAACTCATCAATATTGATAAAAAGATTAAAGATAAAGTTATTGGACAAGACCAAGCAGTTGATTCAATTGTTAAAGCAATTAAGAGGAATAGATTAAACATAAAAGACCCCAACCGACCAATTGGTAGTTTTATTTGTTTAGGATCCACAGGTGTTGGAAAAACGCATCTGGCAAAACAACTTGCAAAACAATTGTTTGGGGATGAAAAATCACTAATTCGTGTTGATATGAGTGAATACCAAGAAAAGCATACCATATCAAGGTTAATTGGTTCTCCTCCGGGATATGTATCACATGATGAAGGTGGTCAATTAACTGAAAAAGTTAAAAACAATCCTTATTCTGTTATCTTATTTGATGAGATAGAAAAAGCACATAAAGATGTATTCCATTTATTATTGCAAATTCTGGATGATGGTCATCTTACTGATGCTATGGGAAAAACAATTAATTTTAAAAATACCATAATCATTTTAACATCAAACTTGGGTATTAAGAAATTCTCTGACTTTGGCACAGGTATTAGTTTCACTAGTTCAAAATATGGCAATGAAGAAGCAAAAAAATCTATGCTAATGGCTGAACTTAAAAAGTTTTTCTCACCAGAATTCTTAAATCGTATTGATGATACAGTTGTATTCAATACATTAAATGATGACAATGTTAAGAAAATCACAAGAATTGAACTTGATAAGTTGATTGATAGATTAAAAGAATCAAAATACAATTTCACTTATGATGATAGTGTTGTTGATTTAATATCAAAAATTGGGTTTGATGAAACTTATGGTGCAAGGCCAATTAAACGAGCAATTCAAGATAAAATTGAAGATTTAATTTCTGATGAAGTATTAAATGATGTGGTTAAAGAAGGGGGTAAATACCAATTAACCACAAAAGATGAAAATGTTATTCTAAACTAAACAAAAATGGGGGTTATTGACCCCCATTTCTTTTTATCCTAATATTCTTAATGGTTTATATTTTTTGTAATATTTTTCACATCCCAAACTTTCTATCATTTCTCTGCCCATTTTAATTCCTTTCTCCACATCTTCTAAAACAACATATTCATCATTTGTATGATAATCATAATATCCTATTGATATATTAACACAACTAAAATCAAATAATTTCTTTAAGGCAAATATATCGGTATATGGGTGTGATTGATATTGGGGATTTGTGTTTTCAGTTAATACCTTATCTATCTTTGTGAAGAACTTGCTATCTCTGTCAAATAATCTAACCCCAGAAGATATTTCACTTACCATCCAATCAAAGGGGGCATCAAATTGAATTGCATAACCCACATCTAGGAAAAAATTTGCATTGGCTTTTAACGATCCCACGCAACCAATTTCTTCTGAAACAAAAAAGGCCGCTTTTATTACTGGTAATTCCTTTAATAAAGTAAGACAAGCAAATACTCCAGCCTTATCATCACCACCAATTCCTGTTGGGTTTCCTTTTACATCATAACCCTTATACGCCTCTTTTAAGACTCTTTTGGAGTTTGGTTTAAGTTCAGTTCTAACATCTATAAAAGTGTTGTTATGGACAGTATCTGTGTGTGCTACGACACAAGGATAATACTCCGCTTCACCTTTTACACAATAAATGTTTTTCATTTCATCTAATGTGTATTTGATATTGTTAGCATCTAAATAACTGGTAATAAAATTAACCAATTTTGTTTCTTTGCCTGAATAGGAGGGGATTGATAATATTTCTTTTAAAAGTTCTTTGTCCATGTTTTTTTGTGTAAATATAGTAAATTATCTATAATATTCTCTAATTATTTTCCCTTTAATATACCCAGGTTCAATCATTTTTCTTATTTCTTTATCTGAATATTTTAATAAATCACTCTCAATTATAATCAAAAGACCCCCAACTTTTAAGCCTTTTGGTAGTGATGTTATGTATGTATATGCTAAATCCAATTCATCCCCAACTTCCAATCCTTCTGGTAAACTTTCTATATATGAATTTCTTAAATCTAAATCACCCCCAACCTTCAAGCCTTCTGGTAAGGAGATTATTTCTGATTCATATAAACTTAAACTACCTTTAACTTCCAAACCTTTTGGTAGTGAGGTTATGTTTGAACTAGATAAATCCAAACTACCTTTAACAATCAAATCATCTTTTTCTGTTATTGGTATATTGTTTTTTAATTTCCACATAAGTGGTTTTCTTTTATTATCATTTTCTTCAAGAAAATCAAATATCTTTTTTAGTGTTTCTTTTTCCATTACATGTCTGATTTAAGCCAATTCTCACCTTCTTCATCAAAAATTACATTACCTTTAATAAAACCAGGTTCAACCATTTTTTTTACAATATCCCTTAATTCATTACTATCATTATAATCTATATTATTAAGTAATTTACTATCATTCAAATATAAATCACCACCAACTTGTAAGCCTCTTGGTAATGAGGCTATGTAAGTGGCTTCAATACTCAAATCACCACCAACCTTCAAGCCCTTTGGTAATGATTTTATAAAACTATGATCCAAATATAAATTACCAGCAACTTCCAATCTTTCTGGTAATAATCTCATATCTGTTTCAGTTAAAATCAAATTCCCAGCAACTTTCAATCCATCTGGTAATGATTTAATATCTGTGTTTGTTAAATCCAATTCACCTTCAATATTTAAATCTTTTTCTGTTAATGGTATATTATTTACCCATTTCCACAAAAATGGAGTTTGATGTCTTTCATTTTCTTCAAGAAAATTGAATATGTTTTTTAGTGTTTCTTTTTCCATAATTTACCAACTTCTATCTATTTTACCTTGAATATATCCAGGCGCAATCATTTTTATTATTTCATAATCTGAATATTTAGTTAATGGGCTGTTTTTAATATATAAATTTTCACCAACTTTTAATCCTTTTGGTAATGAGGTTATTTTTGTGCGAGATAAATCCAAATCATCTTTAATATTTAAATATTCTGGTAAGGATTTTATAGTTGAACCTTTTAAATCCAAATCACGATCAATAGTTAATTCCTTTTCTGTTAATGGTTCATTATTTATTAATTTCCAAGCAATTGGAATATTTCTATTCTCATTCTGTTTAAGAAAATCAAGTATTTTTTTTAGTGTTTCTTTTTCCATTATCTATATATTTTACCTTGAATATACCCAGGTTTAATCATATTATGTAATTCATAATCTGAATATTTTTCTAATTCTGTATTTTTTCTATATAAATCTCCATGAACTTCCAACCCTTTTGGTAATGAAGTTATTGATGTATTTTCTAAATCCAACCAACCCCCAACTTTTAGTCCATCTGGCAGTAATTCTATATTTTTACAACCATTTAAATCTAAATTACCATCAACTTTTAAACCTTCTGGTAATGATTTTATATCTAAACCTATAAGATTTAAATTACCATCAACTCTTAATCCTTCTGGTAGTGAGGTTATGTTTGTATATGATAAATCCAAATTACCTTTAACAATTAAATCTTCATCTATTAATGGTATATTGTTTTTAAGTTTCCATAATATTGGTGCATTATGCTCACCATTTTCTTCAAGGAATTCAAATATCTTTTTTAGTGTTTCTTTTTCCATTATCTCAATTGTTTTTTAATAGATCCATATATTTCTCCTTTTATAAATCCAGGCTTAATCATTTCTCTTATTTCATCATCTGAATAATGTTCCATAGATGACATTGATATATATAAATCATGATAAACTTTTAAACCTTTTGGTAACAATTTTAAATTCTTGCATCTTCTTAACCACAATTCGCCTTTAACTTCCAATCCTTCTGGTAATGATTGTATTTCTGTTCTTGATAAATTCAAATCACCATCAACCACTAACCCTTCTGGTAAGGATGTTATACTTGTATCTGCTAAATTCAAATTGCCTTCAATATTTAATTCATCATCTGTTAATGGTTCATTATTAATTAATTTCCATCTTAATGGTTTATTTTTATTATCCTCTTCTTCAAGGAAATCAAGTATATTTTTAAGTGTTTCTTTTTCCATAATTCACATATTAATATATAAATATAACTAAATATTATTATTGCATCCACAAAACAGCAAATCAAATTCTTTTAAAAAAAAATGAAAAAACCATTTGGAAAATCAAAAAAAGGGATCTATATTTGTGTCATCAACAGAAATGCTGATATTTATAAGACAAGGGGACGAAAGGTATCGATTGGCGTGGATTGGGTAAGAAGGCATGTTGGGGCTGAATTAACCTCATTAACAACTGGTTCAAGCCTTTAACTGGCAACACTTTAGAAACTTTAGCAACTTTAGGTCTAGTACGTGAAGATGCTGTTGTTGCGGCTTAGTAGTCATAACAACCCCGGGTCGGTGGGCATATAACCCAGGAACAGAAGCCTTATAGTGTGATACTACTTATTGTGTCAAAGGTTTTGGTTTGGGGTGCTACCTGTAAGTCTATGCAAATAGTGGAAGTGAACCCCCCACAGTTGTCAGGTCAAATGGAAAAATATGAACTGTCTTATGTGTCCATACAGAATCTATGGAATAAGCATGTAGTCTTTTTACTAAATTACGAGCAAGACCAGGGTTCAATTCCCTGCGTCTCCACCAAAGAAAGGGTCATATTTTATGGCTCTTTCTATTTTTTTTAAACAAAAAGTTACCTATTATTGATATTTATAAGAAATCAGTATTCCCCCAAAGGTTGGAGGCGTATATTCTATTATCTTTACAAAAAAAATAAAATTATGAAAAAAACAATATATGCAATAGTTGCAATGTCAACTATTGGGTTAGTAGCCCTACCAAAAAATACCAAATTTCAAAAAAATGAAATTAATGAAATTAAAATAAACAATCAAAAAATATTTGAGGATAAAAATGTCAAACTATTATTCCTATATTTTGAAATAATTGAAAATGATATCAAACACCCAGATATTGTTTTAGCCCAAGCAATATTAGAAAGTGGATATCTATCCAGCCAAATCTTCATTGAAAATAATAATCTATTTGGTATGAGATTCCCTGAAAGAAGGCCAACAACTGCAATTACTGAAAATAAAGGATATTCAGTATACGATTGCTGGATGAGTAGTGTTAAAGATTATAAGTTATTCCAAGAATTTCTATTTAAAAGAAAAGAAAAAACAAGAGACGAATATTTCAATTATCTAAATAGAATTTATGCAGAAGATCCAAATTATGTCCCCTTCTTAAAAAAAGTTATTGAGGATAATAAAACCATCATAGATTGTAATTTAGATTTATATAAAAAGTTTAAAGCCAACACAGAAACATATGAATACAATAAAAAATTATGTGAATTAGCCAAACCTATGAAAGTAGTTTAGTAATGTCATAGTATTTATATATATAAAATATGTAAATTATGATTTCTGAAAATAAACTTTTTGCACCTATTAAAAATTATAGTCCAAGTTTAATAACGTCAAAATATAATGAAATTAGAAAAAATGGGCAACATAAAGGTCTTGATTTAGGTGTGAAATCTGGTACAGAAATATTATCCCCCCAAGATGGTACAATTAAAACTAGTCAAATTACCCAAGGAAACTGTGGTGGTCTAATTGAAATAACACATGCAGATAATATAACAACAAGATATTGTCATTTAAAAAAATTAAATGTTAAGCAAGGTCAAACTGTTAAAGCTGGTCAAGTAATTGCTTTGAGTGGTGGTGCTGCAAATGACTATGGAAAAGGTCATTCAACTGGTGCTCATTTACACTTTGAAGTCCTTGCTGGTACTCAATATGTTAACCCAGAAGAATACTTGTTAGGTAAATCTGCAATATATACAGGAAATACATCAAATACTTTAAGCAATGATGGAGGAACATCATTATCATCAAAAGGTTATACACTAGGACAAGGTAATACTAATATGTCAAAGCCCGCATACCAAATGTATAACCCAAATGCCCAAGAAACTATACCTGAATCAGTTAAAAATGATGTTAAATACATTAAAAACTATTATAAAAAATTAAACATACCAATACTTTTAGAATCTAATTTATTTGAGCCAAGTACATTAACAGAAATAGGTGATAAAGTGGTTTCCTCATTTACCAAAAAATCAAATTCTGATTTTTCAGATAAATACACATACCAACCAATTGGAACTGAATTTAGATGTAAATTCAACAAATGTGAAACTCGTAAGAGAGGTAATTGTTATATAACAGAAATCTATTTTGATAATACTACTCATTATATCCATATATGTTCTGATAACTTTGAACTCAAAAATCAAAGTGCAAGAAAAAATGATATTATTGCAACTATAAAATCAAATAATGACCATTATAGTGTAACTGTTACAAAAGGACTTAGCACCAGAGTTGCATTAGTTGGTGAGGGGAAAAAAGAAAAAGAAAAAGAAAAAGGAAAAGAAAAAGAAAAAGAAAAAAAACCATATAACTTCACATTTGGTGGTACAGATATGTCAAGTAATAAATATGATAGATTTGGTAAAGGCAGTACAAATATGTCAAGTAAGAGTTATGGTGAATTTGGTAAAGGTAGTACAGATATGTCAAGTAATAGTTATGGTAAACTTGGTAAAGGCAGTACAGATATGTCAAGTAATAGTTATAGTAGACTTGGTAAAGGTAGTACAAATATGTCAAATGAAGCCTATATGTTTGATGGAATAAAAATTAATGAAGATGTTATAGATGATATAAATAGAATACGTAAAATTTTATAGTATGAAAAAATTCTTTAAATCATTACTAAGTGCAAATGGTGAGATATCAAGCAAAAGGTCAATAGGCATTTCTGCTGCAATGACCATAATATTTGCATCTATTGTGGACTTATTCTCAAATTTCACAATAACTAACTATGTCTTTGAGGGTTTAGTTTGGCTAGCAATTGCTGGATTAGGTTTTGTTGCAAGTGAAAAATTTGCAGAAGTATTTAATTCAAAAAAGAATAATTAATTTGCAAAACAAAATGAATTAGTCTTTTGAATATATTTCAAATCTCTTGCTTTTGTTTCAAACCCTGGTGGTAGTTCAAGAACTATAGCAACACCCCTACCTTGCTGCCCAGTTTTACCTGTATCTATTGAAATTTTCCAATTTTCTCTTTTTATATATTTTGGTCCAGCAACTATCAAACCATTTACTTTATCAAAAGTTCTTTCTATCTGGTCAATATCATTTGCAACAATTTTTTCAGTAGCCTCAATTATTACATCAATTATTTCTTCTAAAAATTTTTTAAAAAATTTAACATCTGAGCCATAATCATTAAGCAAACCACTTTCTTTAATAATTTTATATATTTTTGGAAAATCTGGTTCTAGTATTCTTGTAATATGGAGTTTGTTTCCCTTTTTACTACTTGTAATATCACTTATTGTAAAATATTTCAACTCTAAAATATCACCTTTAACTAAAACATCACTCTGATTCCCTCTGCATAATGGAATAGGATTATCAACCATTATGTCACCTTTTGCCATTTTATCATGCTCTTCAATTTTTAAAAAAGCAGATTTTGTGAATATCAATTTAATTTTATCTATAATGTCCCCATTTAAACCTAAACAATTATTATAAATGTTATTTTTTTCATAACAATTTTTATAAACCTCTTTAACATCTTTACTTGCTAATATTATTTTAATTGTATTAGCATAAGCCACATACACAGCTTCTCTTACAGTGTTCTCACTATTTGCATCATCCAATGCTTGAATATATAAAGCACCATTCAAATCTCTCAAGGTATTTATTTCATAACTAACATTACCTTTGTATGGCACAAATTGATTTGAATGCTCTAATCCTCTTTCAAATTTATGCGCTTCTAATGTATTCCTTCCATGTGTTAATGCACATAGAAGTTTTCTAATATTAGTATCTAATGTTGTGCAGTTTTTATATATATAACTTTGACTTTTTTCTTGTTCTTTTTGATTAACACCTAAATACTTTTTAAATATTTTAAATATATAATTTTTTTTAACAGCATCAAACTCAAATGAAATTAAAGTATTACCTTCTTTATCATATTTAGTAGAATACATCTCAACCAAGTCTTGGTATAATAAACCTTTTGGTGTTAGAGATACTGTATCAACATCTTCTCTACTTGTAAAAAAGTCAATAAACACATCTAAATGCACTGAAATGAATTTTTTACGTAGGGAATCATTTTTCATTTCTTTAATGTTCTCAAATATTTTTTGAATATAAACATTCATAAATTTTGGTATTTTGTCACTACAAAATAATTGAACATTAACTAATTTTTCTTTGCCTGGATTTTCCTTTTTAAGTATTTCAAAATGTTTTTGGGCGGCTTCACAATTGCCATATGTAACACCTTCTTTAAAAATAGTTTCAACATCTAGGAATTTTACTATTTTTTCACTTAATTTGGTCTTGTCTGTTTCAGATGTTATGCTACTATATTTACCATGGATACAATCGTATATAAATTGGAATTCAGTTTCTGAAATATACCTTGGTTGCCTTGGACCCCTACCCTCATTTAATAAAAAAAAATCAAAAATATTCACTCTCTCCATAAATTTTTATATTTTTATATATATTTATAAATATAACATTATTGTTATATATAAACATTTTTATTAAAAAAAAATAAAATGAATAAAGAACAAATTTTAGGTATTGTTAGACACATACTTACATTCGTTGGTGGATTTTTAATTACAAAAGGTCTTGTTGATGAAACTTTTGTTACTGAAATAGTTGGTGCAATATCAACTATAATTGGTTCTGTATGGTCTTTCTTTGCTAAAGTACCAGCAGTTGATGCTGAAAAAGGTGCATAAAAAAACCTAAATAGAAAAGGGCTTGTAATTTGTTTTACAAGCCCTTTTTATTATACTCCAAATGCTTTTAATGAATCCTTAAATGGATTATCTGGTATTAATTTTATCTCATTTAACATTTGTTCCAGAACATCTCCAATTTCTTTTTGGGAGGGGGATAACAAATTTCTTTTCTTATATATTTGCATAAATCCATCAAAAGACATTATCTTATTGCTGTTCAATTGTGAATTGTACAGCTTAAAAAATCTTGCAGATTCTTTTGCTCTTGCTTTTGGCATTCCAGCCTGTATTAAATCATTTAAGCAATTGTGATACATTTTATTTAGTTTCTCACTTTGTGCTTTTAATTCGTTATGCCAAAATTCACCTTTTTCACCATATTCAAGCCAATCATTTGGTAAGTAGAATTTATCTTCTTTTAGTTCTTTATATCTGGCTGATTCTGCGTTCTCTGCACCTAACGCCACAGAATGCTTCAGAAATTGGATGTGAGTGGCTATTTCAGTTGTGGTGACAAAGTGTAAGGTGCTAAATCTAAAAGGCGATGTGTGGCCTTCTGATGCCAAAAATTCCAATAACTGCTCAATGTTTCTAATCCTTTTTGAATTTGCTAAAATGTAATTGATAATTACATCAACCCTATCTTCTATTTGTTTTGGCATTTCCAGATTTAATTCAAGGAATGTTGAACTCCAAGCAGCTAAACAATGCGTCTTGTCTCCACCATAATGACCTATTAATATTGCTTTGTTGTCTGTCATAAAATTTATTTTAAACTATTAATTAATTCATTCAATTCATTTAAACTTGGTAATCCAACAATTGTTTCTTTAGCTATAGTTGAAGCATAACTTTTAATTGTAGGCACACCCCTAACTCCAGCAACATTCACAGCATATTCTACATCATTCTGGACATTAAAAGTATATAAAGATACATCAGAATTTTGTTCTTTTAATTCATTTGCCAACTTTTCATACATTGGCTTTAACATTTTGCATGGCCCACAAGTGGTAGAATAGAAATCCACAACCATCTTCTCACCATTGTTTATTTTATCAACAAGTTGTTCTTTTGTTAGTTCCATAATTTTTTTACATAAATATAGCACAATAAAGATTAAAAACAACCAAAATATATCTTTTATATATCAAATATTAACTCACTTTTTTATTTTATAATATTTATTAAATATAACACAAATAATATGAAAATATCAAACTTGTTATGTCTTTTTGGAGTAAATCGGATAAATTTGTTGAAGAAACGACCAAGTGTCATAAACTAATATAGAACTGGGTTGCAGAAATACTTGCAACCCTTTTTTTATTTTATTATATTTTTATAAAAAAAAATGGAATCAATCTTAGTGCTAAATTCAGATTATACCCCCTTAAATATAACAACGTTTAAAAGAGCAATTATATTAGTCATTAAAGGGAAAGCAGAAATCATAAAAAATGATGATAATACCATCAGAAGTGAAAGCATAACTTATTCAAAACCATTAATCATTAGACTTTTTGATTACATTTCACATAAAATGAAGAATTTGAGGGTCAATAGAAGTAGATTATATAAAAGAGATAATAATGAATGCGCTTATTGTGGCTCAAAAAAGGAATTAACAATAGATCATATAATACCAAAATCAAGAGGGGGAAAGAATACCTGGAATAACCTCATAACTTGTTGCTTACCTTGTAATTTAAGAAAGGGAGATAAAACCCCAGAGGAAGCAAGAATGCCTCTAAGATTCCAGCCAAGAACCCCAACTTTATTTGCAAATGAATCATCTGTTGCAAAAGTATGGGAAGATTATAAATCATCATTTGTTTCTTAACAAAAAAAGTATTATACTTATAAAAAAACCAAAATAATATGAAAAACGAATTCAAATCCTATTATGTTAACCATTTAGGAAAACCATCATCAAATTTGGATTATTTTGAAAACTCTATGACACCCTATATTCTTGAAGAAAGGGAAATGAGGGCAACACAAATTGACATCTTTTCAAGGTTAATGAGAGATAGATTAATCTGGATTGCCGGACCAGTAGAAGATCGAATGGCAACCATAATTCAAGCACAATTAATGTTCCTTGATTCTGTTGATAAGTCAGATGTTACATTGCATGTGGATAGCCCTGGTGGCTCTGTAAAGGCAGGTTTGTCAATTGTTGATGTTATGGACTATATTGCTTGTGATGTGCGCACAGTGAACACAGGAATGGCTGCATCAATGGGATCCATTATCCTTGGTGCTGGAACGAAAGGGAAAAGAACTTCTCTTAGATTTTCAAAAACAATGCTACACCAAAGTTCTGGGGGTGCTTATGGTAATATCCAAGATGCTGAAATAACAATGAAAGAATGGCAAAAAACTAATGAAATTCTTTTTAAATTGTTGGGTCAATATTGTGATAAAAACCCAGATGTGGTTAAAAATGATGCTAGCAGGGATTTGTGGTTGGATGCAAATGAATCTTTGGCTTATGGAATAATTGACAAGATTATTGTTTCCAAAAAAGGTTAAAAAAGAAAAGGTTGGCTAAATGCCAACCTTTTCCAAAATTTTGAATACCTCCTCTTTTTTTAAAATCCGATTTATAATCAACAGATGCTATCTGTAAGATTCTAACTATTCTACTTTATAAATTCCATAATATGACTTTTGAATTAGATTTGCTGTTTTGGTATCACCAATATATCCTGTTGAATCAGATTTAAAAATACTTGATGCAGGAAACATAGCATTCTTAGTATATGGATTCAATTTATATTCTACACCATTAACATTAATTGTTTTTTTTGAAAAATTATTAATTGTTTTTGTAAGCAAATTAACATCTATATCAACCCCATCTTTATATTTATGTGTAATTAAATTAACTTCTTCCTCATTAGCCCCACTATCAAATAATGGGCTGTTTTGAGTAAATTTAAAAACATAATTTGGGCTTGTTGGTTTAGTTAAAATTTTACCCCCATCATTGTTTGCAATGACCCAACTATATGTTGAATAAAAAAGATTTCTAAATTTATTTTTTATCTCTATATTTATTTGTTGATTTTGTTGCGTTGGGTCCGTTGTCACCTCTGGTGTTGTGTTGGTTGTTCCACTTGTTGTTTGGGGAGTTTGTTGGTTACTATTTTTAGAAGCTTCAGTAAATACTAGTTTTAAAATACCATTTTTAAATTTATTAGCATCCTTCCATTCATTTGATTTTATTTGTGGGCAAGGTAGTATTGATTTATTAGCATCTTTCCCACATCTATAAGCATAAAAAGAGCCAGATGTTGCACTATAATATATATAAGGATCACCCCAAGGTCTTCTTAATTTATCATTTTTAGTTAAATTAGATTGTTGTCTTTGGTTTAATGTTGTTGCTGTTAGTCCAGTATATGGTGCATCAGTATATGGTGCACTTCTTCCTGTGTCGGTAATAGATTGAGTAATTAATTTATCTAATTCACTTAAATCATTATTAGCTTGCTCAAATAATAATTGACCACTAATGAATGACTCATATAATTTTTCTTTATTCCCATAAGTTAAAGATTTAAATATTAAGTCATCTAAATTATATGCTAAATTTATATATTTTTTTAAATCATCTTTCATTTTTGCTTAATTATATGTTTTTGATCATTATTATCAGTTATCTCTATGGATTCTATTTCAAAGTTTTTTGGTGTGCTTATCCTAACTATGTTATTAACATTTTTAAAATCTGTATTACCTAAAGAATATTGATTATTAATTTTAACAATTTTTGTATTGTTATATGGAAAAGAAATATCAACTAAATTTATATTATTTCTGTCTGTTTTGGTGTAATTCCAAGTTTGGCTATTAACATCAATTTGACCTCCACCAGCTTGAATACGTTCTCCTTCAATCTTGGCATTATTTTCTATATCTTTTTTTGTCTTATCTAAATTTGGTGTAACCAAACTAAAAATCATTCTATAAAAACTATCATAATCTTTATTTGGTGTGCCGCCAATATCAAAACTAGCAATTTTTGTAATAAAATTAGCAATCATTGAATTATCAAATGATTTTACTTCATTAGGAATTCCAATTCCATATGCAATCTGATATATTTTACTATCCCAACCACCATTTCCAATTTGCCCTACTGATGCCCAAGTACTATAGTAATGAGTAAGAAATTGCTTTGAAAAAATATTTACAATATCACCCAAAAAGTTTTCTGGCTCAAGTTGTTTTCTCTCTTCATCTGTTAATTCTGGTAATAATGGGAAGTTAATTTTAGATTGTTCTAAATAACCCCTAAGATTAAGATCCATTAAAGTATAAACTGTATACGCTGCTGGTATAAATATTGTTTGAATAGAACTTCTAAGTGCCCCAAGAAAAGAATATTGTAAATATAAACTATATAATGTACGCCACTGTTTTTTTTGCAGTCCGGTTCTATTACTTGCAATAAGTGTATATAGTAATTGTTTATTAGGAAATGCCCCCCATACTAATGTCCTACGTATTGTTTTTCCTGTATTTGTATTTAACCCATCCCTTATAAACTTTGGTATTTTTTTGGATTTTAAATCACTTATAATACGAAGATTATTCCCTGCTGGATTTATTGAGTCCCATAATGTTTTTTTAATTTTGTTTTTAGCATTAACACTTGCTAAGTGAGCAGTTAATTGAAACCCTGGATATTTTTCCCCCAAACTACCTGCTTTCAACTCATCTATTATTTGACTAAATTCAAGTGCCTTTGGGTTATTACTTCTTAGGTTAAGTGCTTTTACAAGAGTATCTATATTTTGCGTGGCTAAATCATCTTGTACCATTAAATAAGATCTAAATGTGCTATCTATTGATTTTTTATAAGCTAAAGTTATATCTTCTATTTGAGTTGAATCTGTAACTCCTTTAAGGTTTTCTAAATATGCTCTATATTTGTCTAACATTTTTACTTCCAAACCTTGTTTGCCATATTTCCAACCATCAATTAAAGAGTTCATTGTTTGTTTATAAAAGTTAAATGTCTCAAACCAATAATCAGAATTATCTGCTAATTGTTTTAATTTATTTATATCATTTAAATTTAAATTTTGTCTCTTACCAGAACCATATCTTTTATATATTTCATAATATTCTTTTAATATTTTTATTGTGTTTTGGTCTGTAATTTTATAAGACCTAATAATATTGTCTATATTTTGTTCATTTCCTATAATATTCCCTAAAATATTGGATAACTTATTATATCCAATATTTAGCACCTTATCTAAAATTTCTGTTTTTGACAAAATAGTAGGAGTATCTAATTTAAGATATCTAAAAACTAATTCATATTGTAAATCTTTATTATTTGGATCACTAACCCAATTATTATAAGCATATCTAAACCAATTTTGATCGGGTGAATTTGGACTATCAATAATACTTTTAAGATTAGGAATATCTGCAATAATTTTTTTTAATGCCTTACCAACAACAAATTTAGGATTCCCTCTAAATAACCTACTTAAAAACTTCTGCTCATTTAAATGACTACTATCAATCTGCATTAATTGCATATTCCTATATAATTCATTTATTATATTTTCTTTATTTTCCATAAATTAACTTTGGTTTGAAACATAGTTTAATAAACTTGGATTTGCTGATATTGCATTAAATATTGAATACATATCATTAGAATTTAAATTAGACATAGAGTTGCTTTCTAATTCTTCCAAGTTTTTATTTAATTCTCTTTGATACTTATCCTTCTCACTTGCAAAAAGTGTCCAAAGTTCTTCCCAACTCCCTATAATTATACCTACTTTTGCTAACATTTTTGTTAATACAAAAAGTAATTTTCCACTAGAAGCACCAAATGATGTTGGGTTAGATTTATTGTATTTATATAACATAAGAAGAAAATCTTTTAATTTTAATGCAGATATTGCTTTTACCCACTTTACAAATAAATTTATACGTTTTAAACCCCTTTGAATTTTTTCTTTTAAAGTTTTTCCATTTTTAATAAATTCTTTAAATAATTCAATAACCCCATCAAAATCTTTTTTGGTTAGTCTATTTATTGCACCTATGTTTTTTGACAAATCTTTTAATTTTTTTAATAAACCTATAAATGCATTTTTACCTATTTTTCTAACAATTGGTAATTCACCAAATGGAATAAATAAAAACATAAGTCTTAGCCCAGCCTCATACTTATCACCTTTTTGTAAAAAATAATAACCACTACTTATTTCTATTAAAGCCGAAAATATCTGCCCATATGGAACAAAATTTAAAACCCCAGCAGCAATATCCATAAAACTCATTTTACCTAAACCTGGTATGGGTATATTTGGCTCATATAAGTATTTAATTTCTTCTCTGTTTAGTGAAGGTGCAAATGGTCCAGTTGGGGGCATATAATATTTATCACCAGGTCTTAGATATGGGTATGCTTTGGTATTATCATTGTCAGCAGCAGCAGCAGCAGCATTATTATTTTTTTGATTAACTGTATATTTTTTATCATTAAAATCAGTTATTTCTATGGATTTTATTTCAAAGTTTTTTGGTCCACTTATTCTAACTATGTTATTAACATTTTTAAAATCTGTATTACCTAAAGAATATTGATTATTAATTTTAACAATTTTTGTTTTGCTATATGGAAAATTAATATCAATTAAAAATATATTACTTCTTTGTGATTTAGCATACTTCCAAGTTGGTTTATAAACATCACTTAATTTTAGTTGAGACATAGTTTTATTAGCATAGGCAGGGTATAGTAATTCCTCTTGCTCAAACAATCCATATTGTTTTAAGATATTATACTTTTCTTGTTCTGTTATTATGAATTGTTTCATTTTCACATTTAATTTAAAGGATTAGCCTTACCCCTAGTTGCACCGGATTCCCATTTTGCTTTGCTGTCAATTGGATTTGCTTTACCCCTAGTTGCCCCAGATTCCCATTTAGCTTTGCTATCAATTGGATTGGCTTTTCCTCTAGTTGCTCCTGATTCCCATTTTGATGATGGTGTTCCTCCATTGGCTGCTGGTGCATCTTCTTGTTCATTAAATTCTTTTTTAAATTTCATAATTAATAATTTTGTGGTTTTGGTAATAAATTTGGATTAACTGTATAATATTCAGTTAAGAAATTTATTAATTCTATTTTATCAACATCAATATCTTCAAAATCATCAATATCAGTGTCAATTATCTCGTCATCTGGGATTGATAGCTCATTTGGAACTATTGAATAGCCATACTCTTCTGCCAAATCATAATCAATTTGATCTTGTCTAATAATATCATCAGAATCATCAATCAACCTAAAGGTGACATCAAGTATGTTTGTTTCTTTATCAACAAAAAATGCTGTAAGTTCTTTAATTTCCATTTTTTAATATTTTGCAATTCTATGCATAAAGTTTTTGATTTCTGCTAATTTGTCATTAACAACTGCATCTTTTTTATAATTTTCATTAAGTTTTTTTGCTGATTTTATTTTTCTTGATTCAGATAAAATCAACTTTTTTGCTTCTCTAACAAATGATTCTGTCATTGAACTCATTTCACCATATTCATCATATTCAAATTCATAAATGGGTTCTTCATCATCATCCATTTCATCCATTTCATCCATTTCATCCATTTCATCCATTTCAATCATATCATAATCCATTTCGTCTATATTATGATTCATTTCAATAAAATCCATTTTGTTTTCAGTATCAATGTCTTTTGTATCCCAATTCTCATTCATTGAGCCGCATTCAGAGCATTCACCTTCATACATTTTTCCACCACATTCAGAACACATTCCGCCTGTGCTTTCTTTTACCAAGTCAGCATTTGTTAACGTGAAACCTTTTTTATCTGAAATATCATCATGTATAGATAATCTTGTTGGTTTAACTTTTGTTTGCATAGTAACATATCCATCATAAAAATCTTTATGCTTATTTAAGATATGTTTTTTTTCTTCATCTGTTATTTTAAAAAAATAAGAATTCATAGTTTTAATTTTATTATAAATATTACCAACTAATCAAAATTTTTGTATCTTTGCAAAAAAAACATGAACATATTCTTATTGGATGAAAATCCCCAAATAAACGCTCAATATCATTGTGATAAACATGTTGTTAAGATGATATTAGAAACCGCACAATTACTATGTTCAGCAAACCATTTATGTGGTGATAATGAACCCCCATATAAGTTGGCACATAAAAATCATCCATGTTCTATCTGGTGTAGGGCATCTTTAACAAATTATTTATATTTGTGTGAACTTGGGCTTGAATTATCAAAAGAATATACATATAGATACAACAAACACCACAAATCAACTGATGTGATTCAATGGTGTTTGAATAATTTGCCAAATATTCCGGACATTGGATTTACTCCTCCTGCTTTGGCTATGCCAGACCAATATAAAGTTGATGATTTTGTGCAATCATATAGAAACTACTATATTGGTGAAAAAAAAGGTTTTGCCACTTGGAAAAATAGAGAAATTCCTTATTGGTTTATTTAATTATGTGCGCCTGAATATTGATTGTAATTATCTCTATTTAGATTACTACAATACCTAGTTTGCAATTGTTCTGGCATTTCTAATATGTGCCCATATTTATAATAAATTGAACAATAGGCTTTTTGATTGCTAGTAGGATTAACTACACTCCACTTATATTGGTTTTGTTCAGTTTTAAGTTTAAAATATAAATTATTAACAGGGTCTGTTTCATATGCATAAACATATGGGTCACTAGGAATTATTAATGGATTTTCCCTTGTATATTGTATTTTGTTTTGTTCATTTAGAACCTTGCGAATTAATCTAATTAAATCTGATTCACTTAATATTAATTTTTTTTTCATAATTTTTTCACTTTATTATATAAATATATTAGTATTTAATTTTTTTAAATTATATATAAAATATTATATTGGTTTAAGTGAATTTAATTTAGGTATTTATCTTCCAATTCTTTCTTTGACATTGATGTTTCAAAGTGCATATAAAATGACAAAGTCCTATTTTCAGATTCTACTGCTAATTCACTAGTTGGCTTACCTTTTGGTAATGAATTTATGAATTTTTTAATTTTGGAATCAATTTTTAATATTTCAGATATTGTAATATCATCTTTGCTTTGGTATGTTATAACCTTTCTATTGTCCCAAATTGAAAATTCCATACTTTTTGGTAATTTTTGTTCTACAATAACTCTATGAACCAATCTTTTTAAATCTGTTTCTGTTAATCTTAATGTTCTCATAATTTTTTTATTTTTTTATATAAATATATGATAATTGGAATTTTAATTGTATATTTGAACTTCACTAAACAAAAAAAACAAAAAAATGAAAACCGCCTTAACTTTAATTTTAGTATTTTCTTTAGTTTATAATAGTATGTCACAATCTTTTTTAAAAGATGGAGATATTATTTTCCACACATCAAAAAGTCAACAAAGTTTAATGTTGCAAAAAATCACAAAATCACCATTCACTCACTGTGGTATTATTTTTTATAAAAATGGTAATCCATATGTTATTGAAGCTGTGCAACCTGTAAAGATAACACCACTGCAATCTTGGATTGATAGAGGGGTTGGTAAGAGGTATGCAGTTTTAAGAGTTTGGTCTGGTTTGACTAAGGAACAAAAAAATAAAATGTATGCTTATGGTAAGAAGCAATTAGGTAAAAATTATGATATAAAATTTCAATGGTCTAATGATAAAATGTATTGTTCAGAATTAGTATGGAAATGCTATAAAAGTGCATCAATACATTTAAGTAATCCTAAAAAATTTAAAAATTATAATTTAACCAGTCCTATTGCAATGAAAGCAATAAAAAATAGGTATGGCAACACATTCAATTCAGAAGAATTGGTTGTATCTCCAAAAGATATTTACAATAGTGATGAATTAAAAATTATTTTTAATAATTATTAAAAATTTAAAAATCAAGGTAGCTTTATACACTAAAACTACCTTGATTTCTAGGCCAAGGCATTAATCTTAATATTTTCATAATTTTATTTTTCCCTATAAATATAGGATTATTGGATTTTTAATTGTATATTTGTACTTCACTAAACAAAAAAAACAAATGAAAATAAAAATCAAAAAAGAGAGGCAAATTTGGTTTTTTAGTGATCCCCACTATAACCACAAGAACATTTGCCAAGGGACAACCAACTGGCGAACAAAAGATGGACAAGTCCCAACAGAGAACACAAGGGATTTTGAATCAATTGAAAAAATGAATGCCGCTATTGTTAACAACATAAATGCAGTTGCAAATCAAGATGATATATTAATATGCTTGGGTGACTGGTCATTTGGTGGGTTTGATAGCATAGCAGAATTTCACAATCGACTAGTTTGCAAGAATATCCACCTTGTTCTTGGAAATCATGATGACCACATTGAGAAAAACAAAGGTGATATACAGAGATTATTTCTAACTGTTAACTCCTATGTTGAACTTGAGTTTGATACTAATAAATTTGTCCTTTGCCACTACCCCATAGCATCTTGGAATGGCTTAAATAAGGGTGTTATACACTTGCATGGACACTGCCACCTTCCAACCAATAAAAGGCTGGGAAATGGCAAAAGAATGGATGTGGGGATGGATGGACACCCAGAGTTTAGGCCATATAATCTGAAAGAGATTCTTTCAATTTTAAATAAACAACCAATTGCATCTGATATGGGTTTTGACCACCACACAGAAGAATTGGTAAATGTTGTAGGTTAAATATTGATTTAATTGTAAATTATGATATACTTAACTAATAGACAATATGTCTTATAAAATTTAAAAACAAAACAATGCAAACATTACTATTTAACACAACAGAGAAAACTGTTAGAGTTTATGAAGGCCACAAATCAGTGGGTACAATCATCTGCACATTTAATTCTGTGCCAACAGTTAAGATTTATGATGGTTATTACGAAGTTAAACAAAAGGATGAGGATGAAAAGACTTATCCGGTTGCCAGATTTCCAGTAAACCAAACAAATATGTTTATTGAGAAGTAAAATAAAAACCCCCAAGCATTAATTTGTCTGGGGGTTTTTCATTTAGGCTTCCTTGGCATCAGTATTATCCAAAAATAAGTCTAATTTATAATTAAACATAGTATTATATAATTCATCAATAGGCATATTTCCAGTATATTCATTTTTTGTTTTCTTATCAATCAAGATTATTTTGACAGTTGAATCATCAAAATCAATTTCTGGATTTAAATATATCTTTACAAGTGTTCCATCAAAAATAAGGGGATATTCCTTATATTTCCAAATATATTCCTTATTTTCCTTAAAATATTTTTCAATTATTTCCACTAATTTCATTCTAATTTTTAGAGTTTCTGGATTTGGGTCATCCACAGATCCAAATTCTTCTATAATGACATCTTCTAATACATCTGCAATAACTGGATACATATCTTCAGATGAGGGATATAATCTATCATAATCAACATACCATTCATCAGTTACAATATCAGCATAATCAATATAATCTTCAAAAAGTTGGCAGATATCAGTTATTTGGTCAATTCTTTGTCTATTAACATATTGGATAAACTCATAAGAATTCACACTCAAAACTTGTGTACGTGAATAATATCCTGATTCGCTTATAAATGCATATTTTTTTATAGAATCTAATTCATTTTCTATAATACCATTATAACTTGATATGGTTGCATCATATGTTTTATCTGACCATTTATCAAATATTTTATCAAAATAACTTGACTTTCTATTACTTATAATATTTAAAAAATATTGTTTAAATCTATCTAATGTTGGGAAATTGTAATTCCTATACTTTATATCCGAACTATTTTTTTCAAAATAATCATCCACATAGTCTTTTATAATATCACCAAAATCATATCTTTCGTCATATATATCATCAGATAAATTATTATCTCTTTTTAATCCTTCTAGGTAATCAATATGATTTTTTAAATTTCCAATTGAAGAATAATTTCCAACCTTCCCTGAACATAGAGTTCTAAGTTCAAAATCAATGTTTGACCCATCATATGTTATATCATCAAGATTTCTATCACTAATAAGTGGTATTATTCCTTCCTCTTCATCATCCTCTGTTAATTGGTCATAAGTGTCATTTTTGGCAAATGCCAAAGCAATTGGATTGCTTATACCAGTTTCAATTAATTTTTCAATTCTAACCTCATTTAATTTACTTGCAAACTTATCTGATAGAGCATTTATTCTATCAAATTGTTCTTCCTCACTAAAAATACCTTCTTTATTTACTAATAATGGAAAATAAAACTCCCTTAATTCTTCATGTTTAATAAAAAATCCTTTAACATTTATCATTCCATCTCTAACATCTCTAAATTCATCCTTTTTAAATTGAAATTGATATTTGTGTTTTTCATCACTCTTATCAATCATAATATATATTGGTGCATAATTATATGTTGTAAATAAGTTGCTTCTACTCTTGTATGTTGGGTCTAAACTATATTTACCCCAAGTTGTACACCAAGATGATCCAACACCAAGCCAGGCTGCTGCCATCTCCGTTAAAGGTCTAAAAACAACCCATTTTTCTCCATTATGCAGAAGTTTATATGAATCTTTTGGTAATTCTTTTAAAATTTCTTTTATTGGTGTTTCAATAGATACAATATAATTTTTTACAATATCATATAAATCTGATATTTGCTTGATATTCTTAATATCAATACTCAAATTTTTATTATAAACAATAGTTAAGTATCTGGTGGCTTCAACCAAGTTTTCAAGATTTGGCATATTACCAATCTTATAAATGTTTAGTAATATTTTGGCATATTTACCAACTTTTACTATTTTATCATTTTTAACAACCGTTTTGGGATCTGCCTTTATAATTCTATTAAATATTTGCAAAGGTATATCACTATAATACTGGTTATAAATTTCTTCCAAAGACTTTGCTTCAGAAATTATGGATTTTAAAGAGTTTAATAGTTTCATATTTTTTTATTTTTCAATTGGTATATTATATTCTGAACATAGTTCATAAAAATTATCTTCAAATTCCTCGTCATTTGGATAGGGGTCATTTATTCTATTAGTATTAACTCTAGGCTTATCTATTTGGTCCTCAGTAGCCGCATCAAAAAATAAATCTTCCAACTTAGTATATGTTGCCAAATCAGGATAGTTTTTAAGTTCATAAAAATTTAATATATCAATATGAATTTTAACATATTCATCATTAAAGTCCAATACATTACCATATTCTTCAAATAAACCTCTATAATATTTATAATATGCATTAGATACTGCTGTCTCGTATGCTCTATCTAATGATTGTCTTAATACTGATTTTAAATCTTCATCATCTATTTCTTTTATTTTATTACTTAATTCCATGTCATAAAATTCATCTTGATTATTTTCAGAATCATCTGCACTCCATTTTTTTGAACGATAGATGTTATCAACATAATCTTCTATTTTTTGTTCTAAACTACTATCTGTATAATGCACAAAATCTTCCCAAGAATAACCAGAGATATCATATAAATCACCCATAAACACTTTTTCTAAAAACTTCTCATCTGAATTTTCAAAATTGTCCAAGAAATATTTATAGTGATGTTTTTTAATGGTAATATCAAAAATAGTCTTTGGTTTTTCTTTAATTAAACCTTTTTTGTATGCCTCAACTCTTGAAAATATATCTACTAATTCTGGTTTTTTTTCCATTATTACTTTAAGTGATTCCTCACCTAAATCTGATATTTTAAAATCACTTGCAGAATCATATTCAGAGCCAAATCCAATAATATTAATTTCATAACTTATTAATAATTCAACAATATATTTATGATATTTTTCTGCTGGTTTTGAGTTTTTTTGACCTTTTAATTGTAAAATTTTATCACCATTGTATCCTTTTTCAATTGCGGCAGTTAAATGACTTTTACTTAATGTAAATTTATCATTTATTCTTTTTGTTTCTCTTAATGAATATAAAGTATCCCCCCTAGTTGAAGCGCAATGACCCATTCTTTTTTGCTCTTCTGTACACCTTGATGTGGCTAAATCTACCCAATAAAAACCTATACCATCACTATCTCTAAAATCTAATATAACGTCATTTTCTTCATCATAATTATATTCTCCATCACCCACACCTAATTCATTATGCCATTTTACTGATTCATTAAATAATGTTTCAAAATTATCATTTTTATGTTCACCTAAATTACCATTTAATCCAACTCTAATCCAGTCCATAATGGAGGCCAACTTTGTATAATATCTTCGGTAAGTTTTGTTTAATGATTCAGCTGATGTAAATACATCATTCATATCTAATGTATCCAAGGTTTCTTTTTCGCTTTTAATGATTTTATTAACCATTATTACAGCCAATTTGCCACATCTTTCAATAAAGAAATCAGCAGCCTCATCACTTAATTTTAACTTATTAACCAAAACATCCTTTGCAGATGCCTCCAAGATTAAACTTTTTGCAACATTAATTAATTTCATATTAATCCCAATATTTATGTGATTGTTTAAAGAATTCTGGATTATTCCTATTTATAAAAGACTTAAAAAGCATTTTACCCATATAATAAATACCTTTGGATTCAAATCTTCTATTTAACGTATAGGCATATTGCTTACTAACTTTAAATTTCTTTGGTTCAACTCTTTTGCTTAACTCATAATCTTCAGCAAAAACACATTGATTATTAAATCCACCCAATTCACGCAATTTTAATGTTCTGAAAAACATAAAACCACCCAGACAAAATGGGGATACCCTTGAAACCATTTTTCTTAAAAAATCAAGCACAATATAAGCAAAATCATATTTACCATTCAGCGTTTTAAATTTAATAGTAAGTAAATCTAAGTAATTATCCAATGAATCGTGTACACAATTTAATAATAAATTTTTATCTTTCAAAAAAACATCAGCATCCAGAAATAATGTATAAATTGTGTTTGAACGCTTAAATCCTATGTTTCTAGCCTTTGCAGGTAAGCCCCCAGACAGCATTTCAATATTCAAATTATTAAATTCATTTAGTTTTATTAAATTTTTTGTAATCCTGTCATTTGATGAGTCACAAATATAGACATTTGTCCCCTCAATATTAGTTTGTTTATCCAAATAAGTTAAACAATCTATTATTACATTCTTTTCATTTTTACATGGGATAACAATTGTCAAATAATCACTTATTTTCATCTTTTTTATAAAATAAATATCTTATAAACATTAATATTATTAAAATTAATTTATTTTATTACTTTGATTACTGATATTTATAATAAAAACCCATATGAAAAATTTAATACTCTTATTATTATTTCCAATAATGGTTATTGGACAAGATAATTCCAAACAAAAGACAGAAATTTCAAAAAGTGATGAATTGAGAGAAAAGCAAAACATTAGGAATGAAAAATTTGCACCTAAAACGCCAAATGTGGTTATAATTCAAGAAAATCCAAGATTTATTGATAACGGATTCTATGATGTCAGTCCATATTATAACCCAAATCAAATTACCAGATACATTGGTAGAGATACCAGAAGATACCACCAATATTCCCCAACATATATAGGAATACCAAATGCGCCACTTAAACCATTCAATGGAACTATTGGTTTATCCAAATCAACAAGACTTTATGGACTATTTACCACAATTGGTGAAAATAAATTCTTTGTTGGGGATATTATGTTTAGACCAAACTTAGATAATAGTGAATTTTATTCCAATATTAACATACAGAATGCCATCCAGTGGAATGATGAACGATTAAAGGATATAGAGAAGGGTTATAGGATTTATGCTGGCTATGGTCAACGTATAGGCTTTATTTCACCGTTTATTTCAGTTGGTTTTGGCAGTAGAATTATTAATTATCAGTTTATTGATGACTTGGCCGTTTTAAATGGCAGCAAATCATATTCATTTCCAAAATTTAGTAAGAGTTTTGTTGGAATTAAATTCGGGGGGTTATTCGACTTTAATAAAATTGTTATTAAGTTTGATATAGACCCAATAAACCCAGACTTTTCTATTGGCGCTGGACTTCGTATAACAAAGTAATGATTTTTGAATATATTTTAATTTTTTTATTTCAAATTGTTTTTAATATTTTTAAAACATTGGAAATAAAATACACCTATGAAAATAAATTAAACCAGTTGTTGATTAATTCTGTTTGGATTAACTTGACATCCTTATGCACAGCGTATTACTCATTGGATAATCTATTTAACCATAACTATGCTGTAGTCCCCGTATATATTGTTGGGAGTATCATTGGAAAATGGATTAGTATGGAGGGATATAGTTCAATAATTAAAAAAGGAAACCATTGATTAATGATTTCCTTTTTTTTAATTAAGGTATTTTTAAATACCTTAAAATATTTGTTGGTCTCTTCTATCCATAAATTGATTTGACTCATAATGGAACTGATACGGAGCCATAGGATCACCCAAATTAAATATGAAGTAGTATGCTGAACCAGGGTAGTCTTTTAAATATCTGCTATAATGTCCATGCCCAAAAGTACAGAATTTAATTTCAGCACCTTTTTGTGCCTTAAATAAAATATCACAATATACCTTATGTGTTTCTTTTGAAATGTCAGATATTTTGAATATTTGATACCCATCAACAATACCTAGCAACTTAATTCCAGCAGCATCTAATTTCAATAAATCATTTTTTGAAACTAAATTCTCACTACTACCAAGGTCATCATCTATACCAAATTCAATACCTTTCTCTTTGAAAGCAATTGCTGCTTTTTCAAATTCTCTAATATCACGACTAGATTTAATCTGATTAATATCTAATATAGAGAAAAACGCTTTACCTGCATTTGACCTTTTGGCTTCCTCAAATGATTTAAAATAATCCTCATACTTGTAGATATCTTCTTCAAGAACTTTCTTTTCAGCAACTCTTGCAGCTAACCATTTAATATAAGCACCTTTACCGCCAGCAGCTGACACAATCTCGTCATAAACTTCTTCGCTAATCTTACCTGAATCAACAAATATTTGTTTATATTGAGCAATAGTTGCTTGATTTTGTTCAGAAATAATTCTTCTAATGATTAATTGTAAATCATTCTCCGTTAATCTTATTGTTTTTGCCATTATTTTGTTTTTTAATTATAAATATCAATATTAGTGAAAAAAATTTATTAATCAAAATTTTTTATTTCATAATATTTATAGTAAATATATATAAAATGAAAATTACTGAAAATTTTATCCCAGAACGCCCAAAAAACCCATTAAAAAAAATAAAGGGTATTATAGTTCATTGGACAGCTAACACTAGAAGTGGTGCTGGGGCTGCCTCTCATTTGAATTATTTTAAAAATAATTGGAAAATAGGTTGTACTCATTATGTTGTTGATGATAAAGAAACAATTTATTTAATACCAGATAATGAAGTTGCCTACCATGTTGGTGATAGAGAAAGAAAAAGCAATCTACCAGTTAGAAAAGCATTAGTACCCCAAGGTGGAAGTCCTAATGATTATTTCATTGGCATTGAAATGTGTGTAAATATAGACAATGATTGGGGAAAAACCATAAATAATGTGAAAGAATTATTACATCATTTATTTGAAAAGCATAAATTAACTGCTGATGATGTTTACAGACATTTTGATATATCTGGTAAGGATTGCCCTTTTATGTATCAACCACAATATGTGAATGAAAAATATTTTGATTGGGGCTGGATAACTTTTAAAGAATTCATAAAAGCCAAATAACCCCAACCAAAACTTATTACTTAAATAATTTATCAAATTTTGGATACCCATAACCATACCAATCATCTCTACCAGGTTTACCACCATCAGTTAGATTATTTACCAAGTATTCTTTTAAATCATTCTGATTCTTAATATCTGGATTGTATTTTAATAATAATCCAACTGCTGCTGTTCCGTGGGGTGTTGCCATTGATGTACCATCCCAACTAACATAAGAATTATTATCTTTAAAACATGACCAAATTTGCACACCAGGGGCAATACCAACCAGCGTGTTGCCATATTGTGAGAAAGATGCCTTATTACCCCTACTATCATGTGCCCCCCAAGAAATGACATTCTGTAAGCCACCGGGGAATGATAATAAACCTGTGCCATTATTACCAGCAGCAGCATTAACAAATGCTCCATTGTTTATTGCATTATTTATTGCATTTGTTATTTGGGTATTTTCTGTTGTTGCTCCCCAAGAGAAATTAAACACCAATAAATAATCTTTAAAATTATCTTTCCAAACATTTAATCCATGATTTATGGCATTAACCAAACTTTCTGTTGATCCACCACCTTGAGCCCCTAATCCTTTTTGTGCCATAATTAAATCCCCGTGATTAACACCATTAACATAGCCAACACCAAGTTTATATTGGGGATGTTTGCCTAATATAATACCTGCAACATGGTGCCCATGACCATGACCATCATTTTGAGTGCTATCTACTGTAAAATCTTTACAATATTTCTTATCAACAAATTGATTATCTGACATTAATGCAGTATGTGTTGGATAAGCCATAGTATCAACAACACAATAAAGAATTTTTCTTTTAAAATTACTACCAGATTTTAATTTTTCATCAAGAATCTGGCTTTGTAGGAAATTCCAACCCCAACTTGGCTGGTTATTCAATGATGATGCTTTTGATAAAGCCTGTATTTGGGTTGGGGGTAAATCCAAAATGATATCATTACCCTCTTCTAATGCTTTGAAGTGTTTAGCAATTAAATCAAAATTGATTTTTTTAGCCAAGGCCACATCTGCTGAACTGAAATTTAAATTCATATTAGTATATTTTTTTAGATAAATAGTTTTTTATTTATTTTTTTTGAATAAATATATATTTATAGTTATAATAAAAAATAACAACATGAGTATAAAATTTAGCATAAGTGAAGATGATAAGATTAGAATAAAAAATCTTTACCTTAATGAAAAATCAAAGGAAGAAAATATAAAATTCTGCCACAAAAATAATGTGAAGAGTTTAGAAGAAATTGTTGGTGAAGATGACCAAGAAGATTATATTGAAGGAATTAAAATTAGAAAATCTGGGATTAATTCACTAACAGATATGATTGAAACTTTGAAAACAATGAGAACAAGACCAAACCTAAATGATAGGGGGGAAGACTTATGCTTTAAAGTATCTAAAACAATAAATCAATATAAACCATACAATTACTTTGATGAAACAAGCAATCAATGTGTTTCTGCTATGGATAAAATAATTGAATTATATAAAGAAAATAAGCACGGTGAAGAACTAGTTAAAGACCTAGAAAAAGTCTATAATGATGAAAGCGTTTCACCAAGGGGAAGAGAATACATTAAGCATTGCTTGGGTGTTATAAAAGGCAAGAACTAAGTCCTTGCCGTTTTACTCGCTCCTTTATTTAAATTGGCTTCGTAAACTCTATTGTATTTTGTTGCTACCTCAATAGGTCCTTTCGTTGTTATGGCTTCGTCATAAAACCAAGTGGTTGTTGAATTTTCATCAGTAAAAACTCTGGTGTATTTCTTTGGCGTGTTGGTGGTGATTTCTTTTTTCATCTTTTTTTTTGTAAAGATAATTAAAAATGTTTAAATTTTTACTGTCTATGTATTTTTCCTAATATAAATCCAGGTATAATCATTTCAGATAATTCTTCATCAGAAAATCTTGATAATTTTGAAGAATCAATATTCAAATCACCATATACTTTTAAACCTTTTGGTAATGATGAAATAAATGAATATTGTATGTTCAAATCACGCCCAACTTTTAACCCTTCTGGTAATTTATCTATATCTGAACCATATAAATCCAAATCTCCCCTAATTTTCAAGCCCTTTGGTAATTCTTGTATGGGGGAAGAGTATAAATTCAAATCTCCATCAACTTGTAATCCTTCTGGTAATCCTGATATATCTAAATTCTCTAAAAACAAATCACCTTTAAAAACTAAATCTTCTTTTGTTAATGACTCATTAAACACATCTTTCCAAATAAATGTATTTTTGTATTTATGTTTTTTTTCTTCATTATCTTCAAGAAAATTAAGTATATTTTTTAGTGTTTGTTTTTCCATTATCTAATTACTTTAGTGAAATTGCATATCCCGGATTACAATTTCTAATCATATTTTTTAATTCAGTATTTGATGATTTCTCTGCTGCTTTTTTAACTAAATCAGTAAATTTATATCCAATATTTTCAAAATATGAAACTAATGAATCATCATATGTTATAGGTGCATTTTTCAAGAAAACTGAACAAGGGCTTGATTGGAATATCATATAATCTTCACCATCTTCATCTGATATATTAAAAACATGACTACGTTTTTCATCCTTAAATGCTAAATCAAATATGTCTGCTAACTTTGAAACATAATAAGATTCTTTTTCATCAAGACCTATTAGTCTTCTATTGATATTCCTTTTTAATTTACTAAACCCAGATAACCCTTCATCACTGAATATATCTGGTTTCATACTATGTAAGTCTAAATCCTTCAAATTTTTTAACCCAGTTTTTTGTAGTATTTCACTAGTTACCTTTCCATGAATAAACTTATCAAACCATTCAAATAATGGGTCTTCACTTTGTCTATTATTTTTATGACTATTATAATATGTTCTAATATTGTCAGTAAATGATTCTTTGGTTATAATATCTTCATCAATTAATACATTTATAATATTATATTTTGTGACATATTCTGCATTTTCTCCCTTGTATTTTGAAGTCAATCTATTAAAAACTAATTTGTTATAGTAGATAATATTATGTTCATAATCATTACGAACATTAGGTTTGATATATAATGCAATTTCCCTCCTATTATCTTTGAATATTACATTCTCAGGTCTTAATGACGGAATTTGTTGAAACACATAAAAAATACTTCCTTCATATTCAAATTTTTCACATGAGTCTAATAATCTTTTTATATTCCTTTTCATATCTTCTGATTCAAGAGTTCTTAATCCCCCAAGACTAGTAGTTGCTACTGCTATTTTATTACCAACTCGTTTTCTCATTCGAGCAATCATTTCATCAGCACTTATATCTTCTTTTATTTGAAGAACTTTACGAGAATTTAATGAAGATTCATTCAGAATATTAGATAGTTGTTGCTCAGTTATTAATATTTTCATAATTAACGTTGTATTGTTTTTAACATTTTATTTTCTTCTTCCAAGAATTGAACTTTTACAGTTAATGCTGAAACTTGCTCAACCAATTTCAAAATGGTTTCCCTCATCTGGTCTTTTTCTTCTGAACTTTTTAATAATAAGACTTCTAGTTTAGCAATTCTATCCCTACAATCTTCTCTGATAAAATTATCTTCTTCTCTTCGTCTTTCTGCCCTTTTTTCATAGAATCTCCAGGCACTTGCAGAACCCAAAACTGTTATTGCTGTAACAAATACTGTTGCTATTGTATTTTCATCCATATCTATTTTCTTTTATTATAAATATGCTAAATATCCCAAATAAGAAAAGTTTGGGACAAAAAATCCCAAACTTTTTCATAATAAATGTTTACATTTTAAATAAAGGTTATTTCCTTTGTATTTACATCATATTCTATGTTAATTGGCTTATTTTCTAGTGTATATTGTTCACCAAGAACAGCAGCATTGAAAAATTGAACATCATTTACCACTTTTTCACCATATCCATAATGAATATGTCCAAAACAACTGATTTTTGGCTTAACTTCCATTATTTTGGCACTTAAATCAACACAACCAACATTCATACCTGTATATGTATAGTCTAAAATACCACTTGGTGGTCCGTGAGTGACCAAAATATCCAAATTTTCAGGTATTTTAGCCCAAATTTCAGCCAATTCTTTACCCCTTTTCACATTAAATGCCCAATTATAAAATTGGGGTTGCCAAGGTGATCCATAGATGCTTAATCCATCAATATTCACTAATTTGTCAAATAAATAGACAACACCATTCTTATTATACTTTTTTGGAATGGTAAAATTCTTTTCAAACCAAAAATCATGGTTTCCAGCAATAAAAACCTTATGAGTATAAGGTAATGTTTCATACCAATCCAAAAAATCAGTGATTTCATTAGGTTTTCCCATATTTGACATATCCCCACAGTGTATAATTACATCACCCCCAACTAATAAGTTGTTTTGGGTGAGTAATTTGTGTTTTCCATGTGTATCTGATATAATTGTTATTTTCATACCCACCAAGATTTTATTCCTTCTAATTCTTTTGAATTTCCTTTTAATCTTTCAAATAATTCCTCCCAATCTCTTTCCTCTTTTTTAATCATTTCTTTAATATTACGAGCATATGCTTCAGAATTAGCAAAATCACTTGAATTACTTAAATAATATGCATCAGTTATTGCATAATCTAACAATTGAATAATTCTTTTTAGATTTTTTGTATCTTCATTATCTATTTTATTTTCAATATATGAATCCAGCATTAATTCTGTTGAGTTTTTCATGTTTTTTAGCATAAAAGTATAATCCCAATATGGATAATTCCAAAATGTGGGAGCAAATTTCCAGAGGCATTTGATAAAGTTTATTAGTTTGTTCATTTGTGTTGTTTTATTTATTTAATATGCAAATATACAAAAAAAAATAGACCCAACAAGTTTTTGTTAGGTCTTTTTGAAAGAAATCGGATATATAAAAAATTCCAAAGAAGAGGAATGATTTTTAAAATAATACATAAATATCCTAAAATACCTCAAAAGTCAAATTATTGCTCTTTTTTTATAAATATTTTTTTATAAAAAACTCCATCTATTGTTAAGATATACAATCCTGTTTCAAATCTATTCTCCTCATTGTTTAATTTGAATTCTCCAACTCCTTTTGATGCTTCAATACCCAATATATTATATAGAATCCATTTATTATCTTTTGATAAATTAAAATCATTGTTATTATGAATATTGTGAATATTATAAGTTGGTAAAATAGCATTTGTGTCTTTGTCATTTGGGCAAATTGTTATTGTGTTATTTATAATATAAACATTATTTACTTGAAATAAAGTATCAAACCCATTCAATATTCTAAAATTAATTTTATTTTTAAAGGGTGCTTTTGCATTATGTTTTAAAGTTAGAGTAAAACAAGAATCTTTTTTCAAACATATTATTGTATCATTTGATAGTCTTTTTATGTTTTTATTATAATCAACAATTGTAACCCCATCTTGTTTTATGTTGTAATAAAAATCTTCAAAAAATCCATTTTTATCTATTTCTATTTTTATTTTTGAATATGTTGAATCTTCTTTGCTGCAATCATTAGGAATACTTACAAGTGGTAAACAAATAGCCTCTGCAATATTTTTCCTTATCTTATTTCCTGGTTGCTCGCCAAACCCCCACTTATAATTTATACCTACATTTTGATTCAAATGACAATATGACATTATTGTCCCCTTTGTTTGGGGTGTAACACCCAACTCTGGGCATTTTACTGGTCCTGTTTGCTCAACAAACCAACAACCATCCAATGCTGTTCCATTTCCATTCCACCAACAAGCATGAGTATGGGGGGAACCAAGTAAATGACCAATTTCATGAGTCATTACTGTTGTATTCCAAGAATAATTTGGGAATATGCCTGTTTCCATATCCAGACCAGCATAACTTGTTCTCCATTTTGCAATATCACAAAGAGAACTAAGGAAAGCAACACCCAATCCATCTCTTAACGATACCAACTGCCCAAATGTTTCAGGTAATTGATTCTCTGATTTAAATTGATTGGCAAATGCATATAACATATTAATTCCGTCATAATTATAACCACTTGGTCTATCCCATAATTTAAACCTTGCAATTTTAATATTAACTCCCTCCTTTAAATAAATTAAATGAGTTTGTGCAAATATGTTTTCAATAAATTTAATAACTTCTTTTCCTGAACCAAGTTTTTCAATCATATCATAATCAGCCTCAAAATACATTGTTATAATTTTGATTTTATTTGATTTTTCTTGGCTATATTCAAACATTGGAGTTTCTTTAAAAAACTCATCCTCATTTGGTAAAACACATTTGAACTCTTTTGTCTGCTTCACATCCAATTCGTGCCATACACCATGAAAACCGTTTTCTACTGGACCAAAAATCCAACCCTCACCATCACCCATAATATAGGTCTGAAAACTATTGTTGTTGATTACAACAGATGCAAATGCACTATCATTACCTTGAACCTTCCCAGAATAAATAAGTGATTGTGGCTCATATATGGCATTACATTCAGAATATATCTTTGGGTTATCCACATATATTTCCATTCTGGTTAATTGAAGGGTTTTAATACCTTCTGGTGTTGGTAATTCTATTGTTAAGGAATCCAAATTATTACTTATAATTTCTCTAATATTATTTTTATTTAATATGAGAGGGGTGGCATAGTTGTGTGATGTTGACCTTAACTCCTTTGAATTTGTTTCAAAGAAAATAGATATTGGTTTATTCTTTTGAGAGAATAATACAAATGATAATATTGAAAATATCAATATTAAATTTAATTTTTTCATTTTTAATTTAGTTTTTTATAAAATTTATTGAAATAAGAAATCCTTGAATCTAATCCGTGTGTTCCACCATTTACTTTCTTTGTAACTTTTGTAATTATCTCTTTTGTTCCCCCAAGATCAGCAATCTCATTCAAATTACTTTTGTTAAAAAACCAAGCAGCAGAAATCAATGGATATGTTGTGGCAACCAAATCAGGATTACCAATGATATCAACCTCCAAACCAGTTTCATTTAATGATTTGTCAAACAATAAATAATTATTCTTACCTGTTAATTGTATGTAACCCCTACCTCGATATTTATACCCTTCAATGCTTTGTTCATCACCATTCCCCATTCTATTGCCATATACCAGACTTGCAATTTTTACTGGTTTTCTTTCATATAACAATGCTTTTGCATGTGTGGTAAAATATTTTCCAAATACTTCTTGCAATCTTTTGGCTGAGTAGTTTAAATTTTCTTGTTTTACAGAAAAATTACCAGATTCATGGGCACATTGTGCCAAAAAGTGGGAAATTCGTAAAATTGTGTTAATTTGATATTTATCAAATATAATATCCAATTCATTAATAACTGGATTTGGGATTACTCCTAATAATTTTTCTTTGATAGTTGACAGTTCCATTTTTTATGATTAATATTATTAATAACTATATTAGTTATAACTATAATTATTACAAAATAGACATATTTATAATAAAAATATAATAATTATGTCTAATTTAACTAAAATAATTAAAGAAAATTTACTTAAAGAACTAAATAAAACATTAGTTCTATTAGAAGATACAAAAATATCTGAAGAATTACAATACCATATTGAAAATGGTTTAACTTTATCAAATAATGTTTTTAAGGTTTATTCTGAAAAATATTTTGATTTGATAAATGAAGTTAGAGATTTATGGATGCATAATTTAATCCAATTAAATGAAGAAGATGAAGAAATAGTTTTATCTGATATTGGTAGAATTGGCTTGTATGAGGGTAAAATGGTTTATCTGGATGCTCCAATTGAAGATGATCTTGAAGACCTAAATGAAGCAAAATACAAAGGAAGAACAGTCACTTTAAATAAGCCAATGCAGGGGGATGTAAAAAAATTTAAGGTTTTTGTGAAAAATGAAAAAGGTAATGTAATAAAAGTTAATTTTGGATTTGGTGGAACATCTGCAAAAGGCAAAGTGATGAGAATTAAAAAATCAAACCCAGAAAGAAGAAAAAATTTTAGAGCAAGACACAATTGTGATAATCCTGGGCCAAAAACCAAAGCAAGATATTGGAGTTGCAGAGCATGGTAATTTTATTTTTAAAAAATAATGGAAAAAGAAACATTAAAGAATATATTTTCTTTTCTTGAAAAGAATGAAGGGCATAAAACACCATTTTTATGGAAATGGGAAAATAATATACCATTAACAGAAGATGATTTACATATTAAAGGTGATTTGGATTTAGTACAATCAGAAATACAATCATTACCAGAAGGATTAAGAGTTGATGGTGAATTGAATTTATCATATTCAGAAATAGAATCACTTCCAAAAGGTTTAATTGTTAATAGCCACTTAGTATTAGAGGAGTCAAATATAAGGTCATTACCAGAAGGGTTAGAAGTTGGGGGTGATTTAATTTTAGCAAGTTGTCAATATATTTTTTCATTACCAAAAGGATTAAAAGTTGGTGGGGAGTTGCATTTAGATGGATCTAGTGTACATTCTCTACCAAAAGGATTAGAGGTTGGGGGTTATTTACATATAAACTCAACAGTTTTAGCCTCCAAATCTGATGATGAGTTAAGAGAAATGATTAAGCCTGGATTTATAAGAGGTGAAATAATAAATAATGAATATGATGAAGGATTTGATTAATAATTTTGAAATTATAAAAATATTCTGTATCTTTGTTTATAATTAGTTAAAAATAAAGTATAATGGCTTATTTAAATGCAAACATACCAACTGTTACTTGTCTAATTAGGAATCAATTTTTATTCAATCATAAATCAGGATTTAACGAATATACTCTGGCTGATGTGCATTCAGTAGCATCCATTCAAAAGAGAGTTCCGTTATTTGAAGCATTTTTGGATAATGGAGTAAATTGGACCCGTAGACCTATCCACTCCTTTGTATGGAAGGAAGGTGCTGAAGTACTACCTTTATCTGAACATATGTATTGGGATTGTTTTTCATCGTATATAGATGTAAATGTAAGAGAAAGGTTAGCAGGTCTTAGAGCTGATTTGATGTCAATAAGTGGCGTTAAACGTTCAGGAACATATATGTTTACGCTTGATTGGTCACATGAAAATAGAAATGTTATTGATACTAATTTTTCTGAAACTCCAGAACATAAATGTGGTCATTTTTTTAAGATGGATAATGGTAACTATTTCATATATCCTAATAATAGAATTATTTGGATGGACACTGCTTGGACTTACAATAGGATAGATAAAAATCCTGGATATAAGATTGATATGAATATCTATACAGTAGAAAATATGAGTGGATATGAAACAGATTATAATTACATAACTAATTTTACAAAAGATGGAAAAGACTGATATTATATATAACATAATAAATAATACAAAATTAAAACTAAAACCATCCAAGGTGTGCAATGGAGTTGGAGTATTTAGTATTTGCAAAATAAAAAAAGATGAGAAACTATTTTCAGATGTAACTTCTGATACATTGTATATATCTTGGGATGACCTTAAAGGTGTTCCTAAATCTACTGAATCATATTTAAGAACTATAGCAAACTTGGATGACAATGGGATTTATTTATCAAGAACACCTAATAACATAAATTTAGCATACTATGTAAATCATTCAAATAAGCCAAATGTTTATCACAATTTAGATACAGATGAATTTTATGCTATATGTGATATTGATGAAGATGAAGAACTTTTATGCACTTACACTAATTTAGAAATTGATTGGAAATAGATATTATGATATTTAACACAAAATAATGAAAAAATATGGATAACTTTAAATTAGGCAAAGAAATAAATATAACTGGATTACTTAACAAAAGTACAATTAGTGTACCATATCATGTCCTTGAAAATGCATTTGGAGAACCAACCATTATTGAAGACAATATTTATGCAATCTGGAAGTTAAAGTTTGAGGATGTAAATGAATCTATTGCTATATTAAATTATAATGGAAATTATCTTGAAACAACTAAATGGATTGTTAAAGCAGGTAATTTAAGAAGCCTTAACAGAGTAAAAAATATTTTAGCAAGTATTTAATTAAAAGATTTGACTTTATAAAAATTAAAACATATCTTTGTGTAGTAATAAAAACAATAACAAAATGAAGGATCCATTAAAAGCATGTACTTGTGAGCAGTGTTCCTTAAAAAAGGCAAAAATGTCAACAAGTGTTAAGAAATTCTTTAAAAGATATAATTATAAAAAATTAAGGAGAATGGATTTAGAAAATCCAGAGTATATTAATTTTTATTACTCATAGAAAAAAATGGCGGGGTCGTATAATTGGTTAGTATACTGGGCTCATAACCCAGAGACAGTAGTTCGAATCTGCTCCCCGCAACTAAATTAGGATGTAGCTCAACCCGGTAGAGTACTTGCTTTGGGAGCAAGATGTTGCAGGTTCAAATCCTGTCATCCTAACAACACCCAATCTATTTATTTAGGTTGGGTTTTTTGTATCATCAATATTCTTTAAATGTGAGTTTGGAAAGAAGTTAAACTTTGTTTTTTTGGATATCCATATTAATGTGGGTAATATTGGTATAGGTAGAGGAACAAACCTAGTACATATTATAAAGAATACCTTTACAAGATCCAAGGATTGGTGTCTTAAAAACTGCAATTCTTTAGCTGTTACACCTTGATTTAAAATGTGTTTTTTTAATATGGAAAATGCAATTATTGTTTCTTCTTTTTCTAACTTTGTGAGGTCTTGTAATTTCTCCCAATTATCTTGAATGAATAATATAGTTTTAGCAAACCAATTTTTTAGTTTTATTAGAGTGTCTAAATTATTTATTGACTTTACCAAGATATCTAATTGTTTTTTACTAACAATTAATTTCATTTTTTCTTTTGTTTTTAAAATATATTATATTTATAATAATAAATACATAAATTATGAAAATAATCATAACAGAGAATCAATTTAGTGTTATAACTGAAAACAAAGCTACAATTGATAATCTTGTTAAAATAATAAAATTAACACAATCCGATGCTGAAATGCTTTATGCTACAGCTGGCAAATTATCTATGTGGATTGCAAAGAAAATAAAAGATAAAAGGATTAAATCAAAAATAGAAAAAATAACAGGAATTATTGACTGGATTAGAGTTGGGTTAAATGGTAATATCCAAACAATAAAAAATTTTGATTTTGATACCCTAGTTGAAATGCAAGAAACTTGGCATAAAAGTTTAAAGGCTAAAGAATATGATTTTGAATATGATGAAAAAAACAAAGTCATATTAGATTTTAGAGATAATGATGGTATTGGCTACTATTGGGTTAGATTAAACCAAAATCCATGTACAGAAGAGGCTGAAAGAATGGGCCATTGTGGTAGGTCAGGGAAGGGAGATATATATTCTTTAAGAGTTAATGAATTAAAACCATCTGGTAAGGTTACAAATAAATCAGTTGCCACAGCAGCCATTAAGTCTGGGGTTGTTTATCAATTGAAGGGAAGGTTCAACAAAAAAGTTGAATCAATTTACCACGAGTATATTGTTAAATTGCTTGAATTAAAAAATCAAGATGGTGAATATTTTATAAAATCATTTGGATCCGAATATCAATCAGGTGAAGATTTTAGATTAACTGATTTAGATTTTAAAAAATATGCTGATACAATTAGAAAAAGAATTGATTTAATTATTAGTGATGAAGAAATTAAGCAAAATTACGCTCGCATTCAGGGTGAAGATATAGAAAATGCGTCTGGGGAGGATTGCAAAAGATTAGCAGCATTTAAATTCCTTTCAGGTAAGAGGGGGGTAGATATAGCATCAAGGCAAGAAAGTTTATATTTTGCCAAACTAATAAATTCAATAGTAAATTCTAGTGAATTATCTGATAATGAATTTGGTGAAAAAATAAATGAATATAATGATATTAAGAAATCATTAATTGATGAATATAATATTAATTTTAGTCATACTGAGTTTACTTTTTATGATAATTTGGAAGAAACTAATGTCACATATACAATTTTTGATGAGGACTCTGCACGTATAAATGCATTAGAATCAATTGCGGATGATTATCATAATCAGTTTGATTATATTTTAAAAGAACCCCATTATACAAGATTAAAAAGATTGGGTGTTAATTTTAATAAGGTAATTAAAATGGATAATGATGAAATCTATGATTTTTTTTCAGAAATGATATATGATTCACCTAAAGATTATATTGATGATAGAGTTTTAAGTTCTGCCCAAGAAAAAGAAATTCAAGAATTAAAAAAGGAACTTGAAACAGCAACAGATGAAGATAGAATAGATTATTTGGAAAATGAAATTGAATATATAAATGCCCGCCCAGATGAAATTTCTGAAAAGGCAATTCAGGATGAAATAGATTCAAGATATGAGGTATATGAAAATAATCCCATATTATTTATTAACGATTATGATTTTGATAAGGAAAATTATTTTGATATGAATGCATTTGCCTTGGAGATTTTTAAAATAGATCAGTATGCGACTTTATCATTTTTAAGTGGTGAGTGGGAAGAGGTATATGCTTGTGATGATACTTGGATAATATTTAGAACAGATTAATGATATGAAACTAATAGAAATTTTTAAAACAGTAATTAATGAGGAAACTGATGGGATTACCATATTTTTTGGTTGGGTAGTCCATAACATGGTAAAAAGTAAAATGCAATAATATGTTTAATGTTTTTAAATTCTTTAATCAAAAAAAATCTGAAATAATTTTGGATGAATATCTTGGCGAGTATAAAGCCAATGATGGAAGGACTGGTAAGTTATATGCTGATGGTAATAAGATAAAATTTACCTATGATGGTAAGACCATTAGTTTCACACCCTCTGATAAGAAAGATGTATTTACCATATCTTATTTTCCATTTAAAGGTTCAGCATCATTTATAAGAAATTCAAAAGGGATTATAAGTGGGGTTAAGGCTGATATGGCTGGATATGCAATTGATGCAAGCAAAATTGCTTAAAATTAAATTATAGTTTGGATTATTTAAAATATTTGCCTATATTTAGATAAAACAAACTTATATGAATGTATTGGAGTTATTTGCTGGTAGCAGATCTATTGGCAAAGTTGGGGATGAGTTGGGTATGAATGTTTTTTCTGTTGATTGGGAAAAATATGAAGACATTGATTTATGTATTGATGTTGCAAAACTAACAAAAGAAGATATTCCTTTTATCCCTGATGTTATTTGGGCTTCACCAGACTGCACAACATATACCATAGCGGCTATTTCTACTCATAGGAATAATACAGAGCCAAAAAGTGAATATGCAAAAAAATGTGATATTACAAATCAACATTTTATTTCTTTAATAAAAGAATGGTTGGAGATAAATCCTAATATGGTTTTCTTTATTGAAAATCCTAGAGGTATGTTGCGTAAAATGCCTTGGATGCAAGAATTCAAACGACATACTGTGTGGTATTGTGTTTATGGTGACGAAAGAGCCAAGCCAACAGATATATGGACAAATTCTGATACATGGATCCCAAGACCAGTATGTCATAATGGTAATAAAGAATGTCATCATGCACCTGCACCAAGGGGTTCTAAAACTGGAACACAAGGTAGAAAAGGCGCTTATGAAAGAAGTAAAATTCCAGAAGAATTATGTAGAGAAGTGTTATTATCAACAATTAAAAAATAAGTTTTACAATATGATATCAAAACCAAAAAAAGTAGATAAACTTTGGGGACATGAACTATGGATTCATAATGATTCTCAATATTGTGGCAAGTTATTAGTATTTCCAGAAAAGGGAAATCATTTTTCTATGCATTACCATATGATTAAAAATGAAACATGGTATATACAAGAGGGTGAGTTTCAATTTGATTGGATTGATACAGAAAATGCTAAATTGTTTAGAAAAACATTAAATAAAGGTGATGTTGTTTATATTGAAAGAGGTAAACCGCACCAATTAACTGCATTAGAAGATAATTCAGTAGTATTTGAAGTATCAACAGAACATTTTGATTATGATTCATATAGAGTATATAGAAATTCGCTGCTTGAGTTAGATGAGGACATAAATTATGTTTAAAACAATTTTCAAGTAAAAAATAATGGAAAAAAATATACTTTATAATGAAGATTGTAAAATAACTATGAATAGATTTAAAGATAAATCTATAGATGGGATAATTACATCCCCCCCTTATAATATCAATACTGAAAGAAGTGATTGTTATTATAATAATGGTTATTCTGAATTAGATGGTTTAAGTGAAAATGATTATTTAGAAGTAAGAACAAATGAATTTAAAGAATTTTCAAGGATTATGAATGATGTTGGGGTTATTTGTTATAACATTTCTTATGCCAAAGAAAACCCAATATTACCAACATTATTAGTTGCTAAAATTCATAATGAAACAGATTTAACTATTGCTGATATTATTTGTTGGAAAAAACCAAATGCTATACCATTTCAAACATCACCAACTAAATTAAGTAGAATAACTGAATTAATTTATATTTTTGTAAAAAAACAATATTTGCATACATTCAAAACAAATAAAGAAATAAGTAAAATAAATGAAAGTACAGGTCAAAAGTTTTATAAAAACTATGTAAATTATATTGAGGCAAAAAATAATGATGGGTATAAGTGTAATTTAAAAGCATCTTTTTCTCAAGATTTAGTAATCAAGTTATTAAATATTTATTTTCCAAAAGGTAGTTTAATATATGATCCATTTTCTGGGATTGGCACTACCCAATTAAGTTGTATTAAAAGCGGTTGTAATTATTCTGGAAGTGAGTTAATTAAAAATCATTATGATATTGCAATTAGTAGAATAAATGAATTATTATTATGAATGTATTAAGTTTGTTTGATGGTATGTCTTGCGGACAGATTGCTCTAAATAGGGTAGGTGTGCAATATGATAATTATTTTGCATCTGAGATTGATAAATATGCTATGGATGTAGCCCAACATAATTATCCAAAAACAATTCAGTTAGGGGATATAACAAAACTAGATGTTAGCACATTACCAAAGATTGATTTGTTAATTGGGGGTAGCCCTTGTCAAAGTTTTAGTAGAGCAGGAAATAATACTGGTTTTGATGGAAAAAGTGGATTATTTTGGGATTATGTTAGAATATTGAATGAAGTTAAGCCAACTTATTTTTTATTGGAGAATGTAATTATGAAAAAAGAGTGGGAGGATATAATTACTGAAGCATTAAATGTTAATCCAATTGAAATTTCAAGTGCTAAATTTGTCCCCCAAGCAAGAAGAAGACTATATTGGACTAATATACCAAATGTGGGACAGCCTGAACAAAAACATTACAATATTTCTGATTTTATAGAGGGGGAAGGATTTCCATCAGCATGTGGGGTAGATAGAGTTTTTAAACGAAAAAATATATTTAACACATTAACTGCAACCTATTACAAAGGTATAAGAGGGAGTAGTAGGCCAGCGATTAGTATTAGGGAAAGTTTTTTAGATGATGATAGAACTGCCCATAGAATGCTTACCCCAGAAGAATGTGAAAGAATACAAACTGTGCCTATTGGATATACAAAAAGTGCTTCAAATACTCAAAGGTATAAAATGTTGGGAAATGGGTGGACAGTAGATGTTATTGCTCATATATTAAAAAATATAAAATGAATATATTAAGTTTATTTGATGGGATGTCTTGTGGCCAAATTGCCTTGAACAAATTGGGAATTAAGTATAATAATTATTTTGCTTGTGAAATTGATAAATATGCTATACAGACAGCACAAAAAAATTATCCAAATACCCAACAATTAGGGGATGTGACAAAATTAGATGCAACTACTTTACCAAAGATTGATTTGTTAATTGGGGGGTCGCCATGTCAGGGGTTCTCTTTTGCTGGTAAGCAACTTAATTTTGATGATCCAAGAAGCAAATTGTTTTTTGA
>Ga0304730_1000286_pt1 | contig 44276 bp, 48 predicted proteins | sample M_130628_MF_Meta_FD_190474 | JGI IMG/M metagenome (GOLD analysis project Ga0304730, IMG submission 190474) | Freshwater microbial communities from Lake Montjoie, Canada to study carbon cycling - M_130628_MF_MetaG (v2) (version 2) | ecosystem: Environmental > Aquatic > Freshwater > Lake | place...
ATTCATGGGCTAAGGGTATCGGCTATACACCAATTCATAACAATAATTAATTTACAGATAGGTTTTACCCTATGAAAGATCAGGATCACACCAAACTTCCAACTGGCCGTGATATCCCATTCTTAATCTCAGGCATTCTTGGCATAGGTGCATCGGGCCCAATGATTGCTAAGAGTCAGATGCCAGTACCCACAATGATTTTCTGGCGAAATATTATTGGCGGTCTAATAATGCTCCCGTTTGCTTTAGTTAGAGGCGAATGGAAAAGCAAACATCAGCGGAGTGCAATTAAATGGTCGGCTTTAGCTGGATTTTTATTGGCCCTGCATTTTGTTTGCTTCTTTTGGGCAATGAAATTTACTAGTGTTGCTACCGGAACTGCCTTGACCGCAACTCAACCTATATTTGCAGCAATTTTTGTTAAGTTAACTGGTGGACATATTCCAAAAAAGTCAATTGGTGGAATGGTTATTGCATTTGTATCCGTAATTATTATTACCGGAATAGATTTAAATTTATCAGTTAGGTCATTCCAAGGGGACTTAATGGCAGTCGTTGGTGGCGCACTAGGTGCTGCTTACATGATGATCGGCGCTAAAGTGCAAAGAGATATTTCAACATCAACATTTACATCAGTTTGTTTTTTAGTTTGCGGGCTTTCAATACTGCCAGTTGTGTTTCTAACTAACTCAAGTTTAAATGGATTCTCAAGTAATGAATGGTTACTACTTGCTGGGCTAATTTTAGGTGCACAATTTCTTGGACATACGCTATTTAATTTTTCATTAAAACGTGTTTCACCTGCAGTGGTTTCCTTAATTGTTTTCTTTGAAGTTCCAGTAAGTGCGATTTTGGCTTATTTTTGGTTAGGTCAGCAACCACCTGCCGGAACTATTCCAGGGATAATAGGCTTACTTTTTGGTTGCTCATTATTTGTTTTACGATCTAACCAAGCCGGTAGTGATGAAAAGAGAAAAATTGAAAATTGATCTTCATACCCACACTTCATACAGTGATGGCACCGATACACCTGCGCAGTTAATTAACAAAGCCCTAGCAGCAGGTATTTCTATTATTGGATTAACCGATCATGATTCCATTAGCGGTTGGCAAGAAGCTACTAATGCTTTAAGGGTAGGCATTTCACTTGTACCGGGGGCAGAGATTTCCTGTCAAACCGCTGACGGCATAAGTGTTCATATATTAGGTTTGTTATTTGATCCCAATAACAGTGAGTTAATGGATACTCTTGAAAAAACTAGAGAAAATCGTCATGGCAGGATGGAAAAAATCATCGCTCGAATTAATGAAGCTGGTATCGATATCACTATGAATGATGTTCTAGAACAGTTATCTGATGGTGCCACACTTGGCAGGCCGCACCTGGCAGATGCTTTGGTGAAAAAAGGTATCGTTGCAAGTAGGGATGAGGCATTTACTCAAATGCTTCATAACAACTCCAAATATTATGTTTCTCATTATTCACCCACACCTGAGGCAGCAATTAAATTGATTAAAGCTGCAGGTGGGGTAAGTGTTATTGCACATCCGATGGCATCTCATCGGGGAAGAACAATTTCACAAGAGACATTTGGCTCAATAATCCAAGCGGGCTTAGATGGAATTGAAGTTGATCATCGTGATCATTCACCAGATGAAAAATTACAACTAATTCAACTTGCTAGTGAATCAAATTTGGTAATGACAGGAGCAAGTGATTATCACGGTAATGGAAAGTTAAATACTTTAGGTGAGTACACAACTAGTCCTGAGCAATGGGAAAAGCTTGAATCTCGCAGTAATGCAAGAAGGGTTATTTCAGTTTAATCCTGAAACTTTATTGATTAGCAAAACCAACGTGGCGGTCAGCAGACTCGCCAACCTCAACATAACTAATCTTATTAAATGGCACCAAGATTTCTCTTCCCTTGCTATCGCTTAGTGATAACACAGAGGATGACTTAATCGCCTCATTAACCTTTGCGATTACTTCTGCTTGAGAGTTAGAGCATTCAAAATTTAACTCATGTGAGCTATCTGAAATACCAATCTTCACATCAGTTCTTGCTGAACTCTTTGAAGCAGTTTTTGTTGTTGCCATAACTTAACTCTATCTATTTACCGGTGACTTTGCGAATTTATGATTGTGACTTAGGAAACCCAGATATACCTCGCCAGATTAGATTCATTACTAATTCAGTTGCACGTTGCCGATCAATCTTGCCATCACGGTCTAACCAGTGACGGGCAGAGGTTTGAACAGTGCCAATAATTCCAACTGCAAGCATCATTGACTCTTCTTTACCTAATCCGGTGTCGATGGAGATAATGGCGCTAACCGCAGCAGCGCAGTCGTAAGTCATTCTATTTAAACGCTCTCTTACCTGAGGTTCTAGACTCATATCGCTTTCAAACAACAATCTAAAAGCTTCACTTTCAGAATCTATAAATCCAAAGTATGCCTCAACGGTTGCAGCAACTCTTGAAGAGTTCTCTCGATTTGATGCAATCGCTTTTTGAATTGCAAACACCAGAGAGTCAATATGCATATCAAGTACTGCTAAATAAAGTTCTAATTTAGATGGAAAGTGCTGGTATAAAACTGGTTTGCTTACATTGGCACGGTCGGCAATCTCATCCATTGCCGCAGAGTGATAGCCAGCGACAGTAAAAACTTCAAGTGCTGCTACTAATAATTGCGCTCTTCGCTCATCACGAGGTAAGCGAGCGGTTTTATCATCAGTCATTGTTTAATTCTAATCTGATATCAGAGAGATTGTCAGTTTTTATTACTTTTATAGTTATATTGTGCGGGTGAGTTCACCAAAACGATTGTTGTTAGTCCATGCCCATCCAGATGATGAGACTATTAACAATGGTGTAACTATGGCTAAATATGCAAAAGAAGGTGTGAAAGTAACCTTAGTTACTTGTACGCGAGGTGAAGAGGGTGAAGTTTTAGTATCTGAATTATCTAATTTAGCCAGTGACAAAGATGACAAACTTGGTCAGCACCGCGAAATTGAATTAAAAGATGCAATGGCACATCTTGGCATTTCAGATTTTAGGTTCTTAGGTGCACCTGATAAAAAATGGCGCGATAGTGGAATGATGGGAACACCACAAAATGATCGCAATGATGTATTTTGGCAATCAGATTTAGATGAATCTGCAAATGAGTTAGTAAAAGTTATTTTAGAAATACAACCACAGGTATTAATAACCTATGATGAATTTGGTGGCTATGGACATCCAGATCACATCAAAGCCCACCGGGTAGCTATGCGAGCAGCAGAGATTGCCGAGACTAAAGGGTGGAAAATTGAAAAAATATATTGGAACACGATGCCAAGGTCAGTAATTCAAATGGGGATTGAAAAAATGAAAGAGGTTGGCTCTGATTTCTTTGGGGCTGAAAGTGCTGATGACCTACCCTTTGCAAAACCAGATGAGCTGGTAACTACGGTTGTACACGCTTCTGAGTTTGTTCAACAAAAACTAGATGCAATGAAAGCTCATGCAACTCAAATAGCGGTAGATGGTCCATTTTTCGCATTATCTAACAATCTTGGACTATCGGTCTGGGGAGATGAGTACTACACATTGGCAAAAGGTGAGAAGGCAGCACCTTTTGATGAGAGTGGCAGAGAGCTAGATATTTTTTCTGGAGTTAAATAATGAAAATATTTCAATCAATCATTTTTGGTGCTTTTATTGGATTTTGCGCAACAATGCTGCACAACATTTATAATCCATATGGATTTATTGCATCATTACTCCTTACATACTTAAGTATTAAAGCTATCGGCCAAACATTTTTTTATGCCAGATATCAATTATTTGCAGCAATTTCCTGGCTACTAGTTGTTGTTAAGGCAGGCTCACTTGGCGCAGGTAATGAGATATTAATTTATGGAAATACCTATGGAAATCTATTTCTAGTCGGTGGGTTAATTGCATTAATTCTTGGTTTAGTTCTTAAAAAATCTAATTTTCGCTAAAGCTGCCAATCCCATTCTTGCCCCTGCTTATTATCTTTTACTGCAATTCCGTTTTGAGCTAAAAGATCCCGCAGTCGGTCACTCTCATTAAAATCTTTAGAATCCCTTGCTACCTGTCTTGCCGCTAATAATTGTGCTAAATCATCTGGCAGTTCTGCTTTTATTGTTGATTTAAACAGTTCTAAGCCAAATAATGGATCAATACTCTTAAATACTTCAAATTTAACCCCATCACTAATTGAGTCATCCTTTTCAAGTGCTCTTAGTTTTTGAATTGCTCTAGGAGTATCAAGATCTTGGCTAAAATCTAAAACGATTTCATCTACTAATTTTTTTACTTGCTCTAAATTAATTTTCTTATCATGCTGCCAAAGAGTTATTTTCTCCCGCCATCGTTGAATCAAAATATGCGCAGCTTTTAAGCTATCCCAACTCAGATCCATCTGGCTTCGGTAGCGATTTTCTAGAAAGCATACTCTTAGCGATAGTGGATCTAAATGTTTATCTATTAGATCAGAGACTAGTACTACGTTTGCGGCACTCTTAGACATTTTTCGACTTTCAAATAAAAGATGCTCTCCGTGTATCCAGAGTGCAACTGCCTCCTTGTTTATCGCAGCGTTTGACTGAGCGCGTTCATTCTCATGGTGCGGAAAGCGCAGATCAATACCGCCAAGATGTAGATCAACAAAATTATCTAAGTAATGAAGTGACATCGCCGAACACTCAATGTGCCAACCTGGAAAACCTTCACCCCAAGGAGAATCCCAAATCATCTCTGTTCGATCTCCTGCGGCTTTCCATAATGCCCAATCGGCATGAAATCTTTTTGCACCATCTTCAGTGTATTCAAAACGATGGCCCGGCTTTAGTGCATCTAATCGGTTACCACTTATTGCTCCGTAACCAGGAAAGGATTGAGCAGAGAAGTAAACACAATTATCGGTACCAAGGTATGCATGATCTGAATCAATTAATTTTTGAATTAGCTCTTGCATTAAATTTATACACTCACTTGCTTTTGGATAAATATTTGCTGGCTCAATATTTAACCTTTTTAGATCTTCATGAAATCTTTTTTCATATATACGAGCGATTTCAAATGGATCTTTTGACTCAGCTTTCGCTTGGGCTAGCATCTTGTCTTCGACAAAGTCCTCTGACATATGTCCAACATCAGTAATATTTTGAATAAACTCAACTTTATATCCCACAAACTTTGCTAATCGAGTAACTAAATCTCCAAGTAAAAATGTCCTCATATTTCCAACATGAGCATCCCGATACACAGTTGGCCCACAACTATAAATTCTTAATTTTTTACCATCACTAATAATGAGGGGTTGTAATTGTCTAGATTTTGTGTCAAATAACTTAATCTCAGTTGTAATCATTTACTAGGCACAACTTTCCATACCGCAATCTTCGCAGGATCAAAGGTAATTACCGTGCCATCCTTCTTTCTTACTGTGTTTTCACTCTCTAGTGTGCCCAATAGATCTCGAAAGCCACCAGATGGATCATGCAGGCGAATACTGACTCGAAGCCCAATTTGAGCCGTTGATGGCAGCATTTGCCTCCCTCTATTAAACTTAGTTCGTAATCAATAAGAGATGATGGCAGTATTCTCCACCTAAGTTGGTGGAATAACTGTAAGGAGAAGCGTGACCTACATAATTGCTCAACCTTGTGTTGATGTAAAAGATAAATCTTGCATCGAAGAGTGCCCAGTCGATTGTATTTATGAGGGCGATCGCATGCTTTATATCCAACCTGATGAGTGCGTTGATTGTGGTGCATGTGAGCCAGTCTGCCCAGTTGAGGCTATCTATTATGAAGATGATGTGCCGTCGCAATGGAAAGAGTACAGCGAAGTTAACAGCAAGTTCTTTGTTGAAATTGGTTCTCCAGGAGGAGCAGCAAAACTTGGACCAGTTGGTAAAGATCATCAAGTAGTTTCAGCTTTGCCACCGCAAGAGAAATAATTTTTTGCAAAAGCTGCCAGATTTTCCTTGGGATTTATTGGCGCCATATGGTGATAAAGCCAAAAAATATCCAGCTGGCTTCATAGATTTATCGCAAGGTACACCAGTTGATCCAACGCCAGAATTTATTCAAACTGCTTTAGCTAAAGCAAGTAACTCGCCAAGTTATCCATTAACTGCTGGAAGTGAACAACTTAAAGATGCAATAAAAGTTTGGGCGACTAAGAACTTAGGTGTAAGTGGTGAGTTTGATGTATTGCCTACAATCGGATCAAAAGAACTTATCGCCTTACTTCCAACATTGTTGCAAGCAAAATCTGTTTTATATCCAAAGGTTGCTTACCCAACCTATTTAGTTGGCGCACTTATGGCATCAGCGCAGGCAACACCGGTAGATATTGATGCAGCCACTTGGCCAAAGGCAGATTTAGCCTGGCTTAACTCACCGGCAAATCCAACCGGTCAGGTGCAAAGTGAAGATGAGTTATTCGCTGCAATTAATTGGGCTAGAAAAAATAATACAATTTTGGCCAGCGATGAGTGTTACTTAAGTTTTGCAAAGGATGCTAAATCAATTCTGGCGCTCGCTGGTGGAGACAACACCGGACTTCTGGCAGTTCATTCACTTTCAAAGCGTTCTAATTTAGCAGGATATCGAGCAGCATTTGTAATCGGGGATAGTAAGTTAATTAATCAGATAAGACAGATTAGAAAACATGCCGGTTTAATGGTGCCAACCCCTGTGCAGGCAGCAATGATCGCAGCGTTATCTGATGATAAACATGCTCAAGTGCAATCACAGCGATATTACGCACGCGGGCTTAAGTTAAAGGATGCTTTAATAAAAGCAGGCTTTACCATTCAACATAGTCAGGCTGGCTTATATATTTGGTGCACAAAAGGTGAGGATGGCTTTAAAACCGTGGATTACTTTGCAAACTTGGGGATTTTAGTAACACCAGGCAGCTTTTATGGCAGTGATAACTTTGTTCGGATTGCCCTCACTGCAACTGATGAAAATATAGAAAAAGCGGTAGAGCGGATAACTGGATGAAAACTTCTGCAATTTTATTAGTTGGTGGCATGGGAACAAGATTGATGCCACTAACATCTAAAACACCAAAACCAATGTTGCAAGTTGCAGGTGTGCCATTTACTGAACACCAAATAAGAAAAGCTGCCCATGCTGGAATTACTGAGATAGTTTTGGCAACCTCATATAAGGCAGAGCTCTTTGAACCATACTTTGGCAATGGCGAGAAATTTGGGATCAAAATTAAATATGCAGTGGAAAAAACTGCACTCGGCACAGGCGGTGGAATTAGAAATGCTGCTTCCATGCTTGAAGATTGCAATCAGGTAGTAATTTTTAATGGGGATGTATTAAGTGGGCATGATTTATCGGCTCAAATTCAATTTCATATTAAAAATAATGCTGAGGTAACTCTTTATTTAACTAAGGTTTCAGATGCTAGAGCCTACGGATGTGTTGAATTATCTGCAGATAATCAGGTTAAATCTTTTTTAGAAAAGATGGAAAACCCGGTTAGTGATTTAATTAATGCTGGATGTTATATATTTAATCGCAAAGTTATTGATCAAATTCCAGCTAATCAGGTGATAAGTGTTGAGCGAGATACCTTTCCTAACTTACTTAGCTCTGGTGTAAAGGTTTATGGCTACCTTGATCACTCTTACTGGCTAGATATTGGAAATCCGGCAGCCTTAGTTAAGGCATCAGCTGATTTAATAACTGGAGTGATTACATCACCTGCCACTCCAAAACACAGCGCAGATCACTTAATCGCACCTAGTGCCAAAGTTTCACCGTCTGCAACTATTAATTTAGGCAGCGTTATTGAACCCGAAGTAGTAGTTGAGAGTAATTGCCAGATAAGTGGATCAATAATTTCAAAGGGTGCAAAAATTGGCGCAAATTGCAGAATAACTAACTCAATAATTGCCCCAGATACCAAAATTGAGGCTGGAATGGTCGTAATTTCTAATTATTTAGGCTTTTAATTCTCCACATTTGCCCAAAACTGACTTGACTTAATCGAGTTACAAGCGTGTAATTCTCCTAGTAGCGGGCACCCCCAGCCCTTAGGTAGTTGGAGTCACCAACTAAGTCATAAGGAGAGATATGTCAGACCAACGCGCAGAGCTTGCAGCACTTGTAGTTTCCTCGGAACAACTTTCTTGGCAGGAGCGAGCCCTATGCGCTCAAACCGATCCAGAAGCTTTCTTTCCTGAGAAGGGCGGCTCAACTCGTGAGGCAAAGCGAGTATGTCTTTCCTGTGAAGTGCGGGCTGAGTGTCTTGAGTATGCGCTCGCTCATGATGAGCGTTTTGGAATTTGGGGCGGCTTATCAGAACGTGAGCGTCGCCGCTTAAAGCGCCGTAGCGCATAAAATTACGGGTGGCTGAAAAGCAGAGCACCGGGGCGCAAGCTCAATTAGAAGATCAATATGTAACTGCAATTCTTGTTACACATGATGGCGTTACCTGGTTAAGTGAAGTCGTTGCGTCATTATCTGCACAAAAACATCACATCGATCACATAATTGCAGTCGACAACGGTTCAATTGATGGTTCAGTTAAGTTATTAACTAATGCTGGTATTGAAGTAATTAAAAAATCTCGTAGCACAGGCTTTGGCGCAGCAGTTGCTGCCGCAGTTTCGAAACTACCACCGGCTGCAATTGAAAGCGGTGAACAAGAGTGGCTTTGGATTTTACATGATGATTGTGCGCCAGATCGGTATGCATTAGCTAAATTGCTTGACGCAGTTATTAATCGCCCACAAGTTGGTATTGCCGGTCCGAAAATATTAGGTTGGTATGACCGCAAACATATTTTAGAAGCGGGTATCAGCATTACCGAAAACGGTACACGATGGACCGGACTTGAAAATAGAGAACATGATCAAGGTCAACACGATGATGTTAAAAACGTATTAGCGGTCAGTACTGCCGGAATGTTAATTAAGCGATCATTATTTGAAGAGTTGGGTGGATTCGATCCCAGCCTTGAATTATTTAGAGATGATATTGATTTGGGTTGGCGTGCTCATATTGCCGGATACTCAGTGATTTGTGTCGGCGAAGCATTTATTTATCACGCCGAAGCTTCATCATCTGAGCGTCGATCAATTGATGTTAAAGATGCAATTTTGCATCGGCCATTGTTATTAGATCGAAGAAATGCTGCCTTTGTTTTATTAGCTAATTCAAGTTGGTGGATCCTGCCGTGGGTTGCAATTCAACTTTTGTTTACATCAATTGGTAGATCAATCATTTATCTGTTGGCTAAATTGCCTGGCTATGCTGCTGATGAAATTGCAGCGGTTGGATTACTTATTTTCAAACCAGCTGATCTAATTAAATCAAGACGGTATCGAAAATCTTCTAGGGTTTTAACCGCACGAGTTATAAAGCCTTTTATTCCGCCCCGTGGCGTTCAAATTAGGTCAACGATTGAAAGAATTTCTTCTGCTCTTCTTTATGCATTTAAGCCAAATAGGCAAAGTAATGAAATTACTCGCGCAAAAAACTATTCTGATATTGGAATTATTGATGAAAGTTTTGACGAGATTGAATACTCACAGCCAAAGCGATTCCTTAGAATTAGATCCCTAGTTAAGCAGCCATTTTTATTTGGAGTATTACTCACATTAATTATTTCCCTTCTTTATTCTCGAAATCGATTTGGCTCTCTATCAGGTGGTGCCCTAGCTGTTGCACCTAGTAGTGCTTGGAATTTAATTACATCATATGCAAATTCCTGGCATACCGTCGGATTAGGCAGTAGTAATGCGGCTCCATCATGGATTCCTATAATTGGTTTTGCCTCTCTTTTTACAGCAGCAAACCCCCAGACTTTTTTAACTTTATTATTCTTTCTAACTCCCACAATATTATTTATTTTGTTTTATCGAGCTGCTAGAGGGTATGACTTAACCAAGTACTCCGCTGTTTTTGCAGCCTTTATCTATTCATTCTCACCAGTTGTATTGACCTCCATAAACCAAGGCCGAATAGGGACGTTAGCAATTGCAATATTACTCCCACCTATTTTTATCTTATTTGAGAAAAATAAGGAGTTAGTTAAATTAAGCTGGCGCAAGATCTACGCAATCGCCCTACTTGCAGGAATTGCATCTGCATTTTCACCACTATTTCTATCTGGGTGGGCATTTTTTCAGATATCAATTTTGATCTATTTATATATAAACACACCCAACTGGAAAAGCGTTGAATGGAAGGGAATATTAAATAACTTAAATAATGATGAGTTTAAAAAGAGATTTGCGCTTTTAGTGGTCCCATTTTTAATGAATATTCCTAATTCATTAACTCTAATTATGCACCCAATTTCAGCCTTACGTGAGCCTGGCCTTTCAGTAGCATCAGGTGACCAATTCTCTGTATTTCTTTTTAATCCAGGCGGAGCTGGATCACCAGCCTTACTTGTTTGTGCTCCTTTTATTCTCTATCTGACTATAAGTTTGATTTCATATGATCAGCGAAAATCAGCCAAGATTGCACTCCTTGCGATCGTTATCTCTGCCACTTTAAGTTCTTATTATATTGAAGGTAATAGCAATGGTGCTCAAAGAATTTGGAGCGGACCATTAATTATTTTTGCTCAGATACTTAGTCTGCTATCTATTTTTGCAATTGCTGAGCGAATTTTACCTCAGCTAAAAAGATTAAATTTTGGATACCGTCATATTTTTTCTGCTCTTACTGCGTTGATAACCATCACTTCAATGATTGCAATTACAACCTGGAGCGCTACAGCAGGTGCTAACTCGTTGGTTAGAGCAGATCAAGAGCAAATTATTCCGGCATTTATAACAGATTTAGCCTCTACAGATGAAAAACCAAAAACTTTAGTAATACGCAAGAGTCTTGAGCAATTGCAGTATTTCATAACTCGAGGTGGAGATCTTCAATTAGGTAATGCTGACGTCGCAAGTAATACTCCAGCACAAGTTCACAAAGCAATTGTTGACTTAGTAAATGGTGTTGGTGCAACTAATAGTCAAATTCTAGGTTTTTATGGAATTCAATATGTATTTATGAAAAATCCGGTAGACGCAAGGTTACTGAGAACAATTGATGGAATTGGCGGCTTTACTCGAAGCTCTGCGACAAAAGACGGTGTGGTTTGGAAGATAAATAACGCTCATGCCAGAGTTACTTATCAGAACAATAAGGGCAAATTCTTTTCATTGAATTCCAGCAACAAATCATCATCAGCATATATTCCAACCGAAGGTGTAATTATCTTGGCCGAGAAGTATGACAAGGCTTGGCACTTACTTTTAGACGGCAAGTTAATTAAGGTAGAACAAAATCAATATGGCTTACCAGTATTTAAAATACCCAATAAAGGCAATATTTCTCTAATACACGATGGTACAAATCGACGTGCATGGATTTCAATTCAGTTAATTGTGATCCTATCCGCAGTTATTTTGGCTTTACCTGCCGGCAGAAGGCGTAAAGAAGTTCCACTTGAGGAGCTGATATGAAGATAAAACCGGTTAATTTTAGTAATTTGCGATTCAATTTCCAATGGAGTGTTTTTGTATTCCCACTGATTTTGTTGCTTCTTTTATCACTTTCATACTTTGCCCCAGCCCGAAACCAACAGGTAAAATTAACTACAAGTTATCCGGCAACAGTTTGCCCGGCAATCGGTAAAAAAATTTCATCAATTGCAGCACTAACTAATTCTAAAATAAGTCGAAGATTAATTGATGGCAAAACTAAGAATTTAAGTTCAGGTAAAAGCAGTGTTATTTCATTAGCAAATAACGCATTATTGGTTGAAGGAAACCCAGGTACTGCATTGACATTTGCAAACAGTGGCTGGAAATCGGTAGTGCCTTGTTCGGTAAGTAATGGAGAACAATGGTTTGTTGGTGGCTCTGGTGCACTCACAAGTAAATCAGTTTTATATATTGTCAATAGTGGTTTTAGTGATTCAATTGTGGACATCGAGATTTACACCCCAAATGGTTTGATTGAACCTAAAAACATAGCTATAGCCCAGAATTCAACAAATAAGATTTCAGTAGATTCACTCGCACCAGGTGAAGAGATAATTGTTATTGCGGTAAAAACCAAAGCTGGAAGAGTGAGTTCATATTTGTTTGATGAGCGGAAAAAAGGACTTAAATCCCTTGGTGCAGATTTTGTTGCACCAGTTGCAACAGCTAGTAAGAAAGTCACAATTGCCGGAATTTCTGGCTTAACCGACAAACTTATCTCTCAAAGCAATTCAATTTCACACAGTCTACGGTTACTGATTCCTGGAAGCATTGATGCGAATGTGGATGTAACTATAAATTCTGATGATGGAAACTTTATTCCAGAAGGTTTATCTCAATTTGATGTTAAGAGCCAGAAAGTTATCAATATCCCATTAACTTTTGCTCCAACCAATCAACCTTTCTCTATAATAATTGATTCTGATCAACCTATCCTTGCCTCAGTACTGTCAGAACTAACTTTTGGTAAGAGTAAAGAAATAGCCTGGGCAACCGGGGCCGATGAATTACGCAAGTGGAGTATTAACTTAACGGGATCAAGGCCAATTTTAACTTTTTCTGGCGACCGAATTAATGTTCAAATTTCTGCAAGTGGACTTAATGGTAAAAAGATTGAACAAAAAGTAAGTGGATCTAAGTTTGTTGTTTGGAGAGCCCCAGTTGGTTTAAATCGCCTACAAGTAATAGCTAAAAACAAAGGAATAGCCGGCGGAGTTATTTTTCTGCCAGAAGTTGGTTCAATCGGCAGTAGTACCATTCCAATGAATAATGGTGCTAATTTGGAAACAGCAGCCGAGCCAGTTTCCGATGCTGGCGTAATAAGTCGGGGCTAAATCCCAACTTTTATAGGCATAGAGTATTAATCTGTTCATATGAAGAAGTTGTCTGGACGTAGATGCTCTAGGGCAAGTTGTACTAGTGCTGCAATAAAAACACTTACCTATATCTACTCTGACTCAACTGCAGTTCTCGGCCCACTTTCAACCTATGCAGAGCCACACAATTATGATCTTTGTACTGTCCATAGTGAGCGCTTAACTGTGCCGGTTGGTTGGAATGTAATTAAAGAAGAGGTAGTTGATTACAACACTGGACCTACAGATGAAGATTTAATGGCCATTGCAAACGCTGTAAGAGAAGTAGCAAATTCTGATGTCAGTAATAAAGGTATGCAACCAGAGTTAGGACGTCGAGGGCATTTACGCGTATTACCCTCAAACTAATTTATTATTCCCGATAACATCTAGGTTAAGAGAATTATGTTAGAAAAAATTATAAAAGCGTATGACATTAGAGGCTTGGTAAAAGATGAGATCACACTAGATTTTTCCTTTTCACTAGGCACTGCATTTGCAAAGTTTTTAGAGTATGAACGTGAGCCGGGAACAATTGTTGTTGGAGAAGATATGCGCCCTTCTTCACCTCTTTTAGCAGATGCATTCTCAGATGGTGCAACTAGCCAGGGTATGGATGTAATTAGAATCGGACTAGCTTCGACAGATATGTTGTATTTTGCATCTGGAAAATTAAATTTGCCAGGCATAATGTTTACCGCCAGCCATAACCCAGCAAAATATAACGGAATGAAGCTTTGTAAGAGCGGGGCCAAGCCGATTGGACAAGAATCTGGTTTAGTTAAAATTCGTGAATTAATTGAACATGGTGTTCCAATATCAAATCGCCCAGTTGGCACCATTCGCAATCAAAACTTATTGCAAGATTATGTTGATTATCTTTTAGCTCAATTCTCCAAAAACACATTTAGTAAACGTAAGTTAAAGGTTGTAATTGATGCCGGAAATGGAATGGCAGGCTTTACCGCTCCAGCTGTAATGAAACAGTTAAATATTGATTTGACTCCAATGTATTTCGAACTAGATGGAAATTTTCCAAATCATGATGCAAATCCAATCGAAGCAAAAAATCTTAAAGATCTTCAAAAAAGAGTTAAGAAAGAGGGTGCAGATATCGGCTTAGCCTTTGATGGAGATGCTGATCGATGCTTTCTCATCGATGAAAAAGGTCAGTTAGTAAATCCTTCTGCCCTAACTTCATTAATTGCAGTTCGCCAATTAAAAGAAAAACCTGGCTCATTAATTATCTATAATTTAATTTCATCAAAGGCCGTCCCTGAGGTTATTGCTGAAAACGGCGGTATAGGTGTGCGAAGTCGAGTTGGGCACTCTTATATTAAAAGTTTAATGGCTGAATCCGGTGCAATTTTTGGCGGTGAACACTCTGGACATTTCTATTTTGCAGATTTTTGGCGAGCTGATTCTGGAATGCTGGCTGCCTTATATGCACTTGCAGAATTAAAAGCCAGTAAAAGCACCCTCTCTGAATTATTAAAACCTTTCAATAGATACGCAGCAAGTGGTGAGATAAATAGCAAGGTAAAAGATGCCACTAAATCCATTAAGTTAATTCGTGACAAATATCATGATAAGTATGAGATTGATGAGTTGGATGGCTTAACCGTGACGGCAGATAGCTGGTGGTTTAACCTGCGGCCTTCCAATACAGAGCCTTTGCTAAGACTTAACGTTGAGGCTAATACCGAAAAAGAGATGGTAAAGATTAGAGACACAGTCCTGTCTTTGATTTAGAGGTGTTAAAGAGCAGTAAGGCAGGGTATCTTTATCCCCTAAAACTTATAATAACCATTGATAAGAACTAATCCATAGGAGAGTAAATGAGCACCACGACCGCGATTAAAAATGATGTTGCAAATCCAGCACTTGCCAGTGAAGGAAAAAAGCGGATTGAATGGGCTGCTCGCAATATGCCAGTGTTAGCACAAATTAAAGAGCGTTTTGCTAAAGAAAAACCATTTACCGGTGTTCGAATCGCAGCTTGCATGCATGTTACAACTGAGACAGCAAACTTAATGTTGGCATTAAAAGCCGGAGGTGCAGATCTTGCACTTTGTGCATCAAACCCACTTTCAACTCAAGATGACACAGCCGCTGCACTTGTACACGAATATGGTATTTCAGTTTTTGCAAGGAATGCAGTTGATCGTGATGGATATTATGCACATTTAAACTCAGCGTTAGACATAAAGCCACAATTAGTTTTTGATGATGGCTGTGATCTAGTAAATGTATTACACACCACTCGTACTGAATTAATTGAAGGAGTTATGGCTGGTTGTGAAGAAACAACCACTGGAGTAATTAGATTAAGTCAGATGGCTAAAGATGGCGCATTAAAGTTTCCAATGATTGCGGTAAATGACACTAATACAAAACATATGTTTGATAATCGCTACGGCACTGGTCAATCAACCTTTGATGCAATTTTTCGTGCAACTAATACCTTAGTTGCTGGAAAGATCGTAGTTGTTGCTGGATTTGGGTACTGCGGTAAAGGTGTAGCAGAGCGCGCAAAGGGATTAGGCGCTGAAGTTATTGTTACTGAGATAGATCCAACAAAAGCACTTGATGCGCTTATGCAAGGCTTTAGGGTTATGCCAATGACAAAAGCTGCTGCAATTGGAGACATATTTATAACTGTTACTGGAAACCGAGATGTATTGCGCGATGAGCACTTTAAGCAAATGAGGGATGGGGCAATTCTTGCCAACTCAGGTCACTTTGATATCGAAATTGATGTTGCATGGCTTGAAAAAAATGCAAAGCAAAAAAATTCCAAGATGCGACATCAAACTGACGAATATGTAATGGCAGATAGTCGTCGAATCCTTCTTATTGCCGAGGGAAGACTTGCAAACCTAGGAGCAGCAGAGGGCCACCCAGCATCAGTTATGGACATGTCATTTTCTGATCAAGCATTAACCGCTGAATGGTTGTTAAAGGCTGGTAAGGATTTACCTGCTGGTCTACACAATGTTCCAGTAACAATTGATAAAGATGTTGCTAGGTTGAAACTAGAAAGTATGGGATCTTCATTAGATGTTCTTACGCCAGCACAAGAGCTCTACTTGAACTCCTGGGAACACGGTTCCTAAATGCCATTAGTCATGGTCGTTGATGACGACCAAGACTTAGCAGAGATGCTCAGCATCGTACTAACTGGTGCTGGAATGGAGGTTGATTTAGTCAATCGGGGAGATCTTGTTATGGATCTTTTTAATACAAATCCTCCAGATTTAGTTTTATTAGATGTTATGTTGCCAGGCATTGACGGTATTGAAGTTTGTAAAATAATTCGAGAAAAATCTATGGTTCCGATAGTCATGCTGACTGCAAAGGGTGATACCCAAGATGTAGTTCTAGGACTTGAGGCAGGCGCAGATGATTACATGATTAAACCTTTTAAACCACAGGAATTAGTAGCCCGAATTAACACAAGGTTAAGGCGTAATACAAAGGTAGGAACCCTAACAATTGTAGATTTAGTAATTGATCAAATGGAACATAAAGTATTAAAGAATAATAAAGAGATCGCCCTTACTCGCCTAGAATTTGATTTATTAGCGGCACTTGCGAAGGAACCAGGCAGAGTTTTCACACGAGAGATTCTCTTAAGTGAAGTTTGGGGATACCAGCATGCAGCTGATACCAGACTTGTGAACGTGCATGTTCAAAGATTGCGCTCGAAAATTGAATCAGATGCAGATAACCCAGAGTATGTATTAACTGTTCGAGGTGTCGGATATAAGGCAGGATCGACTAAGATTTAGATTATGCTGGGAATTAAGTTTAAGCAATCGCTTAGCTTTAAAATTATTTTTATCATCGTTATAACTTGTATCACAATTACGTCAATCATTGGCCTAACAGTTTATCAAAGGGTATCTTCAACGATAATAAATGAAAAAATAGCAATTTCTAAGATTGAGAGCACTAATGCCCTTAATGTTGCACAATCACAATTTAATATTGCAAGGTTTAAAGGGGATGCTGGCCTAAATAAAGCGGTTGAAGATTTTATTGCTTCAAGTAGAGAAGATGGATCAATATCTGGAAGAGAAACTGTATTACTGCCGATTTCAAATTCAAACAAAAAATTAAGCATTTTTCAAACTGTTCCAGCATTATTAGTTTTGAATTCAATACCTCAAGAATTTCGTGATCAAGTTAGAAACTCCAAAGATGTTTTGGAGAAAAAAGTAACTATTTATTATTCGAACGGGAAAAATTATCCGGGATTCATAATTGGCGGAAAACTAAACATTCCCAAGAGTGGTGCATATGAAATCTACTATTTATTCAAACTAAATGCTCAATATCAGAGCATCACAACCGTTGCTTGGACTTTAGCTTTAGCTGGTTTTCTTTTGGTATTTTTGATTGCTCTTAGCACTAGATATTTGCTCCGCCGTGTTATTGCACCTGTGCAACAGGCTGCAAAAGTTGCTGAAAGGTTTACACAAGGAGATCTTTCAAGTCGCATGATGATTTCAAGTGATGATGAGATGGCTAGTTTAGGTAACTCCTTTAATGAAATGGCCTCTTCAATCCAAGAGCAAATTGATCGACTTGAAAATCTTTCAATGCTGCAGCAGAGATTCGTATCTGATGTTTCACATGAACTTCGTACACCACTTACAACACTACGAATGGCTGCTGAAGTAATTTATGAAGAGAAAGATAACTTTGAGCCAAATATTGCCAGGAGTAGTGAGCTATTAATTAATCAAATTGATCGTTTTGAGCTTTTGCTTTCTGACTTGCTTGAAGTGAGCAGATTTGACGCTGAAGCCGCCACACTTGGAATTGTTAATTTTGATTTTAATCTTTTAGTTAGAAAAACTGTTGATTATTTGCACCCAAGTAAATCCTCACTATTTGATATTTCAGCTCCGCCAGAGGCTATAAATATTGAAGGTGATCCTCGAAGAATTGAGCGCATATTGCGTAATCTAATTTCTAATGCAATTGATCATGGTGAAGGCAATAGGATCGAAATTCAAATAAGTGAAAGTGCGAATGAGGTTTCAATTGGAGTTAGAGATTACGGATTAGGTTTTGACGAAAATGATGCACCATATCTATTTGATAGATTTTGGAGAGCGGATCCTTCCCGTGCACGAACTAGTGGTGGTACAGGATTAGGTTTATCAATTGCACTTGAAGATACCAAATTGCATCAAGGCCAACTCCTTGCCTGGGGAAAACCAAATCAGGGTGCTCATTTTGTTCTTACTCTCCCAAAACTGCATGGTAACTCTGTGCAGTCATTTCCAATCCAATTGATCCCATCTAGATTTTCATCAACATTGGAATAGTTGTAATTCTTTAGCAAGCATAATTGTGTTATAAAAAGAAAGTGCTTAAATCTATTGCATCATTAAAGGAACTAATATATCCAATTATTTGTATGAGTTGCTATTCAACAGGTATAAAATTATGTTCAAAATGTTTACTTATGTGGCGTATTAATCCAGTCAAGTCGAACATTGGAAAGTACACACTTTATTATTCGGCCGATTATAATGAATTTACTGGATCAGTTATTTTGGCAGCAAAAGAGTCAGCAAATAAAGATGCGATAGATTTGCTGGCTTCTTCAATTACTAGTTCAATAGTTCTTGCAATCAAAAATTTAAATATTTACGAACCAATAGAGTTAATTACCGTTCCTTCACAATATACGGCAAATCGTAGGCGGGGTAGAGATCATATTAAGGAGTTAGCTAAAGTAGTTATTAGTAAGTTAGAAGCCATAGGCATAACTGCATTTTATTTGCCTTTACTAATTCCCTCCAAAAAAATTCAAGATCAAAGTAAATTGAATAGTCAGCAGCGAAAAGCAAATATCTATCAAGCATTTCTCGTAAGAAAACCAGAAATTTCTATAGGGGGAGTAGTTTTGATCGACGACCTAGTGACTACTGGTGCATCAATCCTTGAGGGCATCAGAGCGCTTCAAGAAGCCAAAATCACCATTAATGCGGTGGTCACCGCGTGTGCGGTGGGCCGCAATTCTCTAATACGATAAGCACCTCAAATATTTAGCAATTCATAATTTCGACCAGTGAGGGGGCTTTGTGGGTTTATTAGACAAAGTTTTACGTGCTGGCGAAGGTCGAGCAATTAAAGAGCTTGAAAAAATTGCAAATCAAGTAAACAAATTTGAAAATGAAATTAGTGCACTAAATGATCTTGAACTTAGAAATAAAACAGATAAATTCAAAGAACGATTGACCAATGGCGAGAGCTTAGAGTTGATACTGCCAGAAGCATTTGCAGTTGTTCGAGAGGCAGCTAAGCGAACTTTAGGTCAACGGCATTATGACGTTCAGTTAATGGGTGGAGCCGCACTTCATAAAGGAAATATCGCAGAGATGCGAACCGGTGAAGGAAAAACTTTAGTTTCAACATTGCCTGCATATTTAAATGCGCTGACTGGCAAAGGTGTTCACATTGTTACAGTGAATGATTACCTAGCAGAGCGTGATAGTGAATGGATGGGAAGAGTTCACCGTTTTCTTGGTTTAAAAGTTGGCGTAATTCTTTCAAGTATGTCGTCAGCAGAGCGCCGAGAGGCTTACGCATCAGATATAACTTATGGCACAAATAATGAGTTTGGTTTTGATTACTTGCGAGATAACATGGCGTGGTCACTTTCAGATTGTGTTCAACGCGAACACAACTTTGCAATTGTTGATGAAGTTGACTCTATATTAATTGATGAAGCAAGAACTCCCTTAATTATTTCTGGACCAGCTGATAAAGCAACTAAGTGGTATATGGAGTTTGCAAATATTGTTGGAAAACTTTCATTAAATCTTCATTACGAGGTTGATGAAAAGAAGCGAACTGTAGGAATACTTGATGAGGGCGTAACAAGAGTCGAAGAGGCCTTAGGCATTGAGAATCTATATGAATCCGCTAATACGCCAATGATTGGATACTTAAATAATGCCATTCGCGCGAAGGAGTTATTTAAGAGAGATAAAGACTATGTAGTAATGGATGGTGAATTGTTAATTGTCGATGAGCATACTGGCCGCATGCTGGCTGGCCGACGTTATAGTGAAGGTCTACACCAAGCTTTAGAAGCAAAAGAGCGTATTGAAATTAAGGATGAAAATCAAACATTAGCAACAATCACATTGCAAAACTATTTCCGCCTATATAAAAAACTAGGTGGCATGACTGGAACAGCAATGACTGAGGCGTCAGAGTTTATGCAGATTTATAAACTAGGAGTTATTCCGATTCCGACCAATAAAATCATGCAACGTATAGATCAGTCAGATTTAATTTATAAATCTGAAGTTGGAAAATTCACAGCAGTAGCTGAAGATATTGTTATTCGCCATAAAAAAGGTCAGCCTGTTTTAGTTGGAACGGTAAGTGTTGAGAAATCCGAAGAACTTTCAGGAATTTTAAAGCGACGTGGTATTCCACATGAGGTATTAAACGCTAAGCAACATGAACGTGAAGCTGCGATTATTGCAAGAGCCGGAACAATTGGCGCAGTAACAGTTGCAACAAATATGGCTGGTCGAGGAACTGACATCATGTTAGGTGGCAACCCAGAGTTTATGGCTGACTTTGAATTACAAAGACAGGGATTAAATGCTGCAGAAACTCCAGAGGCATATGAAAAAGCGTGGCCAGCAGAGATTGCAAAACAAAAGGATTCAGTTGCTAAAGAACATGAAACAGTCGTTTCATTAGGTGGTTTATACGTCCTAGGAACTGAGCGTCATGAATCACGACGTATTGATAATCAGCTGCGTGGCCGTTCTGGTCGCCAAGGCGATCCTGGTGAATCAAGATTTTATTTATCCCTGCAAGATGAACTTATGCGCAGGTTTAACTCTGGATTGGTTGAGCGTTTCCTAGGTGCTGCAGGAATGCCAGAGGAAACACCGCTGGAGTCAAAAATAGTTAGTAATGCAATTAAATCTGCTCAAACCCAAGTTGAATCCTTAAACTTTGAAATGAGAAAGAATGTTTTAAAGTATGACGATGTGATGAATAAGCAACGTGAAGTTGTTTATTCAGAGCGGCGCGAAGTTCTTGAAGGCGCAGACATTAAAGAATTGGTCAAGAAGTTCTTAGAAGAGACTCTTACGGCTTACGTAAATGCCGCAACTGCAACTGGCGTAGCAGAGGATTGGGATCTAGAAACTCTTTGGAAAGCTCTTAAATCTTTGTTCCCAATATCCTTTTCTGCTGATGAATTATTAAAAGAAATTGGTGGCGCATCCGCATTAGACAGCGAATTTTTGTTAGACAGAGTTTTGTCAGATTCAGAGGCTGGATATCAAAAACGTGAGAGTGATTTAACACCAACTGTGATGCGTGAATTAGAACGTAAGATTTTACTTTCCGTTTTAGATCGTAAATGGCGTGAGCACCTTTATGAGATGGATTATTTACAAGAAGGTATCGGATTAAGAGCTATGGCTCAACGTGACCCACTTGTTGAGTATCAACGTGAAGGTTATGACTTATTTACTGCGATGATGGATGCAATTAAAGAAGAGCTTGTTGGTTATCTGTTTAATGTTGAAGTGCAAGTTGAAGGAGATCAAGTAGGTGCTAAAGGGTTGACTCCGACGCCAGCTCCAGTTCAATCACTCCAATATTCAGCTGCAGAGGTTGAGCCAAGCGCTGCCGGTGGTACTTCAAAAAATGCTCCATGCCCATGCGGTTCTGGCAAAAAATATAAGAGATGTCACGGGCAATCTTAAAGTAGACGCAACTCCGTACAGATCCATTTCTTATCTATACCTTCAAATCTTAAAATAAGAGATCTAACTCGATTCTTAATGCTCAATGTTACAGTTGTTTCAATTACACCTTCAATTGGCTGGTTTAAATAAATCTTGCGAATTTGGCACACATCACTTAGCGTTTTTCCTTGCGAAATTATTTTACTTATCACGGAGCGATGAGAGTTTTTAGCTAGTTGCATTACTGATCTTCTTCCAGCCCACACCTCTAAAACCGCAATCACAAAACTTTTACTCCAAGTAAATGAATCTGGCAGTTCAGATAGTGGTGAAGGCATTGGCGAAAATTTCGGATGAAACCACTCTGGACCAAACTCTGAGTCCGGAGTTGGAATTAAGTAGAGCTTTGATTTTTCTGTTGAAAAGATTTCAGGAGTTTGTTGAGTTAGGGTCATAACGTGAACCCTGACTTGAACTGGGGAAAATAGGATCATCCGAACGGATGATTTTCCAGATCCAAACTGGTGCTAAAACTAAGTATGCAAATTTCCAAGATTAATCTACTGAAAAATTCAAAGCTTGCGATGGGAGCTTCACTACTTATTATTTCTCTCCTGTGCGCTTCTTTAATAGCGAAAGAAGCTAATCGGACAGTAATGGTTTGGGCTACAAAAACAGATCTAGCACCGGGGCAGGTTATAACGGAGGTGGATGTCACACCTGTCGGTGTTTTATTGCCACAATCGGCTAACAATTACTTATCATCAAATGCCAAGATTATTGGCGGCTATGTTTTAACCAAGATTAATAGCGGAGATCTAATTCCAGCAGCATCAATTAGTGGATCTGCAGATACTCTAACTGAGAAATTCTTTCCATTAACTACTGAAATTACAGATATACCAATAGGCCTTAGCGAGGGTAGTGTCGTTGATATATATGCAGTCAGCAAGCGAGATACTAAATCAATTACTTCACCAGCTTTATTAGCAAGTGATATCTCAGTTTCACAAATTTTAGAGCGTAATAACTCAGGTACTGCAAGTATTGTAGTAATTTTAAAAAATGAGCAGATTCTCCCTATTCTTGAGGTAGTAGCAGATAGCAGGTTAGTTATTGTTAGAAGCTATTAATTTAAAATTCAATATAGTTACAGCAATAAGCAGTAGCGAAGAGGAGGAATTAATTGCCTCACTCCTTCATTCACAAGGCTGTAACATTGTACATCGAGCTTTAGACGCAGGATCTCTTGATAGTTTTTTGAAAAATTGTACTCTCGAAGTTATTATTGTTATTTCTAAAGATTTTATGAGCAGTGAAGACCTTGTTACTATCTCAAAAAAACATGGTAAATTCAGATTTATTAACAGCAATTCAGATAGTAGAGAAATTTCCTATCTCATAGCTGAACTTTCTAAAGCTAGCAAGCCTTCGCTAAGCCAGAAATTATTGCGAAGGGCGAATCTGGTAACTGTAATTGGATCACCTGGTGCACCTGGCGTATCAACTCTGGTTAATCACTTACCTGCCAAACTAGACGCAACAATAATTGCCGCCAAGCACCATAATCTTCGTCCTAAAACTAACGGTAAAGTCATTACTACCTCATCATTACACCAACAGATAAGCAAGATCGACAACGGGCGAGTAATCATTGACGGGGGTAGCGCAACCCTATTAACGACCACCCTGGCAGATCGTCGCCTTAATGCTCAGTGGCTAAGTGAAGGCATTGGATGCTCAAGTAATTTGCTTTATACAATAAATTCAGATGAAAACGGTATTTACTACCTAAAAAATTTCATCAAAGATTTTGTTAATTTGATTGATCCGCCCAAGATAATATATATTTTAAATAAGCAAAGATTCGATCGTGTGGGGCAGCTTATCCAGCGGCAATTTTTGGAGTTGACTGCTGGCTGTGTAACTACCCAAATTCCTTATGACTTAGGAGCCCAGCGAATGATTACTAATGCTAATAAGCGATTGACTCTTTGGAGCAACGATACATTTAGTAAGCAGATCAATAAAATTGGTGTCCAAGTCACATGAATCTGCCCCTACCATTGACCCATGGCAACCTTTGCTGAGTTGATTGCAGACCATTCAAAAATTTCACCTGATGAAATAGAGCATCTGGCGGAGTTAGTTGCTGAGTGGCGATTACTAGCAGATTTATCATTTGCCGATTTAGTACTTTGGCTACCGATTAGAAAAGATGAGAAATCTTGGCCAGAAGGGTATGTTTCAATTGCACAAATTAGGCCGACAACTGCCGCCACAGTTTTTAGTAATGACTTAATCGGCTCTGAAATTAGTTGGGGTAGTAGGCCAAGAATTGATCAAGCATTATCTGATAGTGAAATTGTTAGAGATACAAAGCCTGAATTAGTGGGTGAAATTATGATCAAAGAAGAAACTATTCCAGTTATATTAAATGGCAAAACTCTGGCGGTGATCTCACGACATCGAAACTCTGATTTAATGAGACTACCTTCAAAACTTGAATTAAATTATCGAGAAATTGCTCATAAAATATTTCAAATGGTCGCTGAAGGCAACTTTCCAATTCGCAATAGTGCTTACAGTTCAGAGTCAGCTCCACGAGTTGGTGATGGTTTGATTAGATTAGATGCTAATGGAACTATATTTTTTGCGTCACCAAATGCTCGCTCAGCACTTAGTAGAGTTGGTTTTCAAAGTGAGCTAGAGCAACAGAATCTAGGAGAGGTTTTCACCTCACTATCCAAAGGCGATAATCAGCCAACTGATGAATCTTGGCAAACACTTTTAAGTGGAAAGTTTCTTCGCCGAACTGAGTATGAAAGCCAAGATGGTGTAATTGACTTATTAGTTATTCCTTTGACTCAAGGAGAGGATCGAATAGGGGCCATTGTTTTACTACACAATGTCACTGAACTTAGAAATAGAGATCGGGCACTGGTAACTAAAGATGCCACTATAAAGGAGATTCATCACCGGGTAAAAAATAACCTTCAAACGGTATCTGCACTCCTTCGTTTACAATCTAGGAGAGTCGAAGACCCAATAGCTAGTGCAGCCCTATCTGAGGCGGTAAGAAGAGTTGCATCGATTGCATTGGTCCATGAAACATTATCAAATCAATCAGGTGAATCAGTAGAATTTGATCTAGTCTTTGAACAGATTATTAAAAGTGCAATTGAGTTAAATCCTAGAGATATAAATTTCACAAAGAAAGGTGAGTTTGGCTCATTTGATTCAAAGATAGCCACAGCTTTATCCCTTGTGGTTACTGAGTTAATCCATAATGCGCTAGAACATGGCTTATCTGACTCAGGTGATCAATTATCGGTAGAGATAGAAAAAAGTAACAACACATATAAAGTATCGGTAATTGATAATGGCTCTGGCTTGCCCGATGGATTTAACATTGAAAAGTCTGCAAATCTAGGTTTACAAATTGCAAATACTTTAACTAAAAATGAATTAAATGGAAGTATTAATTTAATTACTGATGGTGATTTAACTAGAGGTGAGATAACCTTTAAAACAAATTAGAAACTGGTTTGATTTTCTATTTGACGAGCACGGTTACGTGCAGCTCTTCGTTTCATAGCCCGACGCTCATCTTCAGATAAACCGCCCCAAACGCCAGCATCTTGACCACTTTCGAGTGCCCAAGCAAGGCATGGCTCTTTAACAGGACATCTTTCACAAATCTTTTTAGCCTCTTCAATTTGAGCTAAGGCTGGTCCGGTATTGCCGACTGGAAAGAAAACCTCTGGATCCTCTTCGCGACAAGCAGCTTCATGTCGCCAATCCATAGGGCAGTCATCTCCTTCAATAGAAAATTTGGAATTAATATCAACTTACGTGCCTTATTCTCTCCTTAATTTAATTAATAAACAAGGATATTTCGCTTAGAAATTAAATTATTTAAAGATTTAGATCATAAATTCTTCTAATCACATGCTCGGGCAGGATTTGATCTTGCGCACCAGCCTCCGGAGAGACGCTCAATGCCCTGAGCTACGCGGGCTAAATAACAGCCAACTGAGCATAGGTTATCTGTTGAGCATTTACACAAGTGCTTATGATTTTCAGATTGCAGAGTGCTTAGTTATAGGAGAGAATTAGCAAATGAGTGAAGCCGCATATTTTGCAACTGGTTGTTTCTGGGGAGCAGAGCGCAGGTTTTGGCAACTAGAAGGTGTAATTCAAACCTCAGTTGGATATATGGGTGGAAACAAATCTGACCCAACATATAAAGAGGTCTGTGCTGGGAATACTAATCATGCTGAAATGGTTGAAGTCATTTATGACTCTTCACTTATCTCCTATGAGAAATTATTAGCAGAGTTTTGGGTAATGCATGATCCCACCTCATTAAATCAACAAGGCGGAGATATTGGCACCCAATATCGCTCAGCGATCTACACAACCTCAGCTGAACAACTTAATCAGGCACAGGCAAGTAAAGATATCTACCAAAAAGAATTAAGCAATAATGGAATGGATAAAATCGTTACTGAAATATTGCCGGCATCAGGTGTGACTTACTGGCTAGCGGAGGAATATCACCAAAAATATTTAGTGAAAAATCCAAACGGTTATGACTGCCACTCATCTACCGGTGTTGCCTACCCATTAATTACATCAGGTGCTAATGAATGAAATAACTGAAATTAATTCAAAAGGTAACACTTACCCAGTTAAAGTTGATGAAGTAGAGCTTAAAAAACGAGTCGATCCACTTTCATTTGATGTTTTGCGTAAAGCTGCAACTGAAACGGCGTTTACTGGTGAATACACTGATAGTGAAACCATAGGCGTGTATAAATGTAAAGCGTGTGCGGCTGAATTGTTTAAATCTGATACAAAGTTTCACTCCGGCTGTGGTTGGCCATCTTTTTACGCACCAACCGAAGATGATGCGATTGAGTTAATTGAGGATAGATCACTCTTTCCAAGAGTTAGAACTGAGGTTAGGTGTGCTGCGTGTGGATCACATTTAGGTCATGTATTTAAAGGCGAGGGATATGCAGTACCAACAGATGAGCGCTGGTGTATTAATTCAGTTGCATTACTTCTTGAACCAAAGAATTAATACTAATTTTATGAGTTAGGCTTGCACTATGAATGAAGAACAAGACTGGAAAAAACTTTCACTTGAAACCAAGGTTGTGGCTGCTGGCCGACCTGAAAAAGAATCTGATGGTGCTTTAAATCCACCAATTGCCCTTAACTCAACATTTCATGCCGGTGGTCCAGTTGGGTATGGACGTTACGGTAATGAAACTTGGAGTGCGTTAGAGGATGCAATCTCAGTACTAGAAGGTGGCAAAACTTTAATATTTTCTTCCGGCATGGGTGCAATCAGTTCAGTCTTTTCATTATTACCAGAAGGTGCTGTAGTTGTTGTTTCTCATAATGGTTATCAGGGCACCACCACAATGTTAAAGAAGATGAATGAGGTTGAAAGATTAAAGGTTAGATTTGTTGATCTAGCTGACACTGATGCTGTCCTTGCTGCAATACCTGGAGCTGCAATGATCTATTTGGAATCACCAACTAATCCGGCAATTGAGATTGTTGATCTACCTAAAATTATCTCAGCTGGTAAGGCAAGTGGATGTGGTGTTGCAGTTGATAACACCTTTGCAACGCCATTAATTCAAAACCCGTTGGCACTAGGTGCTGATATCAGTATTCATTCAGTAACAAAATATCTATCTGGACACAGTGATTTAATTCTTGGATCAGTAAGCACAAACGATCAAGCACTTTATGGCAGATTAGAGCATGCCAGAAGATATGGAGGAGCAATCGCTGGACCATTTGAAACCTGGTTGGCACTTCGAGGTTTACGAACATTTGCCCTTCGAATGCAACGTTCCCAAGAGAATGCGATGGAGTTAGCATTAAGGCTTTCAAAAGATTCAAGAATTTCAAGGGTTAGATACCCAGGGCTCACCACAGACCCATATCACGCTCGAGCAAAATCATTTATGAAGGGTTTTGGCGCGATGATTTCATTTGAAGTCAACGCAACTGTGGCTCAAATTGATTTAATGTGTGATTCATCAAAGTTAATTACTAATGCAACCTCACTAGGTGGAGTTGAATCAATCTGGGAGCGCAGGCGCAGATGGGCAACTGAGAGTCAAACTATTCCAGAGAGTTTAATTCGCTTTTCAGTGGGTATTGAAAATGTTGATGATTTGTGGGCAGATATTGAATCAGCTTTTGTGGCCGCAAAAATTAAATAAATGTCAGTAATTATTCGCCCAGCAACTACAGCTGATCTGCCCGATATATTTAAATTTATTCACGCCCTTGCTGAGTATGAAAAAGCACCACATGAGGTAGTACTATCACTTGAAGATTTAGAGAAATCATTTTTTGGTGAAAATCCCCAGGTTTACTGCCTACTTTCTCAGGAAGCAGATGTGGTTACTGGAATAGCTATTTGGCATTTAAATTACTCAACCTGGCAAGGTAAGCATGGTTTGTATTTAGAGGATTTATTTGTTGATCCAAAGTATCGAGGCGCAGGTCACGGAAAGGCATTGCTAGTTAAATTGGCCCAGATTTGTGTTGACAAGGGATACCCAAGATTTCAATGGTGGGTGCTTGATTGGAATGAGCCAGCTATTGATTTCTATAAATCATTTGGTGCAGTTGCTATGGATGAGTGGACGGTATTTAGACTCTCTGGAGATCCCTTAAAGAAACTCGCCGCCGAAGGATATTAACAACAGCTCTAAGTTATAGGTAGTAGATTTATCCCATGATCAAAGCATTTAAAAGACTTCTAGCATTTATTGCTGGGTTATTAGTTGTCTTTGGCGCCGCTAAAACACTTTTTAACTGGCTAGCACGTTCTGAAAGTGATGAATATGAAGTTTGGAATGATGATGAAGAGCGGGAAGATGCATAAATGAGCAGTGAGTATGTTGCTGGTTCTTGCAATATTGGTAAAGGTGAAATTAGACGCCGCCAAATAGTTGCACTTTTTGGTGTGTTTCTAACTATTTCTTCCGCCACAGCACTGTTAGCAACTGACCAACCAAGTTCCTCTCGGATATCGATCTTCCTTCCAGCATTGGTTTTTTCAATTGGATTTGTGCAATCAAGGAGTAAGTTTTGTCTTGCTTATGGATTAGCCGGCACATTTAATTTTGATCGGCTTGGAAAGATTTCAAGAGTTGCATCTATTGAAGATCGTAAAGCAGATCGTAAAACTGCAATAGTTATTCTGCTTAAATCAGCAGCACTAGCTGCCTTAATTACCGCTGTATTTTTTGTATTACCGTTATAAATCTTCATAACTAGAGGGCAGTTCGCCAACATTTAAAAATTTTAAGTATTTTTCAGTTATATCATCTGGTTTTCCAGAGGCTAGCATCTGACCTTTATGTAGCCAGATTGCGTGATCACAAAGCTCATTTAGTGAGGTTAGGGCATGGGAGACAATCAAAATTGTCCTAGCCTCTTCACACAATTGCCTCATTCGATTAAAAGACTTCTCTTTAAATGCAGCATCACCAGCAGAGAGTGCTTCATCAAGTAACAAAATATCTGGCGTCATATTTACTGCTACTGAAAATGCAACTCGACTATACATACCGTTGCTATAGGTTCGAACTGGCATATCGATAAAGCCTTCAGGTAAATCGGCAAAAGCAGCAATTGCATCTGTTTGGTTTTCAATTTCTGATCTGCTCATGCCAGCTGCTAATCCACCTAAAATAATGTTATCTCGACCTGATAATGCTTGATTAAATCCAACACCGAGAGCAAGTAATGTTGAGATTCGACCATTAACTGCAATTCGTCCGGTAGTCGGTGGCAAAATTCCAGCAATAGATCTCATCAATGTTGATTTACCAGCACCGTTAGCACCAACAATTCCAACTACAGAGCCATGGGGAATATCTAGAGTTAAGTTTTTAACTGCTTCAACAGTTCGAGTCCTAACTCGCTCACCTCGGCTTGCGCGCATAAGCGCATTTTTTAGAGTCTTCTTAGACTCAACATTGATTTTGTAACTAATTGAAAGATCCTTGATTTGAACTGCCAGATTCTCTGGCATCTGAATAATTGACTTAGATTCGGACGGCAAAATCGCGCTCCCTAGATATAAAGAAATATCCACCTAACAAAATAGAGGAAAGTGCCCAGAACAAACAACCGATCAATTGAGAAAGAGTTGGAGCCATTCCATCTATCCAAATTCTAGAGTTTGCCGAAAGAATCGGCCCCAGAGGATTTAGATAAAGAATTATTCGATACCAACCAGTGAGCATCTCTGGCTGCCATAAAACTGGTGAGGCGTAGAGCCAAATGCGCATTATGTATGAAAGTAATTTTGTTGTATCGCGGAAGTAAACATTCATTGTTGCAAATAACAGTGAAAGCCCAAAACTAGTTATTACCAATAGCATTAGAATAAATGGAATAAGAAGATAGTTCCAAGTAAATCCTGGAAGTTGCGTATCATTAAAAACTAATTTTCCGATAATTACAATTGAGATATACACCGGTAAAGTTGGCAGAAACTGGCGCGCTGCACTGATTGCACTAGAAAATGGCAGTAGAGATCTTGGGAAAGCTTGATTTAATATTAGGCGCCCGCCAGAGGTAATAGATTGCGCACCTAGCAAGATACAGTTTTGAGCGAAGTAAAATGTGAACAAACCAATCAGAATATGACATAAAACTGTAAACGAATTTGTTTGAGCTGATCTACCTTGAATAACTGTTACAAGTAAATAATAAATAACGGCCAAAAACAATGGATTTAGCACAAGCCAAACTTTTCCTAATTTAGATTCCAAGTACTCTGCTTTATCAGAGAATTTTGAAAGCTCTGTTGCAAACTCACGCCTGCGCCAGAACTCAGAAATATAAGGCTTAAGTGGAGGCAGTGCAGAGTTATGTGGTTCGAAAACCTGAATCTTATTTGAGCCCTCAATCATGAGGGCTATTCTGCCACCTTTGATTTAGAACTAACGAACAGACTTGCAATAGTTGTAGTTACCAAAGTTCCAACAATGACAATTAGCGAGAATTGAGTTGAAATTACCGGGATTTCAACACCAAGAATTTTGTGGGTACCACCACCGTGAATCGCCTCAATTATCAACTTGATTCCAATAAATCCAAGAATTATTGCCAAACCTTGGGTTAAGTAAATTAATTTATTCATTAATCCACCTAGCAAGAAGTAGAGCTGGCGAAGTCCCATTAGAGCAAAGGCGTTAGCCGTGAAGACGATGTAAGGGTCTTTAGTTAAACCAAATATTGCCGGAATTGAGTCGAGTGCGAAAATTAAGTCTGTAAAGGCAATTGCAACTAAAACAATTGTTAATGGTGAGGCGCCTTTTTTCCTAAACCAAGTTATTAACTTGCCTTCCTTCCACTCCTTTTCACCTGACTCGCTTATTAGTTTGTAGGCAGTAAAGAGCAGGAATGCACCAAATATATAAAATACCCAAGAAAACCTTGAAATTGCAGCGCTACCTAACGCAATAAAGATACCGCGCAAAATTAAAGCCATAATAATTCCAATTAATAAGACTAGCTGTTGCTTTGTTTTTTCAATTTTAAATCGGGCAAGAATTAAAATAAATATAAATAAATTATCTACCGAAAGTGAGTACTCAGTAATCCAGCCAGCAAAGAACTCACCACGAGCTTGGGTTGTATTCCAAACCCCAAGTGAGTATCCAAAGGCAATTGCAGCACTCACATAAAAAATCGTCCAGGCTGCAGCCTCTTTAATAGAGGTTTCCTTATTTCTCCTTATAACCGCTAATGCAAGGTCAAAAGCTAATACTGCTAAAAGTCCCGCAATCGTTACTTCCCAGACGGTAAGACTCATCTAGTTAAAAACCTTTCCTGGATTTAATATGTTATTAGGATCTAATGTTTGCTTTATTGACTTCATAATATTAACTGCTTCAGCGCCCGTTTCTGCAACTAAAGCCTGAATTTTTCCTGAGCCTATTCCATGTTCACCGGTACAAGTTCCACCCATCGCAATCATCTTCATCGTGATCTCATGTGTAATATGGCGCACATCCTCTAACTCTTCTGGCTTTGCTGGATCGGTAACTATAAAACAATGGAAATTAGCGTCGGCAACATGTCCCAAAATTGAATAAGGGTAAGAATGTTTAGCAAGTAATTGATCTGCAACAGCTACTGCATCAGAAAGTTTTGAAAGTGGCACAGCTGCATCGGTGCTAACTGCACGCTTTCCGGGGTTTGCTGCAATGCCAGCCCAATAAGCGTTATGACGTGCTTGCCACAATTTACGACGAGCACCTTCATCGGTAGTCCATTCAAACTCAGAACCACCAAACTCCTCCACAATACTTTTAACAGAGGCAGCATCTTCTGCTACTCCGGCAGGTGAGCCGTGAAACTCAAAGAATAATGTTGGCATTTCAGTCAGGCTCAGCCCATCATGAGCATTTACATTCTTAATGCACTTTGCATCCAAAAATTCACATCTTGCAATTGAAATACCAGATCGAACTATTGCAGTTGCAGCAGTAACCCCATCAGCTAACGTATCAAAACGAACAATCGCAGCAGCCATCTTCTCTGGAATACCAAATACTCGAAGAGTTAATTCAGTAATAACTGCCAATGTACCCTCTGAACCAACTAACAATCTAGTTAGGTCATACCCAGCAGATAATTTTCTCGTTTCTCGACCAGTTTTAATAACTGTGCCATCTGCCATTACTGCAGTTAGCGCCAAAACATTGTCACGCATTGATCCGTAACGAACGGTAGTTGTTCCAGCTGCGCCAGTTGCTGCCATGCCTCCTAATGTGGCATCAGCGCCAGGATCAACTGAAAAGAATAAACCTGAACTAGATAATTTTTCATTTAATGCAACCCTATGTACACCTGGCTGAACCCTTACTAGTAGGTCATCAGGCCTGATCTCAATAATTTTATTCATCTCGGTTAAATCAAGTGATACTCCACCAAACAGCGGCAAAACATGGCCTTCAAGGGAGGAGCCAGCTCCAAATGCAACAACTGGAATCTTTTCGGCATTGCAATAAGCTAAAACTTTAGAAACCTCTTCCGTACTTTTTGGCATAACAACAGCTGAAGGCCTAACCGGTGGAATTGCAGATTCATCTCTACCATGTTGATCAAGCACGGTTTCATTTGTTGAAACTAATCCAGTAACTAAACTTTTTAAATGTTCAATTTGTACTGGAGATAGATCAACCCGCTTATTTACCATTTGTAAATCCTACCTATTAAAAGTATTACTTGTTAAGACTTTCACATATTTACGCATGTTTTATAGGGGTTGAAAGTAATATTGGTTCTGCTAAACTAGGGTAGTAATACAACGTTCGACTAGGAGAGTGCACTCCAAACTTTGGTTCTGATTGAACCCTTTGATTGTACAAACTTGCATGAAAACCCAAACGAACCATCCTCAAACATTCCGCGCGGTACCAGCACATTCAAAACCGCTGGACAGTGTGCGAGTAGAAAAACTTTTACAACAACAATTAGATTTATATAAAAGCAGGTTACTTAGTTCAGGTCTTGAGTATCAATTAGCGGTTCAGAACATTCCACTTGGTGCTCACTCAACATTCCAATCATTTGAGCCATACCCAATCTCAATCGTTTCAGCACAAGGTGCCTGGATGACTGATGTTGATGGCCGAAAGATGCTTGACCTATCAATGGGCTTTGGTTCGATGCTTGTTGGCCACTTAAATCCAGAGGTAGTTGCAGAGGTTAAAGCTGCATTAGATGTCGGAACCTTATATACCGCCCCATCTCCTATCTCAAGAGATGCAGCTGAGCGGCTATGTCGAAGATTTGGAATTGAACAAATTCGCTTTACGAACTCTGGAACTGAATCAACTATGTATGCAATTAGAACTGCTCGGGCATACACAGGCAAAGAGGGAGTAGTTAAAGTTGAAGGTGGCTACCACGGTAGTGGTGATGCCGTTATGGTTTCAACTAAACCATCTTTAGAAAAGGCTGGGCCAGCTGAGGCACCAAATTCTGTAATTGGAAATGCATCTGTGCCAGGTGAGTCATATGTTGTGCCATTTAATAATATTCAAGCCCTAGAGAAAGTATTTTCAGAGCACGCAAAAACAATCGCTTGTTTTATTGTCGAGCCTGTTTTAGAAAACATTGGAATAGTTTTACCTGATGAAGGATATTTAGAGGCAGTAAGAGAGCTTTGTGATCAGTATAAAATTGTTTTAATTTTTGATGAAGTAAAAACAGGTTTAACTGCTGGCCCACAAGGTGCCGCACAAAGATTAGGGGTAATTCCAGATTTAATATGTCTTGCTAAATCAATTGGCGGAGGTGTTCCACTTGCAGCCTTTGGTGGTAAGTCTGAATTTATGATGCCAGTTACTGATGGTCGCATGCCACACCTTGGAACATTTAATGGACATGTTTTAGCAATGGCAGGAGTTAGAGCGGTAGATAAAGTTTGCACACCAGAGGCACTAGAAAAAGCTGAGTCCTTAAATCTGCAAGCACTTAAGCGAATTAGTGAAATAATTTCAGAGTATGAACTACCTGCCCACACGGTAGGTTTTGGTGTTAAAGGTTGTGTTACTTGGTCTGATAAACCAGTACGAAATTATCGTGATTACAAAGCCACGGATTTTCTAGTAGCAGAAACTTCATTCTTATGGTCACTAAATCATGGAATTATGACCCCACCAGGATTAGATGAACAGTGGTTAATTAGTTTGGCTCATGGGCAAGCTGAGGTTGATTTTATGGTTAATGATTTTGCAGAGCTTGCAAAAAATCTTCGCGGTTAAGTATTTTGTGGAAATCCTAAATTAATTCCACCATGGCTAGGATCTAACCAGCGAGAGGTAACTACTTTTCCTCTTGTAAAGAAGTGAACACCTTCAGTTCCATGGGCGTGAGAATCACCAAATAAAGAGTTCTTCCAACCGCCAAATGAGAAGTAAGCCATCGGTACTGGAATTGGCACATTAATTCCCACCATTCCAACCTCAACTTCATTTTGAAACCTACGTGCTGCACCACCATCATTTGTAAAAATTGCTGTGCCATTTCCGTATTGGTGATCATTAACAAGTTTTAATGCCTCGTCATAACTTTTCACTCTAATCACACTTAATACTGGCCCAAATATTTCCTCTAGATAAATACTCATACTTGGCTTAACTTGATCAAACAGGGTTGGCCCTAACCAAAAACCATCCCCTGCAACATCAACATTTCTGCCATCAACTACAACTTTGGCACCTTCTTTTTCACCTGTACTTATGTAGGAGGCAACCTTGTCACGATGTACTTTTGTAACAAGTGGTCCCATATCAGCACCCTTTGTGCCATCACCAGTTTTAATTTTTAATGCTCGCTCTTTAATCTTTCCAATTAATTCATCTGCAATTGGCTCAACAGCCACAATTGCTGAAATCGCCATACATCTTTCACCAGCTGAGCCAAAGCCAGCGTTAATTGCAGCATCAGCTGCAAGTTCTAAATCTGCGTCAGGCAAAACAATCATGTGGTTTTTAGCCCCACCTAGTGCTTGCACCCGCTTTCCAGACTTAGTACCGGTTTCATAAACATATTTAGCAATTGGTGTTGACCCAACAAATGAAATAGATTTAACACCTGGGTGAGCAAGGAGTGAGTCAACTGCCACTTTGTCACCGTGAACAACATTAAATACGCCATCAGGCAATCCTGCTTCTTTCAAGAGTTGAGCAATATACATAATTGCACTTGGATCTTTTTCTGAAGGCTTAACAATTACGGTATTTCCACAGGCAAGTGCAATTGGGAAAAACCACATTGGTACCATCGCTGGGAAATTAAATGGCGAAATAATTACAACTGGACCAAGTGGCTGGCGAATTGAATAAACATCTACGCCAGTTGAAACCTCTTCTGAAAAACCACCTTTTAATAGGTGCGGAATACCGCAGGCAAACTCAACTACCTCAAGCCCTCTAGTTACCTCACCGAGTGCATCACTTAAAACTTTGCCATGCTCTTGCGTAATCATGGCTGCAATGTTTTCTTTATTTTTATTAACTAACTCTCTAAATGCAAACAAAACTTGGGTTCGCTTAGTAAGTGAACTGTGACGCCAGCCGGAAAATGCCTCAGTTGCAACTTTAACCGCCTTATCAACGGTGGCTGGTGTTGCAAACTCAACAGTTGCACAAACTTGCCCAGTAGCCGGGTTAAATACTTCACCGGTTTTGTCGGACTTCTCACTTACCGCTGCGCCATTTATCCAATGTGAAATACTTTTCATATCCCAACAATACTTCAGGTTTATCGCCTTCTCCAACCTGCTATGAAAATCTATCTTTAAGTGATTAGATTGGCTTCTAAAGTAAGGGATTAGGGAGTGGCGTGAGTACCCCAATTAATGACCCAGAAAAAGCGGCAAAAGTATTTGCTGATGACCGCGCCAATGTTTTTCACTCTTGGTCTGCCCAGGCTCAAATTTCACCGATGGCAATTGCTGGTGGTGCTGGATCATACTTTTGGGACTTCACAGGTAAAAAGTATTTAGATTTTTCTAGCCAATTAGTTTTTACAAATATTGGTCATCAACACCCCAAAGTGGTTGCAGCAATTAAGGAACAAGCCGATGTGCTTACAACTATCGCCCCGCAACATGCTAATGAAGCTAGAAATGAAGCAGCAAAAAGAATTCTTGAAATAGGAGGAGATAAATTTAAAAAGGTTTTCTTTACCAACGCAGGAGCTGATGGAGTTGAAAACGCAATCAGAATGGCCAGACTTCACACCAATAAACATAAAGTTCTTTCAACCTATCGTTCTTATCATGGCAATACTGGTTCTGCGATAAATGCAACCGGAGATCCAAGAAGGTTTCCAAATGAATTTAGTTTTGGGCATGTGCACTTCTGGGGACCATATCTATATCGCACCGCTTTTTGGGCAACAAATGAGGCAGAAGAATCACAGCGAGCATTAGAGCATTTAGAACAAACAATTATTTTTGAAGGTCCTAAGACAATTGCAGCAATATTAATTGAATCAGTTCCTGGAACTGCTGGCGTATTAGTACCACCTGCAGGTTATCTAGATGGAGTTCGTGCACTTTGCGATAAGTATGAGATTTTATGGATTGCAGATGAGGTTATGTCAGGTTTTGGTAGAACTGGTAAGTGGTTTGGGTATCAGCACTCTAAGTCAACGCCAGATTTAATTGTTTTCGCTAAAGGTGTTACCTCAGGTTATGTGCCACTTGGTGGCGTTGTAATCTCTGAACCAATTGTTAAAACCTTTGATGAGCGAGTGTTCCCAGGCGGTCTTACTTACTCTGGTCACCCTCTTGCATGCGCAACTGCTGTTGCCACAATAGATGTCATGAAGAGTGAAAAGATGATTGAAAATGCAGCAATGATTGGTGAAAAGATTTTAGGTCCTGGATTACATGAACTTGCTAAGAAACATCAAGTAATTGGTGACATACGAGGAGCTGGAGTTTTCTGGGGTATTGATATGGTCACAGATCGTAAAACGCGTGAACCACTTGCCCCTTATGGTGCATCAAGTCCAAAGATGAATGAGATCGTGGCAGCATGTAAGAAGAATGGGCTAATGCCATTTAATAACTTCAATCGTATTCACATGGTGCCACCTTGTAATGTTTCAGAAAGTGAGGCAAGTCTAGGTATCGAGTTACTTTCAAAATCACTAACTGAAGTTAGTTTGTAATTTCAATTGTTAGAGTATTTGAAAGATCTTTTGGCGATGCCGCAATCAAGCAACAATCTACTTTACAACTTGTATTAGAGGCTGCTGAAGCATTAACTTTTATCAATTATCTATATGAACAAGTCGAGCACCGTGGTACCTTATATTTATGGGGCAAAATTTCAAAAAGCATAATATTGAAATCTCTAACAAAGGTTTTCCGCTAAGCTCATACGGTAAAACTGTTGAGCAATTTCTTTCCACAAAACCAAATATTTTTTCATCTGGCTTTCAATTTCCAATTATGGTACTTAAAGATAAATCGATAAAACACAACATTGAACGAATGGCTAGATTTTGTAAGTTAGTAGGAGCTGAATTAGCTCCTCACGTTAAAACCACAATGTCACCTCAAATTGCTCAAATGCAATTAGATGCTGGGGTATTTGCATTAACTATTGCAAACTTTTGGCAAGCGGAGATATTTAGAAATTTTGGATTCAAAAAATTAATAATTGCAAATGAAATCTTAGACCCCACAGCAATTGCTGCCATCTCTGAATTAAATCGAAGTAAAGCAGCTGAAATCATTTTTTATGTTGACTCAATCGCTGGCCTAGAGATTGTTAAAAAATATACTCCAAAAAACGGTATTCAAAATCTATTTATTGAGATTGGTACCGATAACGGGCGAGGTGGAGTTAGAGACCTGGATTTAGTCACGACAATCGCTAAAAATATTTCTGGAGATAGTCGCCTAAAACTAAGAGGAGTTACCGGGTTTGAAGGTGCGGTGCCAGATGCTGGTCGTACTATTTCCGGGGAGGATGCAGTAACCAAGTTCTGTCAAAAAATAGTAGCCGCAGCAAATAATGCATATAAGTACAAATCTGAGAATGAGTTTATAATTAGTGCTGGTGGAAGTGCTTACTTTGAAATTGTTGCAAGTGAGTTTAATAAATTTGATAAACCAAAAATACTTCTTTTAAGAAGTGGCGGTTATGTAACTCACGACAGCAGATATTATGATGAGATATATCCGTTTCGAGATTCAAATGATCTCTTGTTACCTGCTATAGAAATTTGGTCGCAAGTTATAAGTGCCCCAGAAAAAAACTTTGGTGTGCTAAATCTCGGTAAAAGAGATGTTGGTTGCGACCTTCATAACCCAATACCGGTAGCTAAGTACAGCGATAAATTATCTAAGTTTTCGGGTGAAATTGATAAACTTAATGATCAACATGGGTTTTTACAAAGCAAGGAAGAATTTGCAATTTCGGAGTTAATTGGGTTGGCAATTTCACACCCATGTACAACTTTTGATAAATGGCGGCTAATTCCACTAGTCAACGAGGACTATGATGTTATAGATTGTATACAGACATTTTTCTAGCCCACTACTAAAGGAGATCTCATGAAGGTAGAACATATTCAGGCTAAAGGTGCACCAGCACCTGGTGGGTCATATTCTCATGGTGTAGTTGCACATAATTTCCTTTATACCTGCGGCATGGGTCCGATTGATCCAGCAACTGGGAAAGTTGTTGAAGGTGGCGTTGCGGAGCAAACAAGGCAAACCTTGATCAACCTACAGAAAATTCTTGATGTTAAGGGCGCAAAATTTGCTGATGTAGTAAAAGTTACTGCTCACCTTCAAGATGTTAATAGAGATTTTGCTGCTTATGATGCGGTTTACCGTGAATTCTTCACCGCACCATTTCCAGTGCGAACCACAGTTGGTTCTGATTTAATTAAAATTTTAGTAGAGATTGATTTCGTAGTAGCACTTTAAAGCTGATCAATCGCATCATTTAATTACTCTCAGTTTAGTTAACTGAGAGTAATAATTTTATTACCACTTTAGTTTTTCCACAATAAGCCTGCGTCTTTGTTTTTGTAATTTGTTTTGACTTATACTTTAAAAAACAAATTATTTGGAGAATAATGAAAACAAAAATACAACCAATTAACCTAATTCTTTCAATTAAATCCTCTTTTACTAGAGCTATTACTAGAAAAAGCCGAGGAGATGTACCTGGTTGGGTACTTGTAGTTTTGATGACCACCGCTTTGGTGACTGGGATCTGGTCAATCGCTGCACCAAAGCTGACCACAATCTTGCGCAACTCTTTAGATGCAATGGGCGGTATCAGGTAGTTGCGCAAGCTTTTATTTGCTAAAAATCGTGGATCAGTTGAATCCTTCATTACTATCATTCCGCAGGTATTTATTTTTTTGATTATGTTCCAACTTATTTTTATGCAATTTGATGTAATGAAGGATTCGAACCTATCCCAAGGAGAGCTAGCAAAAATCGCAATTGAGGGCGGAGTTGGGGACTACAACTACTACCCGCTAATTGGTGGTGGGTCGCTGCTAGTGATTGATAAAAGACAATCAAATAAAAAAGTTATTGCAGTTGCAGTTGATGAATCTTCCAATAACTAAGTATCTAAAAAAGAGATCAAGTGGCTCAGCCATTGCTGAGTTTTTAATCTTTACCCTTCCTTTTTTCACTATATTTTTAATCCTAATCACGCAAATTCATAGTAAATCTATGGCACTTCTTGAAAGTAATAATTTAGCTAGGCAAGCAGTGCGAGCATTTGTTACCAGCCCCACGGCAGAGCTAGCAATGATTCGAGCGCATCAGGTAGTTGATCTATATAAATCAAATCTATCCCAAGAGGTGTTGATATCTAGACCAATTAACCTAACTATTAAATGCCAAGAGTTTCCCTGCTTTTCACCTGGGAATAAGGTAAGTGCCACCGTAAGTATTGGTCGATTAAGTAAGTCAACTGCAAGTGAGTATATGGATCTATGGCGATAAGGAAATTACTCTTTGGGAAAAGTCCGGGCTCACTTATTCCACTATCCTTTGGATTTTTCCTTATCGCTATTTGTTTAGCATTTATCTCAATCAATATTTCAACTGCATATGCACTTAAAAAGGAGCTTACAAATATTGGGGAGGCTGCGATAAACAAAGCTGCTCATTCACTTAATCTTTTTGCTTATTATGGCGAGATTAATCGCTACCAATCTAATAAGCGTGTACCACTTGATTGCCAGCTAGCAAATGCATCATTTAGTAAATTAGTTCAATCAACCGACTTATCTGGTAAGAAAATAACAGTCGAGAGCTTTACTTGTGATTTATATGAGCTATCTGCTCAAATATCTGTTACTGGAAGAATGCCAATCCAAATACCTTTTTTTAACCTAGGTAACTTGGATAATTTGACGATTCGTACCAACATTGGCGCAAGTTCGAAAATACAACCCTAATTAGATTATCCTCTAGCCATGGCAGCCCGTGAGTATCAAGATGAGATATCAAAGATTGATATCACCTTGAAATCAATTGAACAGGTCTTAAATCTGCCTAAACTAATACAAAGTGCAGCAGAGCTTGAGCAGCAAGCTAGTGAGCCAAATCTTTGGGATGATCCGCAAGCAGCGCAGGTAATAACAAGTAAATTATCAAGAGCTCAATCAACGATAAATAAGATTAGTTCAATTCGTACTCGGTTAGATGATCTACCAGTAATGCTTGAATTAGCTGGTGCTGAAACAGATAAGGCTGCTGCCTTTAAAGATATTGATAAAGAGTTAGATGAATTAACAAAAACTATTAATGATCTTGAGGCTCAAACTTTATTAAGTGGTGAGTATGACGAGCGTGATGCGCTGATGACAATTAGATCAGAGGCTGGTGGGGTTGAGGCTGCTGACTGGGCGCAGATGCTTATGAGAATGTATTTTAGATTTTGTGAACGTCATAATTACAAAATAGATGTATTGGAAACCTCATATGCTGAAGAGGCTGGAATTAAATCAACCACTTTTCGAATTAGCTCACCATATGCCTATGGCCGGCTTTCAGTAGAGCAGGGAACACATAGATTGGTTCGGATTTCACCATTTGATTCACAATCTCGTCGTCACACCTCATTTGCAGGTGTTGAGGTTGTGCCAGTGGTTGAACAAAGTGATCACATTGAAATAGAGGAGAAGGATTTAAGAATTGATGTTTATCGCTCATCAGGTCCTGGCGGGCAAGGTGTTAACACCACTGACTCTGCGGTAAGAATTACGCACCTACCATCAGGCATTGTGGTCTCATGTCAAAATGAAAGATCACAAATACAAAACCGGGCAACTGCGATGGCAGTTTTGCAATCTAAATTATTAGAACGTCGTAGATTAGAAGAGCGAGCAAAGATGGATGCATTAAAGGGAGATAACTCAGGTTCATGGGGAAATCAAATGAGATCCTATGTATTAGCTCCATATCAAATGGTTAAAGATTTGCGAACTGATTTTGAAGTTGGAAATCCATCTGCAGTACTAGATGGTGATTTAGATGGATTTATTGAGGCCGGTATTAAATGGCGAAAAGAGCGCGAGTAATCTCACATTAAGCGGTAATTCCCAGCCTTTATTTATAGAAATTAGCGGTAAATAACCAAAGAATTGTGATTACTTATCTAAACTAGTATCAGATATCTAATTGGTCTACCGAAGGGCTTTGAGTTGATTCGCTTTGAGAATGTCACCAAGATGTATCCAAGACAAGAGAAGGCAGCTCTTGATGGCGTAAATCTTGATATTGCCAAGGGTGAGTTTGTTTTCTTAGTTGGCCTATCAGGTTCTGGAAAATCTACCTTTTTAAGATTAGTGCTTAGAGAAGAGCGCCCAACTGCTGGAGTTATTCATGTTGCCGGCAAAGAGTTAAATACATTGGCAGATCATAAAGTTCCAGAGTTACGCCGTCAGGTTGGTACCGTCTTTCAAGATTTTAGATTACTTCCAAATAAAACTGTTACTGAAAATGTTGCATTTACTTTGCATGTACTTGGCTATTCAAATAAACAGATTAGCCGCGAAGTGCCAGAGGTTTTAGAGCTAGTAGGACTTGAAGAAAAAGGTGACCGTAAACCGAGTGAATTATCAGGAGGAGAGCAACAACGAGTTGCAATTGCTAGAGCTTATGTGTCACGGCCAACAATTTTGATCGCTGATGAGCCAACTGGAAACTTAGATCCAGCCACCTCAGTTGGAATTATGAAATTACTAGATCGCATTAATCGTGAGGGAACCACAGTTGTAATGGCAACCCATGACTCTGGAATTGTTGATCAGATGCGTAAACGAGTCATTGAGTTAGAAGGTGGGCATGTGATCAGAGATCAAGCCCGCGGTGTCTATGGCTATACCGGTTAATCAGATGATGAAAAAGATAGGGTTATCAAATGCGCGCTAAGTTTGTAATGAGTGAGGTCACAATTGGCCTGCGCCGAAACTTAACTATGACTGTTGCGGTAATGATTACTGTCGCAATTTCACTTACCTTACTTGGCATTGGCTTACTCGCAAACTCACAGGTGCGAGTAATGAAGGATTATTGGTATGACAAAATCGAGGTTTCAATATTTCTATGTGGCTCATTATCTGAAGGACAATCTTGCGCTAAAGGTGTAATTACCGCTGACCAAAAGATTAATATTCAAAATGATTTGAAAGCATTACCAGTTGTGCAAGATGTTTACTACGAATCACAAACAGAGGCTTTTAAACGCTTTCAAGAGCGATTTAAGGGTTCGGCGATTGCCCAAAACGTAACCCCTGATCAATTACCAGAATCATTTCGAGTTAAATTAAAAGATCCAACTAAGTTTGCGGTAATTGAAAGTGCATTCTCAGGCCGGCCCGGTGTTGATATCGTGCAGGATCAACAAGCAATTCTTGAGAAGTTCTTTAGATTACTTGCGGTATTAAGAAATGGCGCATTAGCAATCGGTGCTGCATCTGTTTTAACTGCTTCATTATTAATTAGTAATACCTTGCGGATTGCAGCCTTTAATCGAAGACGAGAAACAGGTGTTATGAAGTTAGTTGGTGCCTCTAGTTTTTCTATTCAACTTCCATTTTTACTTGAAGGAATCTTTGCCGCTATCTCAGGCTGGGTTGTTTCCACCGGTTTTCTTGCAGTCTTTAAAGTAGTTGTTGATTCGAAGGTGGCACCGCTTTTAACCTTTACTCAATTTTTCACATGGAAAGATGTTTGGGTGGCCTCAGCCTGGTTACTTCTAACTGGGTTAATTGTCTCAAGTGCGGCATCAATACTTACACTTCGTAAATACCTAAAGGTGTAACCACCACCTCACAACAGATTGGGGGTTGCTTATGGTCAAAGAGCTTGGCAAGAAAGTAATTGCCCAAAATAAGAGCGCCCGTCATGATTACTTTATCGAAGAGGTATATGAGTGCGGTTTAGTTTTAACCGGCACTGAGGTTAAATCACTTAGAGCAGGCAGAGCATCACTTACCGATGGTTATGCGATGGCAAAAGATGGTGAGATTTGGGTAAGTGGTATTCATATTCCAGAATATAACCAAGGCAGTTGGACCAACCATTTGCCTCGTAGGGATCGTAAGTTGTTACTTCACAAACGAGAGATTGATCAAATAGCAGGTGTAATTAAACAAGGTGGCTTAACTTTAGTTCCACTCTCACTTTACTTTAAAGATGGCAAAGCCAAGGTTGAGATTGCAGTTGCAAAGGGTAAGAAAGCACACGATAAACGTAATACTTTGATGGAACAACAGATGAGCCGTGAGACAGATCGTGAGTTATCAAGGCGTAAATCAGGTAAAGCTACAACCAGCGGTAAGCGCAAAAACTCTGATCAAGATTACGATTAGTAGTTGAATTAACAGTATTTAAAAATAGCCTGTAAAATAACCCTTTCAAACAACTAAATATTGAAAAAAGTAATTCGCTTAACTCTTGGGGGTGAACGGTCTCGACTTTAGTCGTTACTTCAAGGCAAGCGGGCCGAGGAAGCCGTGATGATCTCGTTAACCACAAAAACATGGCAAACTATAAGCGCAAGT
>Ga0304730_1000287_pt1 | contig 44103 bp, 39 predicted proteins | sample M_130628_MF_Meta_FD_190474 | JGI IMG/M metagenome (GOLD analysis project Ga0304730, IMG submission 190474) | Freshwater microbial communities from Lake Montjoie, Canada to study carbon cycling - M_130628_MF_MetaG (v2) (version 2) | ecosystem: Environmental > Aquatic > Freshwater > Lake | place...
ACCATAATTTGGACGGTCGTAATTGGTTGAATCGATGTTGAAATCATCCGCCATGGCTGGACCATTTTTATCTGATTTTGTAAGCACGCTAACGGTTACACAATTTTTACCTTTTATGTATTTATTGTACACACGCAACACATCTGCTTTAGTGACTGCTTTATACATGTCAAGCATTTTGCCGGTTTGGTTAGGATTTCCAGTAAACGTTTGAAATGCTGCCAATTGAGATACTTTTCCAGAAACACTTTGTAATCCATTAATAAATTGAGACTCGATGCTGCCTTTAAATTTTTCGATATCCTCGTCAGTAACGCCACGTTTTTCAAATTCAACCAACGAAGCGTTAAATAAACTGTCCATTGTGGTTAATGACTTTCCAGGCAAGGGTACAATTTGAATTGAAAACTCTCCAGCCAATTCAGACAAACGGCTGGAAGCACTTGCTTGTAAAGCCATTTGCGTTTTTACCATATTTTGATACAAAATTGATGTTTTACCAACACCGATAATTTGCGCCAAGCAAGTCAATGCTGCCATGTCTTTATTATAGTTTGGTACGGTTGGATATGTTTTCATCAATAAAGGCACTTTGGCATAATTATCTACATAAGACACATATCTGTTTGTATTTAATTTCACAGCAGGTAAAATTGTCTTGTCTACTTGCGGACATTTTGGAATACTGCCGAAATATTTCTCCACCAATTTCAATGCATCTGTAGGATTAAGATCGCCTCCAATGGTAATGGTAGCGTTATTGGGACCATACCATCTTAAAAAAAAGTTTTTTAAATCTGCTACATCAACCCTGTTTAAATCTTCTACGTAACCAATGGTTAACCAACTATATGGATGACCATATGGATATAAATTTTTGCTACTGAATTCATTAACCAGTCCATAAGGACGATTGTCGTAATTCTGTCCGCGTTCATTTTTAACCGTACTTCTTTGAACTTCGAATTTTTTTTGCGTTACAGCATCTAAGAAAAAACCCATTCTATCTGCTTCAAGCCACAACATTTTTTCGAGTTGATTGCTTGGTACGGTTTCATAATAATTGGTTCTATCTTGGTTGGTACTGCCATTTAATGTACCACCAGCAGCGGTAATGATTTTAAAATGTTGTTCATCTCCCACATTATCACTTCCTTGAAACTGCATGTGTTCAAAGAAATGTGCGAAACCACTTTTACCAATTTCTTCTCTTGCGCTACCCACGTGATACGTAACATCCACATGCACAATGGGATCACTATGGTCTTCGTGTAATACAATAGTTAACCCATTAGGCAAAACATATTTTTCGTAAGGGATAATGATTTCATCTCCTTTTTTAACTACTTTTTCAACAAGTTTAGCTTGGGAAAACAAGTTTGCAGAAACGCAAATCATAGATAATAGAAACAACGATTTTTTCATAATAAAAATTTAATGTTCAAATAAACAGAAAAAAGTTGAGAATACATGAGGTTTGAGAGGTTCAAGAAGTTTGTGAAGTTTGTAGGGGTTGAAAATTTTCAACCCTTACAATAAGTTCAAAAGGTTAGGAAAGAAAGGTTTAAAACGCTGCACTGGTCTAATGTTTAATGGTTTAACGGTTGGAAGTATTTTCCGTTTTTCGCTTTTTGAATCTTTTGAGAATTTTGAAGTTTAGAATACTCATGCTCCCTTCACCTTTCGGGGGAAGGGTTGGGGATGGGGGCTCCAAACATTTTTAATTTCTACTACTAAATTTCGATAACAACCTCAATATCTCCATATATAACCAAACAAAAGTCACCATTAATCCGAATGCACCATACCACTCCATATATTTTGGAGCGCCCATTTCGGCTCCTTGCTCAATCATGTCGAAATCTAAAATTAAATTCAACGCAGCAATTGCTACGATAATCAATGAAAAGCCAATGCCAAACATACCGCCGCCATTTACAAAAGGCATGGTTTCATCAATATTCACACTGAACATTCTTAAAATCATGATTGCGAAATAAAATAAAGCAATCCCTACTGTTGCTGTGATTAATACAGACTTAAATTTTTCGGTAGCTCTGATGATGCGCATTGAATAAAGAAAATACATGCCGATACCCACAGAAAACGTTAAGCCAACTGCCTGCATTACAATCCCTGGGTATGCTTGATTGAAAAATGAAGAAACTGCACCTATAAATAAACCTTCAAGTAATGCATAAAGTGGTGCTAAATAACCTGCCCACTCTTTTTTAAACATTAATACAATGGCAATTACCAATCCGCCAATAGCTCCACCAAGTATCATCGGCATTACGTTTGCGCCTGCATTATCAGCTTCTTTCCAAGAATAAAATGCCGAACCCATCAGCATAAGCAACATGAAGCCAAATTTATTCAATGTACCCTTGATGGTCATTGCATTTTCGTCAGTAATAGTTGTGATGGTTGTACTTCTGAATTTATTTTCAGCAAGTGTAGGATTTCCAGATTTGAATAGTGACATAGTTGTATTTTTTCTTAAAGTTATAGAAAAAAATAATTCAAAAAATCAATCTTAGATTTTAAAAAATGCCCGTTACCTTTGCCGCATGAACGATTTAATGACTCAAATTGAGCAAAATAAAAAGGAAATCGAATCTTCAGTTGTTACCAATAAAGAAGAACTGGAAGCATTTCGCATAAAATATTTAGGCACAAAGGGCATTGTAAAAGCCATCATGGGCGAAATGAAGAACGTGCCAGTTGAACAAAAAAAAGATGCCGGACAGCTTTTGAATGAATTCAAGTTATTTACAGAAGCCGCTTTTGAAAATTTTTCTAATGCGGTTGAATCCAAAGCAGATCAGATAGATTTTAACATGGATTTAAGTTTGCCTGGTCAGCCAATCAATATCGGTGCCCGTCATCCCATCAGCATTGTACACAATAAAATCATTTCTATATTTCAACGCTTGGGTTTCTCAGTTGCCGAAGGACCAGAAATTGAAGACGATTGGCATAATTTTACCGCATTAAATCTTCCCGAAAATCATCCTGCAAGAGATATGCAGGACACTTTTTATATCAGCCAAAATCCAGACTGGCTTTTGCGTACACATACCAGCAGTGCGCAAATTAGAGCCATGGAAAAAGGCGAATTACCTTTAAGAATTATTTGTCCGGGTAGAGTATATAGAAACGAAACCATCAGCGCAAGAGCACATTGCTTTTTCAATCAGGTGGAAGGTTTATACATCGCCGAAAATGTATCTTTTGCCGATCTTAAACAAACCTTATACTTTTTTGTAAAAGAAATGTTTGGTGAAAATGTAAAAGTTCGTTTTCGTCCTTCGTATTTTCCATTTACCGAACCAAGCGCCGAAATGGACATCAGTTGTTTGATTTGTGGTGGCGATGGTTGTAGTGTTTGTAAAAGAACAGGCTGGGTAGAAATTTTAGGTTGCGGAATGGTACATCCTTCCGTACTCGACAATTGTGGCATTGATAGTAAAAAATATACTGGCTTCGCTTTTGGAATGGGCATCGAAAGAATTACCATGCTTAGTTATCAAGTAAAAGATTTAAGATTATTCAGCGAAAACGATGTGCGTTTTTTAAAACAATTTACTTCAGCCATTTAAAACCCAATATATAAAATGAAAAAAATCACACTCTTCTTGTTTACTTTACTTGCCGTTCAGTTTATACATGCTCAAAATGCTTCGGTTACTTGGGGCGAGGAATTTAAAATGAAAAAAGGAAGTACTGATTTGGAAGTAGTTTATGCCGACAATACTGGTATTTATGTGAAAGAATCACACATGACTTTGAAATCGTATTTCGTAATTGCGGCAACTATGCGCGAGTCTGCTACGTTGATTAAGTTGGATAAAAATTTAACCGAAGTATATCGTCAGGATTTTAATAAAGCATTAAATGATAAAGAATATGAGCGTTTCTTTTTCTTAAAAGATAAACTTTTTATCCTTGCTTCGAAATATGAAAAAAAAGAAAAAAGGTTAACCTTATATGCTGCTCAAGTAGATAAAAACAATGGAGAATTAATTGGCGAATGGATTGAAATTACCAGCTGGCAAAAAGAGGAAAAAAGTGATGACATCAACTACAAGATAACTTTTAATGCAGATACTACCAAAATGGTCGTTGTAAGTTCTGTAGAAGGAAAGGGTAAAAACAATTACGAGGTTAGGGAATTTGATAATAAACTAAAAAAAATCGGTAAATCAATTGCTATTACCAATGAATTTGAAGTAAAAACGTATCAATTAGAAGATGTTATATATGTTTCTAATGGAAATGTAGTAATGGTTGGAAGGGTTTACGAATATCAGGAAGGAAAAAAGAAAAAATCGCGCTACCTTGATTTTTTAAAGTATAACATCAGAATATACAATCCAGAAGGTGCCTTGATTAAAGAAATCAACACAGAAATTACAGGCAAATGGTTGGTAAGTACAAAGGTGATTCAAATTCCACAACATGATTTGGTTATTTCTGCTTTTTACAGCAATGAAAAAAGAGGAAAAGAAATCAATGGTGTTTTAGTACAAAGAATTAATCCTACTAATGGAGAAGTGATCAATACAAGTTCTAAAGAAATCAACACCAGCTTAATTACCAAGTTGGATGAAACGCCTGAAGAAAGTGGGGATGAAGAAAGTCGCTCTGAAAGAAGAGAAAGAGAAAAGCTTGAGAAAATTCAAAATGATGAAGATGGTTTTTCGAAGTATATGAAGTTTAGAAACTTTTTGTATACGCCTGATGGAGGCTTAGTAATTCTTGCAGAAAAATATCATCATTACGAATATTCTACAACTACTTATTCTGGTGGTGTTGGTGGAGGTATGGGTTCATCGAGTACCACCTATTATCAAGTATATGAGTGCGGAGATTTAATGATGACTAAAATTGATTCAAAAGGCGACATCACTTGGTTTCATATTTTGCCAAAACAACAACGTGAAGTTATTCAATCGGGATCAAGTTCTGGTTATGGCGGTCTTTCATTTAGTGTAGGCAGTAATTTCTTTGATGCTTCAGAAACGAACATGCCTTTTTATGCAGGATTTGGTGTATTGGCAGGAGATAAAACAGCTTCTATAATTTTCAACGATCATAAGAAAAACTTAACCACATTAGAGCTTGGGCAAAAAATAAGAAAAATGAGTTATTTCAGAAAATCGGATTGTTTTTCAGTTGATTTGGATTTGATAACGGGTAAATATACACGCAGTATTTTATTTAGCAATGATGATGTACCAACAGCAATGCCAAGATTGGCTTCGGGATTGGGAAAAGATTTGTACATGATTGGCAAAGAAGATAGAATGTTTGGCAAATCAAAAATCGCGATTGCAAAAGTGAGTTTGAAGAAGTAGTAGGGGTTGAATATTTTCAACCCTTACTATATTTTCAACCCTTACAAAAGGTTTATGAGGTTTGAGGGGTTGAATATTTTCAACCCTTACAAAAGGTTGAATTTAGTTCCATAATGAAAATTGTGGTTTGACTTTTTTTCATAGCCCACAGTTTCAACGGTGGTTGTACGAAAAGTTGAAAAGCTTTGAAACGTTTAAGAAACCATTTTTAAATCATTTTGAATCTTGTTTGTTTGACAACATTTTTCATAGCCCACCTTTTTAACGGTTGGTGTACGAAAAATTCAAAAGTTTGGAAACGTTTAAGAAAACATTTTTAGTCATTTTGAATCTTGATTGTTTTACAACATTTTAAATACCCACCGTTTCAAAGGTTGGTGTATGAAAAGTTCAAAAGTTTTGAAACGTTTAAGGAAACATTTTTGAATCATTTTGAATCTTGTTTGTTTGACTAAATTTGGATTTAACTCTTTTCCCCTTTCTTGAGTAGAAAATATGCCAAAGCCAATCCGGCTATTAAAGCTGCGATACTGAAATTTGTCATTGGATCACCATGGGCAAAATCAAGTACTAATAATTTTCTGGAAATCGCTATGAGACCAATTACAATAATATGTTGAGACTTAATTTCATTTTCTTTCAGGTAGATTTTTAGGGTGTCGATTAATTCAAATGCAATTAAGATTCCAAAGAAAGCAGGAATAATTACTTCTCCTTCATCTTTACTAAAAAACAACGACTTTCCTGATTCAACAGTAAACAATCCGGAGAAAAAAAAGTAGACCAATGTAACTACCTCAACCAGAATATAAACGCCCAAAATAGCAATTAGGAAATAGAAAATATATTTCTCAAAATTTTTCAAATAGTTATGCATTTGTTTAGATTTATTATTGATTAGTAAACTTATTTCTTTTTATATAAAGAAACGCCTTCTTTTATTATTTTCAGCACTTCTATGTCTTTTATTGTTGTAAAAAACAGTTTTAAAGGATGCCTATTTAGTATAACTATGTCGGCTAGCATAACAATTTGTAATGATCCTTTTTTCTTCTTTTATCTGATAATCCGCATAATTTGTATACTTTTTTAATAACCTACTAAGGAGTGATTTTTTCACTTGCAACTACTACAAAACCTTCATTATTAGTTTTGATACGATTTATCAGCACCAGATTTTAATTTCAAATAGACCGCTTCAAATTTTGCCAAAGGTGCCGATATATTATTGACTAAAAAAATGAAAACAAACATCAGGATTAAAAAGAAAAACCCTCCCGTAATGTTGTCATTAATTAATTTGATGATTTTTTTCACTTGAAAATTTTTATGATTGATTTTGATAATTATATCAACCTATATTTTCTTTCAATCTACTTTTTTAAACATTATCGACTCTTTACCATTTCGGGTTAAAACAAGTTTTCCATTTTCTATTTCATATATCCATTCTCCCGGTGACATTGCTTTCAAAAAATCAGTTTCATATGTTGCGTTTGGACAAAATTTTCGTGTTGTCGCAAGTGGCTCAAGCGTCAACTTGTTTCCCTTAAAATCTGCCTTTCCGCTAAAATTATTACAACCTGTTTGGCCCATTGCCATGCCATCTGTTGTATTAAATTCTATGTAGGGCAAATCGGGTCCCGTAGCCAACTTATTGTTCAACTGTTGTAATACCCAGATGTCGTGAATGCGTTCATCAAAAACAAAACGGCCGCAACCTTCTACCCGGTTATAATCTTTGTCGATACCCCTTTTGATTTCAACGTTAACTTTGTAAGGTAACTTCTTTCCAGTGGTGTTATTCACACATTCCTGCTTATCTAATTGAATAATCATTTCGCCAGACTCTACCACAGCACGGTAACGAATGATATTGTAATCCTGTGCTTTTATTCCTTCAACAGCAGGTGTACTAAATTTGAACCCATCTGATCGCTTAAATGTAAAATCCTTTTCAAAATCGAGGTTTAGTTCCCATCCGTTATCCTTTCCCGTGGCATAAAAATCTGTACCTTCCATATACTTTGATTGAAGGCTGCTTTGCTCGATTTTATTTGTACCCTTATTTTCGTCAACCATCACCTGTTGCGTTTTTTGGGTTGGATTACATGATATTATAACGAGTATGAACAGCGTTTTTAAGGCATAACTCAGTTTACGCTTTTGTTGTTTGATTTTATACATAATGATCATAAGTATGAATTAAACTGTAATTAATGAGTGTGTTATTTTAATAGGTTTCTGTTAACTCGGCATTTGTATTGGCGGATGATAATGCAGCATTGGTTGACTTTTTAGTTTAATTACAACTTAACAGACTTGAAAAAGTAAATAAAATTATTAGAATCTATTTTAACTGATTCATCGTTTATTTTTTTATTGATTAGTATACTTATTTCTTTTTATATTAAGGAACGCCTTCTTTTATTGTTGTAGAATGCACCTTTAAATACCTTTTGCTTTTTTCTTCTTTTATCTGTTAAGCTGCATCAACTATCATTAATTAAACGACATTGATTTGAAAATTTAAAGTTTCAACAGTTATTTTATTCCTTTCTTCAACCATTTTCCCAATCCCATTTTTGCATTATAATATTGCACATAGCGTACCGTATCCAAAAATAGAAGTTGATAAATGTCTCTATAGCTTCTTAGTTTAAGCCGCTCTGTTTTGTTCTCATACAACACTGGCATGATTTCCCCTTCCATCTGCGGCAGTGCACTCATTACTACAGATTTGCTTTTGTTGCTCAAAAAAACCTCGGCTTTTTGTTTGTCGCCAGAGAGCACCAGAAACGCTGACTTCGAAGAGTCTGTAAGACCGGTTGCCACATCATAATTCACAAATGCAGTACCTTCTTCAAACACCCTGATACAGCCATTTTTGACTACAGACCATGTATATCCTGCCGACCCAATACAGTCATGAGGGTCTCTATCTGCACCCACCAATGTCTTAGAAGTACCAGATTGATTTGCATTGACTTTCGACCCGTTTTGGCAAGATGCAATCAACAACAACATGCCAAAAGCAAATATTCTCATTGATAAATTTTTTTTATTGCTAAAGTGGTTTGCAAATGACAGCCTATTTTTACGTTCGGTAACCACTTTAATAAAAGTGGTTATTTTAACCCGGATTTTTCAGTTGAAATCTATTACAAGAAAAAAATGCTGCAAATAGATGCGTTTGCTTGACTTTGTAATCTTATCATTTTCCAATATGTCTCGACCAGAAAATCGGCTCAAACACTCGTCTTTATTGCCTTTTTCCCTTTCATCACGATTCCAAATGCAAAATCTGGATTTAATTAAGTTTACCTTCTTTAGCTTCCTTCTGCATTTCTGCATTTGAGGTAATCGCTAGTTCTACTCTACGATTTTTCTGCCTGTTTGCTTCAGAATCGTTGGGATATTTAGGTTGTGATTCGCCATACCACTTTTGGGTTAACCTACCTGGAGCAACGCCTTTTGAAACCATGTATGCCCCAACAGCCTTAGTTCTTTTTTCAGAAAGGGCCATGTTTAACTGATCAGAACCGCTATCATCTGTGTGTCCTTCAATCAAGATGTTTGTTTCGGGATATTTTACAAATACTTCAACAATTTTGTTTAGATTATCCATGTATGCTTCACTAATTTCACTCGAGTTAACCTTATACAAGAGACCCGACTCAAATGTCATACTGATGCCTTCACCAACGCGTTCTACCGTTGCATTGGGCACCGATTGTTGCAGTTCTTTGGCCTGTTGATCCATTTTTTTTCCAATCAGATTTCCGGCGGTTCCACCAACTGCAGCACCGGCCAAAATGCCCCAAACACTGCCTTTGGAAACAAGCGCACCCATAGCTGCACCACCTGCTAAACCAATGGTGGAGCCTTTTTGTTGTTTGTTTAATGTAGCACAACCTGTAAGCATCATAAATGCGGCTACTACTAAAATAGAATTTTTCATTTTTGTGGTTTTTATTTTTTTAAATTATTTACAAAACATTGAAGACAGCATATCGTATTGTATGTTTCTTAAACCAAGTGATAATGCTTTATTAAGTTCGGCGCAAACTTGTTCCTTTTCTGTCACATTCATCTTGCTGCGTAATTCCTGTGTGTTGGCAGTTTTATATTTTTCCTGCACCATTTTCATGCGTGAATTTGCTCTTATCACATACATACCCATATCGTTTCTTCCTTTTTCCACAGCAATATCATATTGAAGAAAGGCATTATCGTAATTTTTATTATCTACCAACATATCTCCTTTTTGAATATAGAAATTCGTGTTGGCAGGATCTAACTGGATTGCCTTATCAAGGTAAAAAACGGCGCTATCCTTTTTATTTAATTGTTGATAAAAAACGGAAAGTAAAGCGTAATTAGCGGCTCTTGCTTTGGTATCTTGGTTTTTTTCGGTGAGAGCAATCACGTTGGCAAAGGTTGCTTTTGATGCATCTACCTGCCCGGATTTGTTTTGTGCAATCGCCTTTTGAAAAAAGCCGGAAAGACTTTTATTTTTAGTAAGTTTTAAAGCCTCATTACTGGCTGCGATGGCTTCATTATATTTTCCCAAACCATTGTAAGCCTCTGCTTTACCAATAGCAGCAGCTTCTTTTGCATCTTTTGTGGAACAGGATTTTTCAATAGTAAGAAAAGCATCCAAAGCAAGCTGAAATTTTTTGTCTTTCAACATTACATTACCAGAATCTTTTAATCCCCTGCACTTTTTTGACATGGTAAAAGTTTGTGCCATTGCGGTGCAGGTAACCATCAACAAAAAACATAGGAAGAAACTTCTTTTCATATTATTTTACATTTAACATTAAAGCTGACTTTGCAATCACAGTCATAACATCTTTATCCAATACGTATTCATTGACTCTCTTTCACCCTGTAAATGCCAAGAGCCAATTCTACATTTTCATAATGGCTCATGGTTTTGTGAAATGAAAGCCAAACAATCAAAAAAATAAATAATACAGTTTTGTGAACTTAAATTTTTTCATATTTCGATTGTCTTTTTTTTACATAAATTTTTATTCCACCTTATTTATTTTTTCACCTAGCGCATTTTTTTGGAGTGCCTGTATCTGCAACAATAATTCCTTTTGCTTATTTACTTCTTGAGCTTGATTTTGTTGCCTGTTTCTATTGGCTTCTATTTCATACTGCACTTTCTTCAACTCATTTTGCAGGGCTTCCCCCTCGTTTACTGCGTTTTTATATTCCTTTTCGGCTTTTTTTACTTTGTCTTCTTGAGCTTTAATTTCAAGATTTAATCCATAATCGGCTGAGTTTTCGCTAAGCGAAGAGAGCAATCCAAATGCGCCGGCACTTGCAATTGATGAGGATGCTTCTGTGCTTGAAGACGAAGGTGCAACACCCGGCTCGGTGATTATGAAAGACATTGCTGACTTTTTTTCCTTTTTAGTTTTTTGCTCAATTTTAATGTACGCATCAACCAAACCTGTTTTCAATTCGGGGATATTCACGTTCTTAAACTCAAGAAAACCTTTTCTTTCTTTTCCATTGGCGCCCATTTTCTTAAACCTGTTTTTAATTGCTTCTGTTGCAACTTCTTCCGAAACGGGAAGTTCAATGTTGTAACAGGGTACCATTACTTTATCATATTCCACCTTCCCTTCTACAGGAGTTGATTGTGCCAAGATTTTCGTTGATACCAATAACAGCAAGGCGAGCATCCAATTGATTTTTTTCATAGTATCCCTTTAATGAATTAAATGGTTTTATTTCATGTATACCGCTTCAAACTTTGCAAGAGGCGCCATTCTGCCTTTATTAATACTGAGTATTTTACCCTGTATAGAATAATTGTCTGCTTTTTGAAAAACCTCCATAAAGGTTAATTCTTTTTCCATATTGATGCAAGCCATCTTTGTACCAACCAATTGAGAAAAGCCAAGGCGGTTGCCTTCCAATAAAGTATAACTCCCTCTAAAACTGTTGCAACCCCCGTTTCCTAAAACTTGGTTATCTTGCTTTTTTAGTATCATGTGCATATCCGTTTTTGTACCCGTTTCCATAACGACTGGTGTGCCCATTAATTCAGTTAGCTTCCAATAAGTTTCTGTTAACTCACTGTTGGGATTGGCAGAAAACATATCATTATTGGTTGATTTTTTAGTTGAATTACAACTTAAGATGCTTGAAAAAGTAAATAAAATGATTAGAAATTGTTTTATCTGATTCATCGTTTATTTTTTTTGATTATTAAACTTATTTCTTTTTATATATTGAAACGCCTTCTTTAATTGTTTCTAGTACAACAATATCTTTTATTGTTGTAGGAAGTACCTTCAAAGGATTTTTATCTAGAATAACCATGTCCGCTAGCTTTCCAACTTCTAATGACCCTTTGCTTTTTTCTTCTTTTATCTGATACGCTGCATAATTTGTAACAGCAAGTAAAGCTTGATAAGGTGTAATTTTTTCACCTGAACCTATAACGATACCCTCATTAGTTGTTCTGTTAACCGCCGCCCATACCAAAGGTAAAATAGCCGGAGTACTCGAAACTGGAGCATCATGCGAGATTGTAAACTTCATTCCTTCTTTTATCAAGGTATTTGTTGCTACCATATGTTCTGCTCTTTCTTTTCCAAAATTCTGAAGCACTGTTGAACCACCGGCAGGAATAGACGCAACAAGATATGAAGGTATAGCTCCTATCGCTTTCATGCGCTTGATCTGATCGGGACGCATATAGCTGGCGTGCACAAAAACTGGACGATGGTCGTATTTGCCATATTTCTTTACAGCGCTTTCTATTGCCACAAGCGCTTGTTCAGCTGCAGCATCTCCATTCATATGCATATGGATTTGAAAATTAGTTTTCCAAAATCTGTCTAATCCCGCGTTTACAACACTATCTGGTATTTGACCAAAACCCTTATACGAACCCGTTACTCCGGGAGGGTTATTGGTATAAGGCTGGGACATCCACATGGTAAACAAGTCGCCATCCAACCAATACTTCACACCGCCCAATTTAACTCGGTTAATGTATCCTTTATTTAAATCCGGACGAGATAATAATAATCCGGTACGAACTGCATCGGGATCCTTGTATTTAGTTACTATCGGCATTGCAGCAGTGAGTGCATGGTCTGTTTCTGATTCTTTAGCATATAAAAGCAAATCAATTTTGAGCAACTTTTTGTCAATCGCATTCTGAGCTATAAAAATATCATCTGGATCTCTTCCAAAACCACATTCCATTGCAGTTGTTTGTCCATATTGTGCCCATAAATCACCAGCGCCTGTAATGATTTTATCAGCCAATTCACCAGAGGCACTCGGTTGTAGCGTCAGTACCTGATTGAGTGCAGTTTCGTTTATTGGACCAAGTGGTTCATTGCTACCCGGCTTGCGAAGGATTTCTCCTCCTTCGGGGTTTTTGGTTTCGGATGTGTAACCAACTTGCTTCATTATTACAGAATTTATAGAGCCCGCATGACCAGATGCGTCCATAATTAATACTGGACGATCTTTAGATATCTGATCTAACTCTTCTGCGGTAGGCACTCGCTTTTCTGACAGATTTTTGGCCATGTACCCAAAACCAATTATCCATTGACCTTCAGGTGTATTCTTCGCATGTTCTTTCATGCGACTAATTACTTCATCAATACTTGAAGCGCTTCTCAATTGGGCCCATGTTAGGTTTTTACCGTAAATTATTAAATGGCCATGCGTATCAATAAATCCTGGTAAAAGCGTTTTCCCTTTTAAGTCTATCAATGCAGCACCTTTGCCGGCACGAATTAGTGCTTCTTCTTTTGTTCCAACATAAATAATCTTTCCTTTAGACACCGCAACAGCTTTTACATATTGAGGCGTATTGCCTTTCATTGTAATAATATCACCGTTGTAATAAACGGCAAGACTATTATTGGTTTGCTGGGCGATACTAAAAGAATAAATAAGTACAAGCCCTAAAATTGAAAATAATTTTTTCATGCTTTTTTGTGGTTTTTGATTAAAATTAAAATTTATATTGAGCCATCAACATGGCAGTAACGCCCTGATTGTTTTTTAGTGGAGCTAGGTAATCTGTTTGTTTATAACTTACTTCTGTACCAATTTGGAATGATGGATTGATGTCCCAAATAAGGTTTCCAAACAACGTACTGTTTTGCAAAATACCCAATCCCATTAAATCAGATTCATTGCATTTATCTTGACCGTATCCAACTCTGGTTTGAATATTTTTCTTCCAATAGAATGCAAGCTCAGACCAGAATCCGGTGCTTCTAATTTCTTTATCAAAATCGCCTTTGGTGGTTTGAAAAATAGATGCTGCATAATTGCCCAATGCTTTACCATTATATACTTCTCCCTGAATACCGAATCGTTTACCAAAGCGAAAAGCATATTCACCAGCGATACCAAAAACCTGTGGATGATTCACCCGAATATTTGCACCATTGATATCGTTTTTAAACACTCGATAAGAACCTGAAACACCTGATACTGCTAATTCCAAATTATCATACGGTACCCATGCAGTAGCGTCTTTACCAGAGCTGTATTTAGCAGCCCACTCAATATTTGGCATTCCATTATCAGTTGTATTATTGCTCAAATCGGGAGAGAAATAAGAGGTTATGGGCTCGCTTGCAGCCGCCGTTAATGAAAATTTACCTTTTTTCCCAACAGAAAAATACCTTTCCGCCCGAATTTGACCTCTGGAACTATTGCCTGCGCAACCCGATGATGCCAATGCAAAATAACTATCAATCATATTTGGAATTCTTTCAGCGAAAACATCCATTTGCTGACCAATTGCAAATCGCCATTTTTCATCTTTCAAATCAACATACAAAAGGCTAGGCAATATGCCATAGGTTTCGGATGTAACATTAGAAGTAAGCATGAAATACATCATTCCACTTAATTTAAAATCACCAACTTTTGGGCCATCCAACGCAAAATAAAAACTACTTGAACGCGCATTCAAATCAAAACTACTTTCTTCCCCTGTTGCATCTTTAGGCAATAGTAAAAAAGCGGTTCCATTTGGGAAGGTTCTCTTGTTGCTCATTAACGTCGTGGTTCTTATTTTGCCCCCAACAAAAACGTTCAAATTACTATCAGCAAGACTGAGCAATGGCTTGGGTTGTTGAGCAAAGGCATTAAAAGAAACAAGGAGAATAAAAATAATGAACAAAGGAGATTTCATATTTATCATAGTATAAAAAAATTGAAAATTTCATCACAAATTCCAAGGCATAAAAGAATGTAATCGGTTATGATGGGATTAATTATTTTTGGGCAAGATAATAAAATTATATCTATCAAATCTAGCTAGTGTAAAATATTATTTTCATATATAAATTATAGCTGTAATTGATTCTTATTTATATTATAAATAAATTATCATAATAAATAGCTAGCAATAATGGTTATATAGCTATAAAATCTCCAATAATAAATTTCAAGTTGTGTTAAATAATATTTATTATTTTTGTCAATATCCATGTTTTAAAAATTATTGTTCTTTAAACTTTAATGATTGATGGATAGAATCAAAAACCAAATATTAAAATTTCAATGATGAAGACAAAACTATTTTTACTTTTTTTACTTTTTTCGGGTGTGCAAAATTCTTTTGCCCAAAATATCCGCGTTAACTCTTATGCGGGTTATGTTTTTAATGAATCCTTTGATTTATCTGATTATTCCGGCTATTATAGCGGAACCATAAAAGGCGGGCTTCAATGGGGTGCAGGGCTTGAATATATGGCAAATAAGAATTTTGGCATTGAATTGTCGTATTTAAGACAAGATACCAAAGCACCTGTGCGTAAAAATGGAAGCTCGTTAATTAATGATTACAATGTGGGTATTAATTATATTTTAATTGGAGGCAATCGCTATATTAAAACTGCAAATAAAAATATAGAACCATATGCAGGTGGTCAAATTGGTATGGCTATATTCAACATTAAAAAAGCTGATGGAAGTTCGAAATCCAATAATACAAAATTTACTTGGGGTATAAAAACCGGGGTAAATATTCATGCAACTTCCAGCATTGGCATTAAACTGCAAGCCCAGTTATTATCAGCTGTTCAAGGTTTTGATGGAGGTTTTTACTTTGGAACTAGTGGTGTAGGAACAAACTTATCGGCACGATCATCCATCATACAGTTTGGTTTTAATGGAGGCTTGGTTTTTGTATTACCATCTAAACACAAATAAATTATTTAACCAATTAACACTTTAATTCAATGAAAAAAATTCTACTTTTTACACTAACAACTTTTGTAATGCTTTCTACTTTTGGTCAAAACAAAGTTGGTGGCGAGTTATCTATTGGTCCTCGTTTTGGCGGCTCTGCCGGATTGAGTTTAAAATTTCACAACAAATCGAATCGTTCTGCAATTGAATTGATAACTGCCAAATCTTTTGACAATAAGATTGATGGTTTAACCATTGGTGCCATGTTTGAAAAACTCGCTCCAATAAATGGAGATTCTCGACTAAGTGCTGTTGGTGGAACAGGTGTGAATTTTAATTTCAAAGGGGTAACCAAAGTTGGCGTTAGTGGCATACTTGGTTTTGACTGGCGCATCAAAAGCATTCCTTTAAACCTTCAGATAGATTGGTTACCGACTTTGTTTTTTATCAATGTCAAAAGTACATTTAATGGTATCAATGGCGCTTTTACTGCCAGATATATCATCAATAGAAAAAAATAATGATCCCCTCTAAAAGCAGTTTTATGAAAACGAAATTATTGCTGGCATCAATGCTGATAATAATTGGTAACATTTGTTTCGCTCAGGATTCGTTGGTTAAACAAAAAGATATCAGTGACGTATTGTTTAAGAAAAAAAAATCGAATGCGCCTAAACAAGAAGATACGCTTGTTGTAAGAAAAGTTTATTTGAGTGTTCTCCCCATTCCTGGTTACTCGCCTGCATTGGGGTTTGTCTTGGGAGGAGGAGCGAGTGCTAACATTTTATTGGGAGATAGAAAAACAACCAATCTATCATCTGCGCTAGCCAATATAACCGTCACGTCAAAAAAACAATTAAATGTAAACATTCGAACCAATGTATATACGCCCAATAATAAATGGATATATCAAGGTGATTATCGTTTGTTACTTTTTTCTCAACCCACGTATGGATTAGGCATTAATTTTGGTCAAAGAGGAGATTTTAATTTGAATGGCGCTTCAGTAAATGATGATCCTGATGAACAACCAATGCGCTTCAATTACATTCGGTTTTATGAAAATATTTATTGTCAGTTGAAGGGGTCATGGTATGCAGGATTAGGATTTAATTTAGACCATCACTATGCTATAAATGATCAGTCATTGGATACTACCAATCACATAACTGCTCATTATGATTATTCTACAAAGAGAAAATTTTCTTTAAAAAAATACACCACAAGTGGAATTACGTTTAATCTTTTGTACGACAGTAGAGATAATGCTGTTAACCCATTAAAAGGTCATTTTGCACAATTGACTTTCCGTGAAAATCTTAAGTTTCTTGGAAGCAGCCAATCCAGTTCTACCATATACTACGAATTCAGAACCTATTTAAAACTTGGCGACAAGAAACAACTCAAACACATTTTAGCATTATGGTCTTGGGGGCAATTTATAACAAGTGGAAAACTCCCTTACCTCGCTACACCATCTATTGGATGGGATATGTACAATCGTTCTGGTCGTGGCTATATTCAAGGAAGAATCAGAGGCGAAAACTTAGCTTATAATGAGGCTGAATATCGTTTTCCAATTAGCAAAAACGGTATATTGGGCGGTGTAGCTTTTTTGAATGCAACAACCGCGAGTAACTCAATAGTGAATCAACCCATATTTAACGCTTTCGCATTAGGCTATGGCGCAGGGTTGCGTGTTAAAATGAGCAAACAAACCAACACCAATATTTCCATTGATTATGGAAGAGGAAGAAACGGATCCGGCGGTGTTTATTTCAATCTCCAGGAAACTTTCTAAATTTCAAGCTGAAATATTACAATAGTCAATTTATTGTATCTTGAATTTTCCTCTGAAAACTAAAAAATCTAACAACATATTAAAAATGCAAAATCCCGTCTTGGCGGGATTTTGTTATTCGCTTAGGAGGAAAATTTCGAATCGGGTGGTAAAATATTTTCTAAAATTATTAAATAAAAACTCTGATTGTTTTGAATTGAGCGAGAAACAAAATGTGAATGAAGAAAAAAGTAATTTAACTTTCGGAATGGTTAAAAGTAAAATCATTAAAAATCAAACCAAACAAGACGAAATTATTAAACTTTTCGGCTCTCCTAATTTAGTTACTAAAAACAAATCAAATGATGAGGTTTGAAGTTACAACAAAATGAGCGTGGTATCTAAATCTGGATCAAGCGAATATATGTTTGGACAAAAAGCTAGTCAAGGTTCAAGTAGTCAGTCTTTTGACTTAATAATTACATTTGATAAAGATGACACTGTTATTGATTATTCAGTTATTTCTACTTCATTCTAAAAACAAAAAAATATGAAAAAATTCTGTTAGCATTTATAGTTTTGTCTCTAATATCTTGCGAAGCCACAAAAGTGACAAAAACACCAGCTGAAGTTAAAATGATGACTACTAAACAATTTGAAACTGGAAAAGATTTAGTATTCAAATCAGTTATTTCTTTACTACAATCAGAAAGTTTTTTAGTTGAACAAACTGATAAAGGACTAACACAATCAGGTTATTATAATAGTGGTTATGGTGTTCGTCCTTATACAAAAAATAAAGAATCAATGATTTATGATCCAATAATTTATGATCAATGGTTTAATAATTTACTAGCTGAGATTGAACGTAGAAGAGCATTAACTCAATAGCATAGAAAATAAAACAATAATAAAAGCAACGTCTTTTGTCAAGGATGTCATTTGTTTTAAATTCTGGTTATTAAAAAATAATTTCATAAACTGCTCTGCGAGTCCTTTTAAAAAAATAAAAAGGGGAAATCGCAGAGCAGTTTCTATTTTTGCAGGATGATAAACAAAATATGCGTAACAGGAGCCGGAACCATGGGAAGCGGAATTGCATTGTGTGCTGCTCAAAATGGTTTTGACACCATCTTATTTGACACCAATGAAACGGTGTTAGCAAATGCAGAAACTGGAATCATTAAAAATTTAAATGCGCTTTTAGAAAAAAATAAAATAACTGAATCAGACAAATCGTCTATTCTTAATCGTTTGGATTTTACAAATCGTATTGAAGATTGCGTAGCTCCTTTAATCATCGAAGCCATTGTAGAAAAGTTAGAGATTAAAATCAGTTTGTTTAATCAATTGGCTGCAATCAATTTGCCAAGCACCATATTTGCAAGCAACACCTCATCTCTTTCTATAAATGCATTGCAGAAAGGTATTTCCAATCCGGAGCGTGTGGCTGGTTTGCATTTTTTCAACCCAGCACAGATCATGAAATTGGTGGAAGTAGTTAAAGCCGAGAAGACATCGAACGAATTGATTGATGCCCTTATGCAACTTTGTATTACACTTAAAAAAACACCCGTGCTTTGTATAGATGCCCCTGGGTTTATTGTAAATAGAGTGGCTCGTCATTATTATTTAGAAGCCATGAAATTGGTGGAACTGGAATTGGCAACCATTGAAACGGTTGATGAGATTATGGAAGCTACTGGTTTTAAAATGGGACCATTTAAATTGATGGACTTAATCGGCAATGATATTAACCTTGCCGTTACTACATCTTTATACGATGCATTTAATCATGAACATAGATTTGAACCTTCTATTCTACAAATCAATAAAGTGAAAAATAATGAGTTGGGTAGAAAAACGGGGAAAGGATTTTATGATTACATGAAGTAAAAAATAAAAATTTAAAAGTAAAAAATGAAGTAAAGTATATGTATTTCAACTTTTACATTTTGACTTTTGACTTTTAAATTATCAAAAAAATGACTCATCAAAAATATCATTTGGTTACTGGCGCATCTGGCTTATTGGGTGCAGAATTGGTGAGTCAATTATTGAAGGAAGGAAAAAAAGTTAAAGCAGTTTATTATCAACATCCCATTGCTAAAATCGACAACGACAATCTACTTATCATTCAATGCGATTTACTCGATGTTGTTGAACTTGAAGAGATTATGGAAGAGGTAGATTATGTTTATCATTGCGCTGGTTTTATCAGTTATTCACCTTCAAATAGAGCAGAATTATACAACATCAACTACGAAGCTACTGCCAATGTGGTAAATGCTTGTTTATCTGCAAACATTAAGAAACTCGTTCACGTCAGCTCTGTCGCAGCACTTGGAAAAAATATAAAAAATAAATTGGTTGATGAAACCTTACAATGGACGAATGATGCCAATGGAAGCACCTATGGACATAGCAAATATTTGGGCGAGCTTGAAGTGTGGCGTGGGATTGCAGAAGGATTAAACGCTGTAATTGTTTCGCCAAGCATTATTCTAGGTGCTGGTGATTGGAACAAAGGTTCAACAGCTATTTTTAAAAATGTATTTAATGAATTTAAATGTTACACCACAGGTGTCAATGGTTTTGTGGATGTGCGTGATGTAGCATCATCAATGGTTTTGCTAATGCATTCTGATATTTCTAATGAGAAATTTATCCTAAGTGCGGAAAACAGAACCTATCAAGATGTTTTCAATAACATTGCAGATGGTTTCAAAAAAAATAAGCCTTCAAAATTAGTTACTCCATTTATCGCTTCATTGGTTTGGAGAATTGAAAAAATAAAATGCTTCTTTACAAAAAAAGATCCTTTAATTACAAAAGAAACCGCTAAAACTGCTTTGGATCATGTGCAATACGATAACTCAAAACTATTAAAGTTTCTTCCCGAATTTAAATATCATCGTATTGAGGACACCATTTCATATTGTTGTGAAATTTTGCAACAAAAAGTTAACAATCAATAAGCTATTTTCGTAACACATTTTCTAAACTAATTCTTATGCATAAATTATTATTCGCAAGTTTTTGTGTCCTTTTTTCTATAAATGTCTTTTGTCAAACTACATATTTTCATGCAACAGGTAAAGTTATAAATGCTGAAACCAAACTACCCATGCAGGGTGCATCTGTATTTGCAGAGAATACCACATTGGGTACCGTTACGGATCAAGATGGAAAATTTGTACTGGCTTTACCAAATGGTGGATACAATTTAATTATAAGCTATGCTGGTTTCAACACCAAAAATGAAAGAATTTCAGGCAATGGTTCGCAAGCTCCTGCGGAAATAATATTTGATCTTTCGCCAAAAGATAAATTGATGTCTGATGTGGCCATCGTTTCAAATGGGGAAGTAAAAAACGGATGGGAAAAATATGGCAAGTTCTTCTTAGAAGAATTTATCGGTAAAACAAAAAATAGTGAACAATGCGCTATTAAAAATCCAGAAGTTATAAAATTTTATTTTTCAAAAAGAAAAAACAGATTAAAAGTATTGGCAAACGAAAGCATTATAATTGAAAATAACGCCATTGGATATACGATAAAATACGATATGGATTCTTTCATCCATGAATACAACTCCGGTGCTACTGTTTATTCTGGCTATCCATTATTTGAAGAGAAAAAAGATACCACAGCCGCTCAATTGCAAATATGGAAAAATGCCAGAGAAGAAACCTATTACGGTTCAACGCTTCACTTTATGAGAAGCTTATTAAAGAAACAACTTCAAGCTGATGGTTTTGAAATTCAATTATTAACAGAATCAAACGGAAAAGAAACAGCAATTACAGTAAAAGATTATTATGGGGCTTTAAATTTTGTGCCTAGCGATAGTAGCAATCCTGCTTCATTCTATCCCAATCAATGGAAATTTGGCATACTATACAAAGATGAAGTGCCTTCTGAAAAATACTTAGCTGAAAATAATGATGCGCCAAAAACCTTTCAGTTTTCATCCATTACCTTTCAAAATAAAGAGAAATTATTTATTGAAAACAATGGATTCTATTATGATCAAAACGACATCACCTTTAATGAATATTGGGCATGGACAAAAATGGCGGACGCTTTGCCATATGATTATGTGCCTGAATAAAGCCCCCTTCCCCAACCCTTCCCCCGAAAGGTGAAGGGGGTTTAATATTGTTCCATTTCAATCATCTAGAATGGATTATTCATTTTTGTAACGAATTGCTATTTTTCCATCTAGAATTTCCAATAGGTACAAAACACTCGAATTCTAAATTTGTTCACCTTAAACCATTAAACCAGCGTAGCAAATTAAACCATTAAACCAACGAAGTGATTTAAACGCTTTCCAATCCAGCATCCAACTATTAAACCAGCGAAGCAAATTAAACCATTAAACCAAAGAAGTGATTTAAACGCTTTCCTAACCAGCACCCAACTATTAAACCAGCGTAGCAAATTAAACCATTAATCAAGCGAAGCGATTTAAACGCTTTACTATCCAGCGAAGCGATTTAAACGTTGTTTTCTCTACACCAATTTCAATTCCACCAAAGCATTGGCTGTTGCCATAACCGCTTCTTTAGCAGTTCTTGGAGTAAACCCAAGTTGTTGTTTTGCTTTTTCGTTAGAAACAATGGCTTTAAATCCTAGTTCAGGGATAATCATTCTTGTAGATTTTTCAAATAAAGCGAAAATCTTCATAAACCAATTGGGCAATTCTTTTGCTTTTACTTTTTTATTGTAGGAAGGTTGCGCTTCTAAAACAAATTCGGCAATTTCTTTAAACCAAATCGATTCGGAAACTGCTGCATAACGTTGACCAATAGCCGCTTCTGATTCGAGAGCTTTGAAATGTAAGTCTACTACATCTCTAACATCCACAGTTGGGAAACCCAATTGAGGTACGCCAGGATATTCACCTTTCATCATCTTTAAAACTACTGCTGCACTTGTACCCGGGTCTTTTCCTAAAACTGGACCTAAGATAAATCCAGGATTGATGGTAGTTACTTTTAACTGAGGATTTTTTTGTGCGTAATCCCAAACCAACTTTTCAGCCAAAGTTTTACTTTTTGTATATGGAGAAACCATTGGACCATTTTCGTCTGTCCAATTTGTTTCATCAAAATTTGTTTTGCCATTTTCTTGCCCATACATTATGGCTGCAATAGAAGAAGTTTGAATAATTCGATGAATATTGTTTTGTAAAGCAGCATCAAACACATGCTTCACGCCATTTCTCGCTGGTATAATTAAATCATCTTCATGCTTTGGCAATTCTAAATTAAAAGGAGACGCCACATGAATGATGGCATCACAACCTTTCATGGCTTCAGACCATCCTTCAGATTTTGTTAAATCACAATATGCAAATTGTATATTTTTTAATTGATCTGCGGATACATACGTTTTCAAAGTAGAAATAACTTCTGCTTCTTTTTCTTTATTTCTGATAGTGCCTACAACATGATAACCTCTTTTCAATCCTTCAACTGCCATGTGGCTGCCTAAAAAACCAGAAACTCCGGTAATCATTATTTTTTTCATGCGCCAAAATTACTAAAACAAATTCAACGCAATAGAATTTATAATGGAAGCCGATTACTGCTTCACAATTTTCTTTGAAATTACTTTGTTGTTTTGCTTGATTTGTACAAAATATACGCCCGGCAATAATCTTGAACCAAATGAAACCAATTTATTTCCTTTCGTGTTAAGCACTTCAATTGTTCTACCAGATACATCCAAAATTTTTACTTCCGTATTCGCAACAGAAATATCATCCATCTTTAATGTAAATAAAGCCGTTGATGGATTTGGAAATATTTGCATTTCAGTATTTTTAATTCCATCCATTTCGTAATCAATTTTTGTAACAGGATTTGTAACAGGTGTACATGCAGTTAGGTTTATATTAATGTATCTAATTGAGCTTGCTGTACAGTTATTAAACGACTGCACATTTACCGTTCCAACTACATTCGTATTTACATAAGAAACTTGTATTGAAATTGTCCCTTGTCCAGATATAATTGTTCCTCCTGATGGAACCGTCCAACTGATTGTGTTGGTATTGGTTGGAAATGCAGCTATTGAATAGGTGTACACCCTTGGCGAACATGCGGTAATTAACTTGGTGGTTATGGCACCTGGCATTGATGCCGCCAACCTGCTTACATTTAAAGTTCTTGCGACACTTAAACCACAACCATTGCCAGCTATTACAGAAACAGTTCCAGATACAAATCCTGTTGGATAACGGAATGAAATGGTATTGTTATAATTGTTAACTACATCTGTAACTCCATCAGGTAATGTCCATTGATAGAATGTTGCATTGGCTACTGGCACCACGCTATAAGTGGCCACAAGCCCACTTGTTGAAATATAATTACACACGCTCGCTGGTCCACTGATAACACCAGGCGTTGCTGGATTTGTTCGAGAAATAGTAAATGTTCTGGCAACACTTATACCACAATCATTCGTTGATTGAACAGATAATGTACTCGTTGCAAAACTATTATCAGATATTATTAAATTAATAATAGTGTCATTTTCGCCTAAGCCATTGGGATGATAAATAAATGTTGTATTTGTTGGCGCAGCCCATAAATAACCTGTAGCATTGGCTACTTTTCTAATGGTGTAAACCACTTTTCTATAAGAATCATAAATATTATAATCCTCAAGTAAAGGACAAATATTTGTAGTACTTGCTGTTATTACACCTGGTGTTGCAGGAATGGTTTTACTGATAGCTAAAGATTTTGTAGCTGATATATTACAAGATTTCAGTACAATTTTCGCTATTACGCTACCTGTTGTAAACGCAGTTGAATATTGAACTTTAATGCTATTGCTTCCTTGTCCGGATAAAATTTGCATGGTAGTAACATTGCTTACCGACCAAGTAATTGTTGCACCAGTAACCGCATTGATTGAATAAACAGCCGTATCAATTGTTCCTATCAAGTATTTACATGCCCTTGTTGGACCAACAATATTATCTGCTCCGCCAACAGGTACATTTAAATTTAAAATAGCGGTTGAATCACAACCATTGATGTTGTTTAACGTTGATGTGTATACGCCAGCACATGTATACGTTCTTCCGTTCCAACTATATGGAAGTTGGTTGATACAAATGGTTAGTTTGGTGGTAGATATTGGTTTTACGCAATTAATTAAACGGGCTATTCTGTTTTTTCCAAAAGTATTATAACTGGTAAAAGCACCGCCGATAATAATTTTACTATAATCGAAATTAGGCGTGATTGCATAAACTGCTCCATTTGCCGCAGACTGATTTAAGTTAAAGCTCGAATCATAACTTCCATTTTCATTCAATCTAACGATGTTGTTTACAGCAATGTTGTTGTACAAAGTAAAACTTCCACCTACTAAAATTTTGCCATTGGGTAAAATAGATATTGATGACACTATTCCATTAAACCCAGATCCACCAACATTGAAAGTGGTATCAATATTTCCATCAGAATTTAATCGTGCAATTTTGTTTACATAGTTTGAATTTAATAAACTTGTGAAATAAGAAAAATCCCCTCCAGCTAAAATTTTGCCAGTAGATTGAACGGCAGTAGAATAAACATTTCCATTAAAGCCTTGATCAAAATAAGAAACTAAATGATTTGGTATTGCCAAAAAACTTGAATCAAATGTGCCATTTTCATTAATTCGTAAAATATTAAATGGGATATGAATTCCTGCACCTGTTCGATCAAAATATCCACCTAAAATTAGTTTACCATCTGCTTGTTTGGATATTGAATAAATATTTGCAACTTTATACGTGCCAACTTTATATATATTCATATTAAAACTCGCATCAATGCTACCATCATAATTCAATTTAGTTAATGTGCTTCCATTGATTTCAGAACTAAAATAAACCATCTGATTTTTACCAACTATTGATTTATAAATCATTCTCGAATCATCAAGCCCAGTTAAATTAAATGTTGTATCTAAATCACCATTACTGTAAATCCTAGCTATTCCATTGGCATTTTTGTTGTTGTATTTAGTAAAAACCCCGCTAATGATAATTTTACCATCATCCTGAAAAGAAATAGAACTTACAAAATTGTTGGCGCCAACATTACCGATATTAAACCCATAATCCCTTGTGCCATCTGCGTTTAATCTAATGAGATAATTGGCAATTTCTCCATTGTAATAATAAAACGAGCCGCCAATTAAAATTTTACCATCTGGTTGCTTAATGGTTGCTTTTACATTTCCATTAGCCCCTTTAATGCTTGCTGTTATATTAAATGTATCATTAACCGATCCGTTTGAATTGTAGCAAATTAAATTGGTCTTTCTTAAACCTTCGTAAACATATGGACATTTACCATAACCTCTTCCACGATAAATATTACTATTAAATTCTTGCCCTAAAACAATTTTACCATTGGGCAATAAAGCCATTGAATAAATATTTTCATTCAAGAATTTATCGGCATAATTAAAACTAACATCGTTTGTGCCGTCGCTATTTCTTCTGATACATTTTCTAGGTTCAATATCATAAAAAATACCAAAATTGGTACCCGTAATCATGATAAATTTTCCATCATTTTGTAACACAATTTTATTAATGCCAAGAGAAATATTTGCATTGGCTTGTGTATAATTAAAGCTAGTATCAACCGTTCCATTTGTATTCAGACGAGAAACCACATAACATCCAGCCAAAATTTTTCCGTCGGTTTGTATGGCAATAGTTTTTACAGTGCCGTTAATAATTTCTCCATTGTTTACAAAACTATTGTCGTAGCTACCATTGCTGTTTATTCTAAAAATATAATTTACAGGAATGGTGTTGTATTCTGTAACGCTTCCACCTACCAAAACTTTTCCATTGGTTTGTAACGCCAATGAATACACGGTTCCAATTACACCAGCGCCTCCAACATTAAATGTAGATTCTAATGTGCCGTTTGTTTTTATTTGAATTAAATTATTTACCACTGCATTATTATAACTGCTGATGTTTCCGGCAGCGATAATTTTATTTCCAGATACTACAATAATGTCCAATACTTCACCTTGTAATCCAACGCCTCCAACATTAAATGTATTATCTAAAGTTCCATTGCTATTGATACGTACCAATGCGCCAACTGATGCCCCATTATAAGTAGAGAAACTTCCACCTATAATGATTTTCCCATCCGTTTGGACCGCAATTGTATTTACCACGCCATTTGCGCCCAAACCCCCAACATTAAATGTTGCATCTTTTGATCCATCTGCATTTAAACGGGTAATATAATTAACCGATTCTGCATTATATGTGGTAAACTCTCCTCCAATAAGAATCTTTCCGTCCGTTTGTGGTTTTATAACTTTTACATTACCATTGGCACCCACCGAATAATTATTGCCATTATCAAAACTATTAAATGTTTGATCTAAGCTTCCTTCTTGAGCAAATATGGAAGTGGCTAAAATCAAAAAAAACGAAATAATACATAAACCCTTTTTCATAAAAATTAATTAATGCGTAAATAATAAAATAACCAAACGTCTAAAACGAAACGCTTGAGATTAGTTCAAGGGAAATCCAGGAAATGGAATGGAGATTTGTAATAGGAATTGTACTTTTTAAAACTCGGACGACAAATATATATTGAATATTTCAAGATTAATAATAAATTTTATGTTTTTTTAAAATTGATGTTTTACTTTTTAAAAAATCAAACAACCAAAAAGACCGAATAGCATATTTAAATTTGAATCATTGTTAACTGCTTGATTTTTTACACCAGCCTACTAATTGAATGGTGGAGAAGATGATTTTTGTGAAAAAAACATTTTTTCTACGTTAAAAAACAACAATTTCTTTCTCGATTTTTCCTAATTCATAACGCATATATGTTTCAGAACATCCCACCTATGTGTTTTATCATCAGTTTTTGAACGCTTTTTATCACTACAGAAGATGACAAATATCATGTATATACAAAAACAATTAAACTGAAATATAGTAGTACATTTAATAATTGATACATAATTAAAAAAATATTGTCATTTACGGTTCATATTTAAAGAAATTCAAAAAAATATCTTATTAAACAATGTCCATATTATCAACTTTTGAAATAAACCCCAATAATCAGTATGAGCAATTATTTTACAATGCTTCTATTGGAATTGTAATTGTTGATCAAAAAGGAATGATTGTTAATGGAAATAATTTTTTTTTAAGCATGTTTGGATATGAAGCCGAAGAAATTAAAAGCAAACCGATTGAGTTTATTATACCCAGTCGATATCACCATAATCATGTTATCAATAGAGAAGAATTTTTTAAAAATCCAGTAAGCCGTCCTATGGGTTGTGGTATATCCCTCTTAGGAAAAAAGAAAGATGGAAGCGAATTTCCAGTTGAAATTAGTTTGGATGCGCATGTGTATGGAGAAGAAAAATATATAGTTGCTTGTATCACCAATGTAAGCACCAAAGAGGCTGATTTAGGAAATCTGGAAAGTATTAAAGAAAATCTGGAGTTTGCGGTTGAAAATAAAAACAAAGAATTGTCGAGGACATTGCAAGTTTTAGAATTATTAAACGAAAAACTTGAAGATGCTTATGACAATCAAAAAGCAATTTTAGACAATGCCAAAGTAATGATGTTTTCTATGCATGAAAATGGCTTGTTTAAATTTTTCAATCCCGAAACGGTTAAACTTACTGGTTATATTGAAAGTGAAGTTATTTCAAAAAAAGATCCTTTACTCTTTATCCGAAAAAAGGAAATTCAATTATGTAAAGAAGAGTTAGAGAATAAGCACAATTTGTTTTTCAATAACGATTTTGATGTTTTAAAAGAAAAATCTTTACGCAATGAGATTGTTGATTTAGAATGTTTTTTTGTACACAAGAACGGAAATGAATTTCCAGTTGCATTAAGCATCACGCCAATTTACAATAAAAAAAATCAGTTAACAGGGTTTATGGGGGTGGCTTTAGATTTAACCATTAGAAAACAAGCGCAAAACAATTTATTAGAAGCACTTGCCAAAGAAAGAAAATTAGGTGAGTTAAAAAGTAGATTTGTTTCAATGGCATCGCACGAATTCAGAACACCATTAAGCACCATTTTATCATCTGCCTATTTAATTGAACAATATGCAGAAAAAGATGATCAACCCAAAAGAGAAAAACATTTAAACAGAATTGTATCAGCAGTAAATAACCTCACCAATATTTTAAATGAATTTTTAAGTGTAGGAAAAATTGAAGAAGGAAAAATTGTTACACATTTGACAGAATGTTCAATCAATGATTTTTTAAATGCTTTATTAAAAGAAATTAAACACACCCTGAAAAAAGGACAATATTTAAATCTAACGCACGAAGGAAATGAAAAAGTAATAACAGATCAAAATTTATTGAAAAACATCATGTTGAATTTGATTTCTAATGCCATTAAATTTTCCGCTGAAGAAAGTAAAATAGACATCAAAACAGCAAACGATTCAAACTATTTTACCATTGAAGTTAGGGATTATGGAATTGGAATTTCGGAAGAGGATCAAGGACATTTAATGGAAAGATTTTTTAGGGGAAGTAATGTTACCAATATTCAAGGCACAGGATTGGGACTGCATATCGTTTCAAAATATGTGGAAACATTGGGCGGCAAACTCACTTTTAAAAGCAATTTAGAACAAGGCACATCGATACAAATCATTTTTAACCATTTAAAATTAAAAGAACATGAAGACAATCTTATTAATTGAAGACAATGATGAAATCAGAGAAAATACTGCTGAAATATTGGAATTAGCGATGTACAATGTACATACTGCTGAAAATGGTAAAGTGGGCGTTGAAAAAGCCATTGATTTAAAACCAGATTTAATTATTTGCGATATTATGATGCCGATATTAGATGGTTATGGCGTATTGCATGCCATTCAAAAACATGATACTATAAAAAATACACCATTTATTTTTTTAACCGCAAAATCTGAAAGACAAGATGTAAGAAAGGCAATGGAAATAGGTGCTGATGATTATATAACAAAGCCATTTGAAGGAACAGAACTTTTAAATGCGGTTGATAGCCGTTTGAAAAAAGTAGAGATCCTTAAAAAAGAGTATTCAAAAGATATGGATGGCATTCAACAATTGATTTACGAAACTTCTGGTGGTGATTTATTAAAATCGATGGTTGAAAACAGAAGCACTAACCTATACAAAAAGAAACAATTGATTTATAAAGAAGGAAACCATCCTACGCAATTATATTATGTATTAAGCGGAAAAATAAAAACCTTTAAATCGAACGACGACGGAAAAGAATTGGTGACTGATTTATATTCTCAAGGTGATTTTTTAGGACATATTGCCCTTTTACAAGGCGGGATTTATAAAGAAACTGCAGAAGCCATTGATGATTGTGAAGTGGCCATTATTCCAAAAAAAGAATTTGAAGATTTGCTGCACAATAGTAAAGAGGTGGCACAGAAATTCATTAATTTATTGGCAAAAAACATTTCTGATAAAGAACATCATCTAATAAGCTTAGCCTATAATTCTTTACGCAAAAAAGTGGCAGATGCATTGGTGGTATTGAAACATAAATACCAAGAAACGAATGAAGGAAATTTCAGCATCGACATCAGCAGAGAAAACTTAGCCAATATTGCTGGTACCGCCACAGAATCATTAATTAGAACATTGAGTGATTTTAAAAGCGAAAAAATAATTGACATAAAAGACGGACACATTACCATCATAAACGATAAAAAGCTTGAAGGCATGATGAATTAATACACTTTATTTTATTGCAAATGGATTTATTTTATAAACAATCGTTTATCTTTATTAAAAGAAATTTTATGAAGAAAACGATTTTGTTTTTATTGCTACACCTTAGTATTTCAATGAGCTTTGCTCAAGTAAAAATGCCAGTATTATCGCCTACTCAAACCATCAAACAGGATATAGGCGTTGGTTTTATTGAATTGAAATATGCTCGCCCTAGTGCGCGTGATCGTAAAGTTTTTGGAAATGTAGTTCCTTACAATACCCTGTGGCGTACTGGTGCTAATGCGGCAACACTTATAAAATTTTCAGATAAGGTAACCATTAACGATAAAGTTTTAGATACGGGATCTTATGCCGTTTATACCATTCCTGGAAAAGAAAACTGGGAAATTATCTTCAATAAAGGCGTTTCAAATTGGGGAACGGATGGCTATAAAGAAACTGAAGATGTACTTCGTATAACCGTGCCCGTTCATACATTAAAAAAAGCAGTTGAAACTTTTACGATAGGTTTTGAAAATATGAAACCTTCAGCTTGCGATATACATTTTACTTGGGAAAAAACCGATGTTTCTTTTTCTGTAACCATGGATGTAAAAGAAAAATTGAAAGCGCAAATTGAAACAGCTTTGAACGGTGATAAAAAACCATACTATCAAGCGGCGCAATTTTACAATGAATATGAAACAGATTTACCAAAAGCGTTGATGTTTGTAGATAAAGCGATTGAAGCAAACTCAACTGCTTATTGGATGATGTTGTATAAAGCAAAGATTCAAGAAAAAATGGGTGATTTAAATGGCGCCTTAATCACGTCGCAACAATCGATGGAAGCTGCAAAAAAAGCGGATAATCCAGATTACATCAAATCAAATACAGATTTTCAAAAAGGGTTGAAAGACAAAATGAAATAAATTAATTCAGCAAATTCAAGAATTTTTTTAATCTGGCATTTGCATTAGGAATGTGAAACGCGAATACTTAATTCAACTTAATTCATATAATTTTTCGGAGAAATCCTGAAAAAAATCAGCTTTTATTTTATTGATTTTGTTGATTAATTTTTCTATGTTAATTCGAATGTCTTGTTGATGTTTGATAATTGAAATTAAATCTATCTCGTATTCCTTTTTCTGAACCAACATCAAACGATTATGTTGATCTACCACTTCATCATTCAAAACCGAATATAATTCCTCTAACATCATAAATTGGACTTGAAAATTTTCAATTTTATACAAAATTTTTTTATCATCATTGAATTTAATTATTTCATTTAATCGATTTATGCGCATTAAATTTTCGTTTTTTATGAATACAATTAAGCGTTTCCAAGTGTCTACTTCGTAAATTAATTGTTCTAAAATTATATTTCTCATACTGGGTTGATTTGTAGGGTTGGCGTTTTATATAATGCAAAAAACAAATTTCTGTATTGATTTAAACTAACCATGATTGTATATTTACATGATTTTAATCAGTTGAATCGCTTGATTGATTCTCAGAGAAACTAACAAACCAATTTCATTTGAAAATACATTATACATATTTCGCTATTCTTTTGGGATCCATTGTTGGACCATTGGCTTTAAGCTTCGACAAAAAAGTGGCATTCTTTAAAACTTGGAAACAGGTATTTGGAGCGATGCTTTTGCCTGCTTTTTTTTATGTGGTTTGGGATATCATCTTTACACAAAGAGGTGTTTGGTCATTTAATCATTTATACATCACTGGTATACGTTATTTTAACTTACCGATTGAGGAAATACTTTTCTTTTTTGTGGTTCCTTATTGTTGTACATTTATTTATGCTTGTGTAAAAAGTTATTTTCCAAAACTGCAATCGAATAAAACAACAGCCATTATTTTTAAAACCTTAGCCTTAATATTTTTTGTAGTTGCTTGTTTTAATTTTAATCGCGACTATACTTTTTATACTTTTCTATTTTGCAGCTTTTTTATTTTATTCCTGCTTTTTCAACGATTTAATCAAGCTGCCTTTTTAGTTTCTTATCTTATCATTTTAATTCCTTTTTTGATTGTAAATGGATTTCTTACGGCTATTCCTGTGGTGATTTATAACGATGCTGAAAATTTAGGAACCCGCATTTTTACCATCCCTTTTGAAGATGTTTTTTATGGGCTACTTTTGGTGATGATGAATATTTTAGGATATGAACATTTACTTCGAAATCCAAAAAATAAAAATTTTAAGTAACCCAATTTTACAATGCTTTCTATAATAATCGTTAATTACAATGTTAGATACTTCATCGAGGCTTGTTTGCATTCGGTGGAAAAGGCATGTAAAAATATTGAGGCAGAAATTATTGTTGTAGATAATGCTTCAACAGATGATAGCGCTTCTGTACTTCCAACACTTTTTCCAAACGTAGATTTTATTTGGAATGAAGCAAACCTTGGTTTTTCAAAAGCCAATAACTTGGCCATAAAAAAAGCAAAGGGACAATTCATTTTGTTTCTAAACCCCGACACCATTGTGCCAGAAGATTGTTTTGAAAAATGTTTGTCTTTTTTTTCCACGAACCATGATGCCGGAGCGCTTGGTGTGCACATGATTGATGGCAATGGAAATTTTCACAAAGAAAGCAAACGCAGCTTTCCTACACCTGCTGTTTCGTTTTACAAAATGATTGGACTTACAAATTTGTTTTCCAAATCTCCAATTTTTGCACCTTATTACGTTGGTCATTTACCCGAAAATAAAACCGCATCTGTAGATGTTTTATCCGGCGCATTTATGATGATTTCACGTAAAATATTGGAGCGAGTTGTTGGATTTGATGAGGATTATTTTATGTATGCAGAAGATATAGATTTGAGTTACCGCATCAAAAAAACGGGCTTTAAAAATTACTACTTTGCTGACACGAGTATCATACATTTCAAAGGCGAAAGCACAAAAAAAACAAACGCTAAATATGTTCAAGATTTTTATGGAGCAATGAAATTATTTGTTCTTAAGCATTATCAACAACAAAGTTTCATTAAACACTCAATGTTGATTTCAATTGCTGCTGCTCAATTTTTTGCCAACACAAAAAGAAAGATAAACAACCTTTGGACGAAAAAGACTTCTTTAAATGATCATAAAAATAAGTCGCAAAGCGTTGTTATTGCTGCAAATAATGAAACCTTCAACCAAATGTTGCATATTATAAAGCAGGCAAAAAACAAATTTTTGATTTCGGGCAGAATTAAAATAAATGCACAAGATGTTGAACCAGCTTCCACTACATTGTCTGAGCTGAATAATTATTTATCCAAAAATAAAACGGATTATATTTTGTTTTGCGAAGGAAAAAACAACCTCAGCTTTTTTGAAATTATTGAAACATTAAAATGTCATCACAAAAATTCAAACAGCTTATTTAACATCAGTAATCGTCCATTTATTTTTGGAAACAATTTCATACTTTCCGAAAATGAAACTTCTACAATTGATTAATCCAATTTTGAATTAATTGATAATTTACTTCTGGCAGTTTTTGTACATGTAGTTTCTTTTCTTTTGCGATTTTTAATGCCTCACTAATGTTTACATCTTTTTGATCTACAAAATGAAACAACCCATTATTTTTCAAATGAATGGCTAAATATTCTTGTTCAGGCTGCGCGGGTGTTGGAACAAGAATTGCTTTTTTATTCAGCGCAATTAAATCCATAATGGTTGAATACCCAGATCTAGACAACACCATCTCTGATGTTTCAATCATTGCATTAAGATTTTTTGCATCAAGGTGATTGTAAATAGTTAGATTTTCAAATGAATGAATGAATGGCTTTTCTTCATTAGGCAAACCCCTTACCATCACCATTTTTTCTTTGCAAAGTTGCATTTGTGATAAGATGATTTTTTCAAACACAGAACGTTGCGGTTCGGGACCGGAGATGATTATACAAAGCTTGTTTTGTAAAGGAAGATTTGAACTATGGAATCTTGATAATACACCCAAATATCGAACGGGTATGTTTGGAAAAATTTTTGGATGAGATAATTCACCAGCTAATGAGTTTTCTTTTTCAAAATCGGGCACCCAGCAAACGTTAAATTTGTTGATATAATTATAATGAATCCTTTGAGCAATTTTATCAAAAAACGATAATCCTGTTTTTATTAAAAGTTGGTGGGTAATATAAACTGAAGGTATTTTGTTTGAGAAAAAACCCATCCTGTTATCACTAATAATCCCATTAATGTTATGGGTTTTTATAGCATCATCTACCCATTTTTTTTCATATTGAATTACATTTAAAATCCGAGGCAATTGAGTAATGATTTTCAACAAAAAGGAAAATCGATTTTTGCTGTATTTGATGCGATAGCCTTTTAATGGCAAAACAATAATTTCAGGAAACTCTGATTTTAATAAAGTTGCCGTTGAACCTTCGGCACCGATAATCACCGTGCAATTTTGCGCTAATAAATATTTAATAATTGGAATACATCTGGTGGCGTGACCCAAACCCCAATCTAAAGGCGCAATTAAAATCCGATTATTGTTTAACGCCATTCATAATAATTTAAAAAAAAATTAAAATCGATCCTATAATTTGGTAAAATTAGTTTATTTTAGATTTCATAAAAATGAACCTTATAATGAAAACTTTGTTAATCGTATTGTTAGCAGCCCTAATTGTTTCTACCGGATGTTCTAAAAAAGTGTATTGTGGATGTCCAAACACTAGAAGCATGACTGGATTTTAAATTATAAAAATGCACAAAACCAATCGAGATTTATTGGTAATGCTTAAGCAAGAATTAATGACACCTCAGTCTGTAGAAATTGAGGTGAACAAATTGCACGAGCTTTTATATAAAACAGAGCGACTTGATTGCTTTGTTGCTGCACATGAGTTGATTGACCTCAATAAATACAAAATTCACAACCATAGTTTCGAAATCAAAAGACTAATCCGATCTAAAAAAGATCATCCATTTGTTTTTTTATCTAATCTTAACTAATTAGCTTAATTGAGATAATGCATTTCTCAAATTATTGATAACCTCTTCGATATCTTCCTTCTTACAACATCCTACACTTATTCTATACCAATTGTTTTCACGGTCTGATCCAAAATAGCCAAAAGGCACTAAAGCCAATTTCGCTTCTGATAAAATATATTCGGTAACTGCAGCTTGATTGTCTAAAAGTTTGCCGTCTGCTGTTTTTTTACCAACAAGATTTATTTGTACCGTTAAATAAATAGCCGCTTGAGGCTCAATAGAATCCACACTAAATCCTTCACTTTTCAATTGCATAAAACCTTGATGCAAATGGGTTAATCGATACGAAATTTCAGCTTTAAAATTTGTCAAATAGTTATTTACTGCCGATTCGTTATTTAAATATTTGGCAACGGCTTTTTGTTCTGCCATTGGTGCCCATGAGCCAACATGGCTATTAATCGCTTTCATTTTATTGATTACAATTTCTGGACCCATCGACCAACCCACACGAACGCCAGTAGCCGCAAATACCTTGCTGATTCCATCAACAAAAATGGTATAGTCACGCATTTTAGGATTTAATGAAACCGGATCATAGTGCTTAGTGTCTCCAAAAGTTAATGCGCTGTATATCTGATCGTACATCATGTACAACTTTTTTTCTTCAGCTCCCCTGCTTTCATTTTCAATGATCACCAAATCGCATATTTTTTCTAGCTCTTCTTTTGTAAATACAGTTCCTGTTGGATTTAACGGAGAGCATAAAGCCAATAAAGTAGCTCCTTTTAGATGAGGCGCAATTTGTTCAGCTGTTGGCATAAAATTGTTTTCACGCAAAGAAGTAATCTGTATGTGCTCACCTTCATTAAAATGCGTATAATGATTGTTGTTCCAACTTGGAACGGGATAAATTACTTTGTCGTTTTTGTCAACAATACTTCTAAAAATCGAATAAATTAAAGGACGACCTCCACAAGCCACTAAAATTTCATTGGTTCCGTAGGTTAATCCCTGATTTTTTTCTACAAAAGATGAAATGGCTTTTCTCAAATCCAATTCTCCATCAGCCGCAGGATAAGTTGTAAACCCTTCTGTATAAGCATTAATAATATATTCTTTAAGCTCTTCCGGAATGGGAAATTCTTTCGAGTCGAAATCGCCAATTGTGTAATTATAAATATGATTCCCTGCTGCAATTTTTTCTTTTACCAATGCGCCCAACTTCACAATTTCTGAGGCAATTAATGTTTCAGCCAAATGGCTAAGCTTTGTTTTATACATATATATTTATTGAATTTTTCTAAAACACAAAAGTATTGCTAATGCGCTTTAAAACAAAAATTGTGTTCAATTTTTCAAAAACTTCGCCACTACATTAAACGATTTTTAAAAAACAAACCTGCTTTATCGTTTAAATTCAAACAACAGATAAAAATTGATTGATTTGTAAAAATTAGCCATTGAATCTTATCTTTGTTTGAGTTTGAAAAAAAATTTGAATTTTTGCGTCTTTAAGATGCTTTGTTTTTTTAAAATGGCTAGTTTAAAACAGCTTTTTTATGCGAAAAAAAGTTCAATAAATTTGAGTTCATTCTAATTTTTTTCAACTGTTTTTTTTGTTACAAGTTTCAAATAATTTATATTGTAAGGACATTAACTTTAATTATGTTTAATTTAATTCTGTTTGGGCCTCCAGGAAGTGGAAAAGGCACACAAAGTGAAAAAATAATGGCTCAATATGGTTTAAAACATTTGAGTACTGGAGACTTGTTACGCTCCGAAATTGCCAATCAAACTGCCTTGGGATTAGAGGCAAAGCAATTTATGGACAAAGGTGAGTTGGTACCGGATGCGGTTGTAATTGGCATGATAAGCTCTGCAATAGATTCAAATGAATCGGTAAAAGGATTTTTATTCGATGGATTTCCTAGAACGCCCGCACAAGCAGAAGCGCTTGATAAATTATTGGAATTAAAAAAAGCGCCGATAAGCATTATGTTGGCACTTGATGTTTCGGAAGAAGAATTGGTGAAAAGATTAATGAAGCGTGGCGAAACCAGTGGCCGTAGCGACGATACAAACGAAGTGGTTATACGTGCCAGAATTGCTGAGTACTTAAATAAAACAGCCGCAGTTGCGGATTATTATCATCAATTCAGTAAGGTAAAAATGATAAAAGGAGAAGGGTCTATTGATGAAATATACCATAGCCTTTGTTTGGAAATTGACAAAATCGTGGGTTAATTTGATGTTGCAATTGAATTTTTTTATTACTTATTAGCATTTTTATCCGCCGAATATAATCATCTAAAAAACCAATGCAAATTCTCCCGAAAACACTTGGGTGAAAAAGTAAAACACTTCGCTTAAAAACCAAGCGCTACAAGGGATTTTACTTTCATTCAATTTCGTTACTTTTGCCACTTTAGAAATCGAATTTATAATTACATAAATGGGCTTAAAAGAAATCGTTGATATAAACAAACTGCCTAAACACATTGCTGTTATCATGGATGGGAATGGAAGATGGGCGCAGGAAAAAGGACAAGATCGTTTATTTGGCCACCTTCATGGCGTTGAAAGTGTGCGTGATATTGTAGAAGGATGCGCAGAAATTGGAATTAACTTTCTTACTTTATATGCTTTTAGCACCGAAAATTGGGACCGCCCCGAATATGAAGTAATTGGATTAATGGAATTATTGGTGGATACCATTAAAAAGGAAGTACCCACATTAAATAAAAACAACATCAAACTTCATGTAATAGGTGCTACACACATGATGCCCGAATCAGCTCAGGCTGAACTTCAAGAAGCGATTAATAACACAGCTCAAAATACTGGATTGAATTTAGTAATGGCGCTCAGCTACAGCAGCAGATGGGAAATCATACAAGCCACACAAAACATTGCCAAAGACATTCAATCAGGCAAATTACAACCCGAAGAAATCAATCAACATACATACAACCAATATTTGACTACTGCCCATATTCCTGATCCTGAACTGATGATTAGAACAAGCGGAGAGCATAGAATCAGTAATTTTCTTTTATATCAAATGGCTTATACCGAACTGTATTTTACAGAAACCCTTTGGCCAGATTTTAGAAAAGAAAATTTATATGAAGCCATAATTAACTTTCAGCAAAGAGAAAGAAGATTCGGAAAAACAAGCAGCCAAGTTAAATAGTGATTTTTTAATTAATGCGGATTATCTAATTTGGTGGTCCTTTAACAAATACTTTTAATTAATGGGCTTAATTTGCCGCACTAAAATAATATTGATGCATAGGAATTTAAGTAGGTTTATATTTTTCTCTATTTTTTGTACGATTGGATTTCAATCTTATGCTCAAAATGATAGCATTCCCGTTTCTGTTAACCCGGCTTTAATGGAAATTTTCAATGCGAAATATCCTAAAACATACACTATTGCTGGCATTACTGTTACCGGAACAAAAGCTTTCGACCCCGCACTCATTAGCTCAATCTCTGGCATTGCCGTTGGCGATAAAGTGCAAATTCCAGGAACTGATGCTTTTGGTAAAGCCATTGCAAAATTGTGGAAGCAGAGTTTGGTTTCAAATGTAGTCATCAATATCACGAGATTAGAAGATCAAAACATTTATATTGATATTGACATTACAGAACGTGCAAGATTGATTGATTATAAAATTATTGGCGTTTCTAATGGCGAAAAAGATGACCTTGACCAAAAAATCGGTTTGGCAAAAGATAGGGTGCTAACTGAAAACATGAAATTGAGCGCTATTGAAATCATGCGCAAATTCTTCTACGAAAAAGGTTTTAGAAATGTTTCTATTCAAATGAAAGAAGAAATCATTGAGGGCATCAGCAATGGTGTTTCTCTTACTTTTACTGTTGAAAAAGGAAATAAAGTTAGAATCAATTCCATTAATTTTTCTGGAAATGAACAGGTTGAAGATACCCGTTTGAAAAAACAAATGAAGGGTACTAAAGAAATGGCGAGATTTACTTTGTTTCCCGAAAATATTGTTAGTCCTTACGGCGATTCATCTAAAGGGTACGATTTTAAAAGCTTTGTACACAACCGCGATTTTTTATCGCCTACAAAAATCCTCAGTTTCTTAGACCCGTATCTCCGAGTTAAATTTAGTGGCGCAAAATTCAACGAAACCAAATATCAAGAGGATAAAGAAAAAGTGTTGGAATACTACAATGCTCAAGGGTTAAGAGATGCGCAGCTAGTAGCTGACACGCAGATGTTAAACAACAAAGGAAATCTGAACATTGATATCAAAGTTGATGAAGGTAGAAAATACTATTTCGGAAATATTGCTTGGAAAGGAAATACAAAATACTCAGATTCTATCCTAAATATTTTATTGGGAATTGAAAAAGGAGATGTATACAACAACGAATTACTAAATAAAAGATTGGGCAAGCAAATGTCTGCTGAAGGTGGCGATATCAGTAGTTTGTATCAAGACGATGGGTTTTTATTTTTTCATATCGACCCCATTGAAACCTCCGTTTACAACGACACCATTGATTTTGAAATCAGACTGGCTGAAGGACCACAAGCTACTTATGGAAACATAACGGTATCGGGTAACGATAAAACAAAAGATTACGTGATTTTGCGTGAAATGCGTACTGTTCCGGGTCAAAAATTTAGTCGTGCAGATATTATCCGTACACAACGTGAGCTTTCACAACTTGGATTTTTTAACCCTGAAAAAATAAATCCGAATGTTGTGCCAAACTCTGATAATGGAACGGTAGACATCAATTGGGAAGTAGAAGAAAAATCTTCTGATCAATTGGAATTGTCAGCAGGTTTCGGTGGCGGTATTGGATTAACAGGTACTTTGGGTGTTACGTTTAATAATTTCTCTATAAAAAACATTACCAGTAAATCTACTTGGGATCCACTTCCTTCAGGAGATGGGCAAAAATTAAGTTTGCGTATACAATCTAACGGACGTGCGTATCGTTCATACAACTTCTCATTTACTGAACCTTGGTTAGGTGGTAAAAAAAGAAATTCATTCTCAGTTAATTACTACAACACCAAATTTTCAAATTCTACAGACCCATACGGCAACTATTGTAAATATTGTGGCGATACGTCTTACGTAAAAACAGTTGGTATGGGAATTTCATTGGGTAAGCAATTAAAATGGCCTGATGACTATTTCAATTTGATATACTCACTAAATTTTCAACAATACAAGTTGAAGAATTATGGTCAAATATTTAGTGGTTTTAGCAATGGAAATTCAACCAATATCAGTTTGAAACTTACGCTGCTTAGAAACTCAGCAGGTCCTAATCCAATATTCCCAACCAGTGGATCTAACTTTTCTTTGAGTGGTCAATTTACTTTGCCTTACTCTTTATTAGGCATTAATTCAAATGCTAAAAATAAGTACGAATTACCAGAGTTTCATAAATGGCGTTTCTCGGGCGATTGGTACACGCCAATTGGTAGAGCAAGAGGTGCTGAAAAAAACAGACAATTTATTTTACGCACTGCTGCTAAGTTTGGATTTATTGGCAGATACAATCAAAATTTAGATGTATCTCCATTTGAACGTTTCCAAGTTGGTGATGCGGGTTTAAGTAATACGCAAGCATTGCTTGGTTATGATATTATTGCTCATCGTGGATATCCTGTTTACAGCAATTCTAATCCAAGAATTAACCCTGATGGAATAAGTCCTTCGCAATATTTTACCATTTATAATAAATATGTGGTGGAGTTGCGTTATCCATTTAGCACCAGTGCAAGCAGTACCATTTATGGATTAACCTTTTTTGAGGCAGCTAATGGTTGGTATGATTTCAAAACGTACAATCCTTTTAAGTTAAGACGTTCAGCGGGTGTAGGTATGCGTTTCTTCCTTCCCATGTTTGGTTTGCTTGGATTTGATTATGGTGTAGGATTGGATAGATTTGACCAATACACAGGATTAAAAGGTGCTGCTAAATTTACATTTATGTTGGGCCAAGAACCAGAATAAGAAAAAATTAATAAGCCATTTATGAAAAAATTATTTTTATTATTTGCCTGTTCAGTGTTGATTGCAACAGCCGGATTTACGCAACGATATGCAATTATTGATTCTAAATTTATTTTGGATAAAATGCCAGAATATAAAGAGGCGCAAACCAAACTTGACCAATTTAGTGAGTTATGGCAACAAGAAATTGATCAGAAGCAAGTGGCAATGGATAAAATGGTAAAAACTTTTGAGGCAGAGCAAATTATGTTACCCGATAATTTAAAAAAGAAACGTGAAGATGAAATTTTCAACAAAGAAAAAGAACTTCGCGATTTACAAAGAAAGCGTTTTGGATTTGAAGGCGATTTATTTAAAAAAAGACAAGAATTAATTAAGCCTGTTCAAGATAAAGTGTACAATGCGGTACAAAAAATGGCAGTAGAAAAACAATATGATTTCATCTTAGACAAAAGTGAAGGAATTACCATTATATTTGCCGACCCAAAATTGGATAAAAGTGAAGAGATTTTGAAAAGCATGGGGATAAAATAATAATAGAAAATGAAAGCGGAGCTTATTAAAAAGCGAACTGTTTTCAAAGGAAAAGTGTAACACAAACATCAATATAAACACATCAATTAATCAAAAAAATAAAAACGCAATGAAAAAAATGTTCGTAGTTGCTGCATTGGCTTTGACAGGATTCGGAGCAAGCGCACAGAATAAAACAGAAATTAAAATTGGATATATCAATACTGATGAGCTAATTGCAATAATGCCAGAATACCAAACTGCCATGAAAGAAATGCAAGATTTACAAGAGTCTTTGGATAAGCAAGGACAAGAATTAAATGATGAAGCGGAACAAAAACGTGATCAGTTTTTGAAAGATTCGTCAACATACACACCAACCATGAAAGAAATCAAGCGTGAAGAGTTGATAAAATTAATTCAACGCGTACAAAATTATTCAACAGAAGCACAAGAAAAAATCAAGCAAACTGGTCAACAAAAAATGACGCCAATTCAACAAAAAGCGGTAGAAACAATCCGTACTGTTTCAAAAGAGAAGGGTTATACCTATATCTTAGACAACAATGCAGTTTTGGTAGGTCCTCCAGGAGATGATATTTTGCCAATTGTAAAAGCAAAATTGGGAATCAAAGAAGTTGTACCAGCAGCTCCAATAAAAAAACCATAATATTTTATACATATTATTTTTACAAAGCCACTCATTATCGGGTGGCTTTGTTATTTTTGAGCAATGAGCAATCAACCCATTGGTGTTTTTGATAGTGGATATGGAGGTTTAACCATTTTAAAAGAATTGGTAGCCGAGTTGCCCGCGTATGATTATTTGTACCTTGGAGATAATGCACGAGCGCCATATGGAGATAAAACATTTGAGGAAGTATATACTTACACTTTGCAAAGCGTAGAATGGTTTTTTAGGCAGGGTTGTTCATTGGTTATTTTGGCTTGTAACACCGCATCGGCAAAAGCATTAAGAACTATACAGCAAAATAATTTGCCATTAATTGACCCAAACAAAAGGGTGCTGGGTGTAATTCGTCCAACCTCGGAAGTAATCGGACAATTAACCCAATCAAATCATATTGGTGTAATGGGAACACAGGGGACCATAAAGTCTGAGTCTTATTTAATAGAAATTGCTAAGTTTTTCCCAGAAATAAAAGTAACACAAGAGGCTTGTCCAGAATGGGTTTCATTGGTGGAAAAAAATCTTTATGCTTCATCGGAGGCTGATTATTTTGTAAAATATCATATTGACGAAATATTATCAAACGATGCAAAAATCGACACCTTATTGTTGGCATGTACCCATTATCCCATATTAATCAATAAGATAAAACAGTTTACAGCAACCGAAATACGTATTATAACTCAAGGTGAAATTGTTGCAAAAAGTTTAAGTAGCTATTTAATCAACCATAAAGAAATAGAAGTGAATTGTAGCAAAATGGGCAAGAGGCAATTTTTTACTACTGGCGATGTAGCCGATTTTAATGCGCATGCGAGTTTATTTTTTGGGGCACAAGTAGCAGCAGAAAAGCTTGTTTTTTAAGAAATTAAAAAAACTCACAAATTCTTTTACAATCTTCTTTCATTTTTTGTTTAATTCCCCTACCTTTGCCCTCCTTTCACATGAAGCCGGGATGGTGCCTGGCGGACAGAAACAAGTAAACAACATTTGTAAAAGGAAAAACTTAAAACAATGCCAGGTAAAAAAAGGACTTATCAACCCCATACACGTCGTAGAAAATCAGTGCATGGATTTCGTGCTCGTATGCAAGATGCAAACGGACGTAAAGTATTAGCAAGCCGTAGAGCAAAAGGACGTCATAAATTGACTGTTTCTGATGAGCATGGTTCAAAAAAATAAAATAATACTTTGGCAAATGCCATAGAAAATTATACAGCCTTTGCTTTTGCAAGGGCTTTTTTAATTAATTGGTGTTTGGTGTTGGAACTTTCAACTAAATAGCACATCCAACATGTTTGTGGTTTGTTGTTTATGGTTTGTGGTGGGCGTTTGGGATACTTTCAATTCTTTTTGTCTTTGTGTCAAGAAAACTTTGCGTCTTTGCTCCCTTGCGAGCTTTGCGCGAAACAAAAAAGCTCAAGAGGTTGGGAATTCTCGTCTGCCGATGTTGGTGTTTTCACCAATCATCAAAGTGTAAGAAACACGATCAAGAGCAAATAGGATTGGTAGGGTTGGAAATTAAACTAAAAAGTATTTATAATTGGGATTAATTCTAATAACAAAATGTCGATCAACCGTTAAAGCATTAAACCATTGGACCTTTAAACCATTGAACTTACGCAGCAATTTATCTTGGTATAAATAAAGATTTTGGTATAAATTACAAGAAGTGGAAAATACACAACGATATTTTTTGGGGAAAGAAAGTAAATTAAAAAGCAGGAATGTAATTCAACAATTATTTTCTCAAGGAAAACACGTTTTAGTTTATC
>Ga0304730_1000288_pt1 | contig 44062 bp, 47 predicted proteins | sample M_130628_MF_Meta_FD_190474 | JGI IMG/M metagenome (GOLD analysis project Ga0304730, IMG submission 190474) | Freshwater microbial communities from Lake Montjoie, Canada to study carbon cycling - M_130628_MF_MetaG (v2) (version 2) | ecosystem: Environmental > Aquatic > Freshwater > Lake | place...
TACAGCAGGTATGCTGCGCAACCTTTATCATTTACTCAAAGTATGATTTTTTTCTCTATTCTCTTCGCTCTTATTGCTGAGCAATATCGACCAGTCACTGCGCAGCATTGGGTGCGTCGGTGGAGTGTTGCTTGGTTAGATTGGGTAGCCAAAGAATTTAGTGGCAAAACGGGGCAAGGCGCCACCCCAGTTGGGGCTCGTCTAGCTTGCTTAATCGCATTTATTTTGCCGACCTTCTTAGTTTTTATCATTCATATCGCTTGTATGATGACATATCCAATTTTGGCTTTCTTTTGGAACGTTTTAATTGTGTATTGGTTTTTTGGTTTTCGTCAATTTAGCCATTCCTTTACGGCGGTTCATCAAGCTATTCAAAACCATGATCTGCCCGCGGCACGCCTCGCACTGGCTGAGTGGTATGGACCCGATTTGGCAGTTGCCCATTTAAATGAAATTGAGATTATTTCGCTAGCTTTAGAAAAAGCCATTATTGGCTCGCATCGCCATGTGTTCGGTGTATTTTTTTGGTTTCTGATGCCCCTTGGACCTGGCGGCGTGGTGTTATATCGTTTAGCCGATATGGCAGCCGAGCGTTGGGGAAAGCACGTGCCAAATTCATTCCATTTAGAAGCAGCAGCACGCCATTTCTTTTATGTGCTCGATTGGGTGCCGGCACGTTTAACAGCGATGAGTTTTGCTTTGGCGGGTAATTTTGAAGACACTATTTATGCTTGGCGCTATCTCACCCATAAGTGGGCCGATGAATTATCAGCGGTTATTTTAGCGGCTGGTAGTGGTGCTCTTGGCGTGCGCTTGGGTGAGCCTTTGCGTGAGCCCGATAGTGAAGAGGCTTTACGCATGGCCGAAGCAGGCGAGGCGCCGATTTACGATGTAGGACTTGAGCCGAGTGAAAGAACTTTGCGCTCTGCAATTGGTTTAGTCTGGCGAGTGATTATTGCTCTGATGATTTTGTTGGCAATGTTGACCATCGCTGTTTGGCTGTAGAAATTCCCATAATTTGGGTATCAGCAGTTTGCGAGTCTGAGCGCAGTTGACGAAATAAAGTCAAGCGCTCTGGCGCAATACGGTGTTTAGCAACTGCCTCACGAATCACGCAGCCTGGCTCTGTTTCATGGGCGCAATTATGAAAACGACAGTGCCCAAGATAGTCTTTGAACTCGCGAAATGCATGTTGTAATTCACTCACTGATAAATGCGCAAGACCAAATTCTTGAAAACCGGGTGAGTCGATGAGGGCGCCTAATTTGCCGTCTGCTATACCCCATTCACTTGGTAAATCAAAGTAGCGACAGGCGGTAGTAGTATGTTTACCCGTATCAAGGCGTACCGAATACTCTTGGGTGACAGCTGCGGCATTGGGCACCCAGCGATTGAGTAGGCTTGATTTGCCCATACCCGATTGGCCAACAAGTACAGAGACTTTTCCTTGCAGTGCGCTATGAAGTCGCTCGAGTGATGCTGCATCAAATTTTGCTGAGACTTCACTCACTGGATAACCCATGCGTGCATAGGGTTCAATTAAGTTACGGGCGGTTTCAATTGAGTCGCTTAAATCACACTTATTAAGCAAGATATGCAAGCCGATTTGATTAGCCTCTGCTGCCACTACTGCTCGCCCTAGTAGGTCTGGTGAAAAAGCGGGTTGAGTTGCCAAGACCACAAGAATTTGATCAACATTAGCGGCGATTAATTTACTTTTAAATGCATCGGAGCGATAAAGTAAATTACGTCGGGGCTCGATTTCAATTAAGCGTGCTTGAGTAGTAGAACTATTTTCTAATTGTAAAATATCACCAACGGCACCCAAGTGGCGTTTGCCTGGCGTAGTGACTTCGATTAGTGGCCCACTATGCGATGGACAGGTGGCACCATCGGGATGTAAGGTTTGGGCTAAATAATGCCTGCCATACGAGGCTATTAGTAAGGCGCGACTAATTGACATAGAACGCAGGCCATTGGACTCAAGATAGGATTAGCGGCATTGCTGTAAATTGGCAATGCGCAGGGGCGCAGGAGGGTGTGAACTATAGAAGGCGGTATAGATAGGATCGGGAGTTAAGGTTGAAGCATTGTCTTGATACAGCTTTACTAAAGCAGAAATTAAGTCGCTAGCAGACGATTTTTCAGCCGCAAAGTTATCCGCCTCATATTCGTGTTTACGGGAAGCTAGGCTATTAAGTGGGGTGAGGAAAAATCCAAATACGGGTGATACCAGCATAAATAAGGCCAGTGCTAATCCACCGTTATATCCAGCGAGACTCGGTGTCACGCCCAGTTCAATATAGAACCAGGGTTGTGCGCTAAGCCAGCCTAAGAGCGCCAGTACCACTAAGCTAAGGGCGAATGACACCAATAAACGTTTGCGAATATGTTTGCGTTTGAAGTGGCCTAACTCGTGCGCTAAAACTGCTTCGACTTCACCTGGATTTAGTTTCTCAATTAGCGTATCGAAAAAAACAATCCGCTTCGCCTTACCAATTCCCGTGAAATATGCATTGCCGTGGGCGCTACGCGTACTGCCATCCATGACAAAGAGGCCTTGACTAGCAAAGTCACAGCGCTTTAAGAGTTGCTCAATTTGGATTTTGAGGGGGCCATCTTCAAGGGCTTTAAATTTATTAAAGAGCGGCGCAATAAAAGTGGGGAAGAGCCATAGTAATAAACCATTAAATGCAGTCCAGACAAACCAAGTCCACAGCCACCAGAGCGGGCCTGCCTCAGCCATTAAGCTGAGGATTACCCACAGCAGTGGCAGTCCGAGAGCAGCCCCTAAGCCTAAGCCCTTTAGTAAATCGAGCCAAAATATTTTTGGTGTCATGCGATTAAAGCCGAAGGCTTCTTCCAACTTGAATTGTTTGTACCAACTAAAAGGTAGATCGATTACCCCGCTAATGATGAAGATACTGCACAGTAAAGTGATCTGTTGCAAAATGCCGTCCCCAAGTTGTTGCGTCAGTATTTGATTTAAATATTCAAGACCCCCTAAGAGCGTGAAGGCGATTAAAACGATAGCGCTCAATATGCTTTCGAGGTTGCCTAGGCGTAATTTAGCGATGGTGTAGTCGGCAGCCTTTTGGTGTTCTGCTAAGGAGATCTTGGCCGCAAACTCGGTTGGGACGGCATCACGATATTGAGCCACATGCCGCAGCTGGCGCTGAGCAAGCCAGTAACGCATGCCAAAGCTAAGAAAAAAGGCAATCAAGAAGATAATTGTGAAGGTCATGAGATGATTATAGTTATGAGTGAAAAAACTGCCTTAAGCACTGCTAGTGAGTCATTAATCTGGGTTGATATGGAAATGTCAGGTCTTAAACCCGAAAGTGACCGAATTCTGGAAATTGCCCTTGTTATTACTGATGCGAACTTGAATCTACTGGCTACCGCACCCGTTTATGTGGTCCATCAAAGCGATGCGGTTTTAGACGGCATGGACTCCTGGAATACCGGTACACATAGTAAATCAGGCTTAATTGAAAAGGTGAAGGCCTCGATCTTTGATGAAGTCATGGTTGAGCAGGCTGCCATCGATTTTCTTAAGCAATACCTGAAAGCAGGAGTTTCTCCGATGTGTGGCAATTCAATTTGTCAGGACCGCCGTTTTATGGCGCGCTATATGCCTAAGCTAGAAGCTTTTTTTCATTATCGCAATGTGGATGTATCCACCATTAAAGAATTGGCGAAACGCTGGCAACCCAATTTAATGAAAGGCTTTGCGAAGCAGCAAGCCCATACAGCTTTAGCGGATATTTTAGAATCGATTGAAGAATTAAAGTATTACCGCGAAAAATTCTTTATTGCAGCTAATTCGTAAGCTCTCGCAAAAGCAGCCCAGCAGTACAGCAAAGCTATTTTTTCAGCGCACTTTTCGGTCGAAAAGCGTTCACCACAGTTTCATTGGTTTCCATATAGGGTCCACCAATGAGGTCGATACAATAAGGCACTGCGGCAAAAATACCTGGGACAAGTACTTTGCCATCGGCATCTTTAAGGCCTTCTAGCGTTTCTTTAATTGACTTTGGTTGCCCGGGTAAATTAATAATTAATGCCGCATGGTCGACAATTTCTCGCAGGACCGCAAGCTGCCGCGAAAGAATAGCGGTGGGTACAAAATGTAAGCTAATTTGTCGCATTTGTTCCCCAAAACCAGGCATTACTTTTGTGCCTGCTTCTAAAGTTGCTTCAGGGGTAATATCACGCCGAGATGGACCGGTACCGCCAGTGGTGAGGACTAAATCGCAAGCATATTCATCAACTAACTCAATTAAGGTTACGGTAATCAACTCTTGGGTATCGGGAATAAGGCGCTCGATAAAAACATGGGGTGAGAGCAGGGCACTGCCAAGCCAAGCGCGCAAGGCAGGGATACCTTCATCGGTATATACCCCTTGGCTGGCACGGTCGGAAATCGAGACCAAGCCAATCTTGAGTTCATTTGGCACGCTGCGTTGCCAAGCTTCGGTATGCTTCATTACGCTATTCTAGCTATTATTAGGGTATGTTTACATATACGTCAGAGCAATTTCAATTAATTGTGCAATTTATGCTGGCAGAAGCCAGTCGCTTGGGGGCCAGTGATGCTGTGGCTGAGATCTCAGAGGGCCACGGCTTAGCTGTCACGACCCGGAAAGGTGAAATTGAGACTATTGAGCAAAGTCTCGATAAACAAGTGGGCGTAAGCCTTTATTTGGGGCAACGCCGCGGAAATGCGAGCACTAGCGACTTCTCACCAAGCTCACTCAGAGCCACCGTTGAAGCTGCTTTTCATATTGCCCAGCATACCGCCGAAGATAATTGCGCAGGCTTGCCTGAGTATGATTTACTCGAAAAAAATCCACTCAATCTCGATTTATTTCATCCTTGGGAGATTGAAGCCATTGATGCAATTGAAATAGCGCGAGCAGCTGAAGCAGCTGCATTTTCAGTGAGCCCGCAAATTCAAAATAGTGATGGTGCTTCAGTATCAACGCATCAAGGCCATTTTATTTTAGCTAGTAGCCAAGGATTTTTAAGCGGCTATCCCTATTCACGCCACTTTATTTCCTGCGCGCCCATTGCTAGTTCAACCGGAAAAAAACCCTCGATGCAGCGTGACGATTGGTATTCCAGTTCCCGTATTCCAGCGCAATTAGCGCCGCCTGCTGAAATCGGGCGTTATGCCGCTCAGCGTGCTTTAGCGCGTTTGCAAGCGCGATCTATTCGCACTCGGCGTTGCCCCGTTATTTTCGAGGCGCCAGTGGCCGCTGGTTTGTTAGGCTCCTTTGTTCAAGCTGTATCTGGCGGTGCCTTATATCGGCGTTCCAGTTTTTTACTCGACAGCCTCGGTAAAGCTGTTTTTCCAGCCCATTTAAATTTATATGAAAATCCCCATATCCCCAGCATTACCGGGAGCGCCCCATTTGATGAAGAGGGTGTACGCACACGGGCACGCACGGTAGTCGCAAGCGGCGTTTTACAAGGCTATTTTTTATCCACCTACACCGCGCGTAAATTAGGGATGCAAAGTACTGGCAATGCAGGGGGCTCACATCATTTGCGCCTCTCTAGCACTAACACCGCTCCTGGTGATTTGCCTGGACTGCTGCGAGCGATGGGTACTGGCTTACTCGTTACCGAATTAATGGGTCAAGGAGTCAATTATGTCACTGGTGATTACTCGCGCGGCGCCTTTGGTTACTGGGTCGAGCGCGGAGAGATACAGTATCCAGTTGAAGAAATTACCATTGCTGGGAATTTACGGGAGATGCTGCTCGATATTCAAATGGTCGGGAGTGACGTTTTAGTACGAGGCTCGAAAGAAACGGGCTCGCTGTTAATTGGGTCAATGACGATTGGCGGTAAATAAGGAGGCGCATTACTGCGCGCAACTATTTTTTTCGCTCTAAGGTTAAAAAACGGAAACGAATTTCACCTTCTTGACCTTCGACACATTCAACTTCTTGCCAATCTTGCGGGTCAGGAACTTCAAAAAAAGTATCGCCGGCAACCTCTAAATCAATTTCGGTGAGGTAGAGTTGATCGGCTTCTGCAAACGCCTGCTTAAATAATTGTTCACCGCCAATAATAAATACGCGCGGAACGTCAGCAAGCTGCTTAAGCGCGTCCTCTAGAGAATGCACTACTTCTACCCCAGCCAATTGCAAATTGAGGTTGCGACTGACAACTAAGTTACGTCGTCCTGGCAATGGTCGACCGATTGAATCCCAAGTCTTTCGTCCCATAATAATGGGGTGACCCATGGTGACACGTTTAAAGAATTGCAAGTCGGCAGAAATCTTCCACGGAATTTGATTATCTTTGCCAATGACGTGATTACGGGTGCGAGCAACGATAAAAGCAATAGCGGGTTTAGTCATATGTACTTTAATTTAGATGGCAACAGGTGCCTTAATGTGGGGGTGCGACTGGTATCCAATCACCTCAAAATCGTCAAACTCATAGTCAAATAAAGAAGCGGGCTTACGGCGAATTTGTAGTGTTGGCAAGGGAAAGGGTTCACGGGCGAGCTGCAATTCAACTTGGGCTAAATGATTGTTATAGAGGTGGCAATCGCCACCAGTCCAAATAAAGTCACCGACTTCTAGACCTGCTTGCTGTGCCACCATATGGGTAAGGACTGCATAACTGGCTATATTAAAAGGCACACCAAGAAAAATATCAGCGCTACGCTGATAGAGTTGACACGATAGCTTATTGTTGGCGACATAAAATTGAAAAAAGGCATGACAGGGGGCAAGTGCCATGCGCGGAATGTCAGCAACGTTCCACGCCGATATAATCATCCGGCGTGAGTCGGGATTAGATTGCAGGGTTGCCATGAGCTCTTGAATTTGATCAATATGTTGACCATTTGGCGCTGGCCATGAGCGCCACTGATAGCCATAAATAGGACCTAGTTCGCCATCGGGCGCAGCCCACTCATCCCAAATAGAAACTCCACGGTCTTTGAGCCACTGGTTATTTGTACTGCCATTCAGAAACCACAGTAATTCATACACAATTGATTTGAGGTGAAGTTTTTTGGTAGTAACCATGGGAAAACCCGCAGCCAAATCGAAACGCATTTGATAGCCAAAAATCGATTTAGTGCCAGTGCCAGTGCGATCGGCTTTATCAACCCCTTGCACCAATACTGCTTTCATTAAGTCATGGTATTGGCGCATCAGCGACAGTCTTCAGGTAATTAATCAAAAACCGGTGATTCAACACCAAGCACTTTATGTAACTTAGTTGAAGTCGTGGTGTATTGCAAGTGCACTTTTTTATCGGGATAAATGTATTGCACGCTACCAAATGCTGCTAAGGCAGCCTCATGAAAGCCCGACAAAATCAGTTTTTTCTTACCGGGATAAACGTTAATATCGCCCACTGCAAAGATTCCTGGAATGGTGGTTTCGAAGCGCTCAGTATCAACAGTGAGTTGTTTGCGATCGATACCTAAGCCCCATTCAGCAATTGGACCTAATTTAGGGGATAAGCCAAAGAACACTAGCAAGGCGTCGAGGGGCATCCGGCGCGTAACGCCGTCACTACCCGTCACTTTGATTTCGCTTAGTTTTCCAGCTTGCTCTTCAAAGCCAGTAATTTGGCCCACTTCAAATTGCATTTCGAGGTTGGCACATAACTCTTTCATTTTGGCAACCGAGCTAGGAGCTGCTTTAAAGCCATCACGGCGATGAATTAAGATAACGCTTTCAGCCTTGCCAACAAAATTCAGCGCCCAGTCGAGAGCTGAATCGCCGCCGCCGCAAATGACAATATTTTTATCATTAAACTGCGCCGGATCTTTGACGCGATAAAACAGTTGTTTATCTTCGAATGCTTCAATGCCATCGATCTTAATTGTGCGTGCTTGAAAAGATCCTACACCAGCTGCGATAAAAATCGTTTTAGTAATAAATTGAGTGCCCATTGAAGTAGCCAGATCGAAGCGGCCATCGCTCCGCTTTTGAACCGCAGTCACCTCTTGTCCCAAGTGAAACTGCGCCTCAAATGGCTCAATTTGCTTCATTAAATTATCCGTAAGTTCCTGTCCAGTGCACATCGGTACTGCAGGAATATCGTAGATTGGTTTATCAGGATATAACTCAACGCATTGACCACCAACCACTGGTAATGAATCGATAACATGCGCTTTAATTTCTAACAAGCCCAGCTCAAAGACTTGAAAAAGTCCAACGGGTCCGGCGCCAATAATAACGGCATCAGCTTCAATGGGTGTGAGTGACACAAATAGTCCTAAAAAATACGGTTGCTGGTTTACTTAACTAATTCGTTCAGTTTATCTTTAACGTCTTGCCATTCATCCGCATCGGGTAGAGGGGCCTTTGATTTAGTGATTGAAGGCCAAAGGCGTGAGAGTTCAACATTGAGTTTAATAAACGCTTGCTGATCTCCAGGGACATCATCTTCTGCATAAATGGCATTGACCGGACACTCAGGAACACAAACAGCACAATCAATACATTCATCGGGATCGATTGATAGAAAATTGGGACCTTCGCGGAAACAGTCGACTGGGCAAACATCAACACAATCAGTATATTTACAGCGGATGCAGGATTCGGTGACAACGTAAGTCATAATTTAGCTGGGTCAGTAAAAGCCTATAAATGGCGAATACTTTATTTTAGCCGAAATGGGGCTTAAAGCGCAGACCACTCGAATTTCCAGCTTGTTGTAAAGTTTAGGGATGAATACAATCCAAACCCCCAAAATCTTAGTTGCAAGGTCTATTTTCCCAGATGCCTTGGCTGCGTTACGTCAGTCTTTTGAAGTCATCGATAATCAGGCCGATCGTGTTTTCACGCCAGCAGAGCTGCAAAAATACTTAAGCGAAGTCGATGCGGCCCTAGTAGCTGGAAGCGAGCGTATCGATGCGAACGCATTAGCCCAGGCAAAAAAATTAAAAATTGTTGCCAATATCTCAGTCGGCTATAACAATTTTGATGTGCCAGCGATTACCGCTGCAGGTGTTATGGCAACAAATACACCTGATGTCTTAACGAATACCACCGCCGATTTTGGCTTTGCACTACTGATGGCAACTGCTCGGCGTGTGACTGAATCTGAGCATTGGATTCGTAACGGCAAGTGGGATCAATGGTCGATTACCCACAATCCTTTAGGAATGGATATTCATGGCAGTACATTGGGCATTATTGGCATGGGCCGAATTGGTCAAGGGATTGCAAAGCGGGCTTTAGGCTTCGGTATGAAAGTAATTTATAACAATCGTCGCCGCTTACCCGAGGCTGATGAAAAGGCCTGTGGAGCCACTTATGTTGACAAAGAGAGCTTGCTACGTCAAGCTGATCACGTCATTTTGGTTTTACCCTATTCCGCTGAAAATCATCACACGATTGGCGCAAAAGAAATTGCACTCATGAAGCCAACGGCGACATTGGTCAATATTGCGCGTGGCGGGATCGTTGATGACGTTGCTTTAGCGCAAGCGTTGCGGGAGAAGAAAATTTTTGCTGCTGGTCTAGATGTGTTTGAGGGCGAGCCTGTAGTGCATCCTGATTTATTAAAACTGAGTAATGTAGTTTTAGCGCCGCATATTGCTAGTGGTACAGAAAAAACGCGCCGCGCAATGGTTGATTTAGCGATTCAAAATGTGCGCGCTGCTTTAGCAGGTGACAGACCGCCAAGCTTGATTAATCCCGAAGTCTTGAAGTAATTTTTTGCACCAATTGGTCGAGAGGAATCTTCTCGACCAAGGGTCAGTTGTCGGTTTCTTCCGGAACTTCTTTAAGGGCTAACTCGATACCACCAAAATTATTGGCAACCCAGTTATAAACCTTGCAAGCGACCCACAGCAAACCAAAGCCAAGAATCGCATTGAGAATAAGGGCAGACAGTACCGTAAACCCTGGGATTGCGCCATCACGAATAAAGGCGACAAAGAGGGCCAAAAGGACGATTGGTACCGAAAAACATAAATAAACCAAAACCAAGGTTTTGGCGGTATGCATTGGATCTAGGAAGGTTATTTCTTTTTTAGTTAATTTCGTCATGCCGTAATCTTAAAGCAGTCCTTCAAAAATCTCTACAGTAACTAAATCTCCCACTTCAATATTGCCTTGCTCGGCTGGCAAAACAATAAAGCAGTTGGCTTCACTCATCGAGCGCAAGATTCCGGCCCCTTGGCTGCCAGTGGTACGAACGGTAGCTTGCCCGGTGTCATCAAGCGTAACAATACCCCGTTGAAATTCGGTGCGCCCAGGTTTTTTGCGAATGGCTTCACTGGCCCGGACCTGAATGGCAGGAATAGTGGTCTGGGCGGCACCATTCAATTGCAATAGTGCTGCACGCACGAATTGATAAAAGGTCACCATCACGGCAACAGGATTTCCGGGTAAGCCAAAAAATAAGGTACTTCTTTGAGGTTCTTGCGGGTTGGCGTTGTTAAAAATAGGTTTTAACAGTCCAAAAGCCATTGGCCTTCCAGGGCGCATTGCAATCTGCCAAAAGCCTACATCGCCTAATTCTTGCAAAACTTGCTTCGTAAAATCAGCTTCGCCAACGGAAACGCCGCCCGATGAAATTAAGACATCGGCCTTTAGCGTCGCTGCACAAAAGGCCTCTTTTAAGGTAATCGGATCGTCTTGCACAATTCCACAATCAATAATTTCTAGATTGAGGCGGGTAAGCAAGCCTATCAGGCTATAGCGGTTGCTATCGTAAACACTACCCGAATCCAGCGCTTGATCAAGGCTGCGCAATTCATTACCAGAGGAGAGAATGGCTACGCGTAATTTGCGCCGTACGGATAAGCTTTTAACGCCCAAAGAGGCGGCTAGACCTAAATCAGATGGTCGCAAAATACGCCCAGCAGGAATGGCAACTTGTCCCAAACGCAAATCTTCGCCTTGCAAGCGGCGATTTTCTCCCGTCCTGACGGCATTCGCTGGAAATAGTAAGGCATTTTCTTGCGCGGCGTTAGCGCTAATTTCAGTAATGAGTTCTTGGGGAATGACGGTATCGCATGCGGCAGGCATGAGTGCGCCAGTCATTATTTTGATGCATTCTTGAGCACCCACTTGGCCTAAATAGGGTGTGCCAGCAAACGCGGTACCAACAATCTTTAATTTTTTCTGCTCTGCATTACTGGGGTCATTGTTGCCACCGTTGAAGGCATAACCATCCATGGCTGAATTATCTGCATTAGGAACATGCATTGGCGATAAAAGATCTTCGGCCAGAATGCGATTAACCGCATCTTCAAGTTGAATCGTTTCCTTGGCGACACTCCCATTTTTTTTGTCTCCCTCGGCGATTAATTGATTAATTAGCTCGCTGAGAATGCGGCGGGTCTCGATAACAGATAAGGATCCAGCACGGGTATTAAGAGTCATGATTTAGTTTTTGCTTCGAGGTAGGCCAAGGCTTCTAGAGAAGCTAATTCTGCCGGTGTATTGGCATTCGCAAAGCACTGTTCATTTTCAAATAGGACCGAACCACTATTCACATTTTCAAACCAGCGGTCAATTTTGCGCTCACCCCTAGCCAAAAATTGTTCAAGCGACAAGCGCACTGTTTTTTTCAGCAGACAAAAAACGGCTTGATTCCATCGATGTCCTGTAGAGTCCACAGTACGTGCATACACTAAATCAAAATGACCACGTAGTAACTCAGTACTTAAGCGGGAACCTAAATCCAGCGGAAACAGCGGAGAATCGCAAGGTACCGTGAGTAGATATTCAGTCTGGCAATGCTGCAGACCCGACATAAAACCGGCTAGCGGGCCAAAATACGATGGCATTGATTCTGTTGCATTGTCATCAGCAATAACGGGGTAGCCATAGTTTTCATAATTAGTACGATTGCGATTAGCATTAATGAGTACGGTGCTAACCTGACCCTTGAGGCGCGCAAGTGCCGTTTCGATCAAAGGTTTTTTGAGGTAGGGTATTAAGCCTTTATCAGTTCCACCCATGCGCTCCGCACGACCACCCGCTAAAACTAAGCCAGTAATTACTGCGGGTGGTAATGAAGCTAGGATTGCGGCCATACAGGAATAATCTTAGCCGCCGATGTAAGACATTTCAACCTTACGTCCAGTTGAATTTTCGGTTGCCGTGTGTGAACCGCGGATTTCCGAATAGTGATCATCACGTTTAGCCCAGGTATTCATGATGGCATTCGCAATTTCTAAGTCGCTTTTGTCAGAGCGTAATAGTGATTTGAAATCGACGCCTTGATGGGCAAATAGACATAAAAAAAGGTGCCCATCAGTTGAGAGCCTCGCGCGGGTACAGGTATGGCAAAAGGTTTGCGTAACACTAGAAATAACGCCAATTTCGCCACCGCCATCGACATAGCGCCAACGTTGAGCGACCTCGCCAAGATAGTTTGGCTCTAGTGATTGCAAGGGAAACTGCGCATCAATTAGCTTGATGACATCGCGGGATGGCATCACTTCAGCCATATTCCAACCATTCGAGCTTCCTACATCCATAAATTCAATCAAGCGTAAGGTAATGCCAGAATTGCGAAAATGCTGTGCCATCGGCAAAATCTCCTGCTCGTTCACCCCTTTTTTGACGACCATATTGACCTTAATGGATTCAAAGCCAGCTTCTTTCGCCGCTTCAATTCCATCTAGTACATCGTCAACCGCAAAATCAACATCATTCATCTTTTTAAAAACGGCATCACTGAGTGCATCCAGGCTAATCGTGATGCGTTGCAAGCCAACATTTTTTAGTTGTTGCGCTTTTTTTCTTAAGAGACTCCCATTGGTCGTGAGGGTAAGGTCTAATTTTTGTCCTGATGGCGTGCGAACCTCTGCCAGCATTGCCACTAAAGACTCTAAATTTTTTCGTAAAAGCGGTTCACCACCAGTCAGGCGAATTTTTTCCACACCCAGGCTAGTAAAGATTTTTGTCATACGGGTGATTTCCTCAAAACGCAGTAATGCATCTTGAGATAAATAGGGATAATTTTGATCGAAGATCGATTTCGGCATGCAATAAGTACAGCGAAAATTACAGCGATCGGTTACTGAGATGCGTAAGTCACGTAAGTGCCGCTGACGTAAGTCTGTCGTTTCAGCATGCGCCCCTTGCAATACTGCTGGAATTGCCGCTTGGGCACCAACAGCATTGCTAATGGGAATAATGCGCGGATTGGCTCGATCAACCATACCTAAATAAGTTTATACCTAGTTAGCCTAGAAATAACAGGCTAGTTTTTATCAATCATTTTTTCTTGGCCACCCGTTTCTACTAAAACCATTGGACCGCTGGGCAAGTTCATTGGTGGCTTAGGGATACGTTCGGTACGCGGTTTAATGGGTTCGGCATTCATTTGCGTTTGCGCTTCTGCTAATTTAGACGCATCAGTGCCAACCCAGACCATGCCTGCTGATTGCACGACTTGTACTAAAGGTGCTTCTTCTAAGCGCGAGAAGGAGACCTTAGGTAAAACAGCGGCAGGCTGAGGCGCCAATGAAGGTGCTTGCGTTGGTAATGCGACAGCAGGGGGATTCGATGCTGGCACAAAATTAGCAAGAGGCTGAGCGAGCGGTACACCACTTAAATTATTTTGCAGATCGTGCAGGGGCAAAGAAGCAGAATTACCCGCCATATGTGCCATACCTACTGGTGGCCAGTTGGTAGGTGAACTAGCCTTGGCTTCACTGGCAACTACTGGATTTTGTTCGGCTTCATTAGACGCAGTGTCAGCACGATTATCACCACGCTCACGTTGACCGCGACCGCGCCCACGGCGATTACGACCACGAGGGCGATCTTCACCATTGGCGTTAACTACGGGGGCGCTATCAACACTGGCTAGATCATTCGTCACAGCATTAGTAGCGCTTGCGCTGCCTTCCGCGTTGTCGTTACTATTTGGGTTGACTGGACGTTCGGGACGGTTGTTGCGGTTTCGTCCGCGGCCATCTTGACGGGGTTTTGCTTCACGCCCATTGGCCTCAGCAGGAGCACCTGTTTCATTAGTAGCTGCTGTTGCTGGACGTTCATTACGGCCACGGCGATTGCGACCACCACGTTCATTGCCATTGCGTCCTTCACGTGCTCCGCTAGGACGAGGACGTGCTTCAGGTGTTGCGACAGTTATTTCTGGGGTTGAAGTAAATAGTTTCTTAATGAAACCCATAAATCCACCGCTTGATTCTGCCACTGCTTTTTCGTTACTGGCAGATGCACGCGCCGCACGAGGTTGGTTCATTGGCGCCGGTTGACTTGGCGTAATCCCTTTAACCGCAGCCTCAGGCTTTACTTTGACTTCTTCTTTACGACTCACAATCGTATCGGCTTCTAATTCAGTGGCGGCTTCTTGTGCCATGATGTAGCTGGCTTTTTGATCATCCAAACGGGGATCATCGTGGCGTAAGCGCTCTAATTTGTAATGCGGTGTTTCAAGATGTTTATTGGGAACCATCAAGACGTTGACCTTAAAACGACTTTCAATTTTGATGACTTCAGCCCGCTTCTCATTAAGAAGGAAAGCTGCCACTTCCACAGGAACTTGCGTATGAATAGCTGCTGTGTTGTCTTTCATCGCCTCTTCTTGGATGATGCGTAGCACTTGCAAAGCAGATGATTCGGTATCGCGAATATGGCCAGTACCATTACAGCGAGGGCAGGTAACATGACTACCCTCTGATAGTGCTGGGCGCAATCGTTGCCGTGACATCTCCATTAAGCCAAATTTAGAAATTTTGCCCATTTGTACGCGGGCCCGATCATGGCGTAACGCATCGCGTAAGCGATTCTCAACATCTTTTTGACTTTTCGCAGACTCCATATCGATAAAGTCAATAACGATTAAACCCCCTAGGTCGCGTAAACGCATTTGGCGGCCAATTTCTTCAGCAGCTTCTAGGTTGGTGCGGGTGGCGGTTTCTTCAATATCCGACCCCCGTGTGGCACGGGCGGAATTCACGTCAACCGAAACCAAGGCCTCAGTATGGTCAATCACAATCGCGCCACCTGAAGGTAGCGGTACCGTACGGGAGTACGCAGTTTCAATTTGATGCTCAATTTGAAAGCGGGAAAAGAGCGGGACATCGTCTTGATAGCGCTTGACGCGGGGTAAGTTATCCGGCATCACAACCGACATAAAGGCTTGAGCCTGCTCGAAAATATCGTCAGTATCAATTAGAATTTCGCCGATATCGGGTTGGAAATAATCGCGAATGGCACGAATCACCAAGCTAGATTCAAGATAAATTAACAGCGGCGCGGAGTTGCTTTTGGCTGCTTCATCAATGGCTTTCCAAAGTTGCATGAGGTAATTCAAGTCCCACTGCAGCTCTACCGCATCTCGCCCAATTCCGGCGGTGCGCGCAATGATGCTCATACCTTCGGGAACTTCGAGTTGACCCATGGCTTCACGGAGTTCTTGGCGATCCTCGCCTTCAATGCGACGGGATACACCACCCCCCCGGGGGTTATTAGGCATGAGGACCAAATAACGCCCAGCTAAAGAAATAAAAGAAGTAAGCGCTGCGCCTTTTTGGCCGCGTTCTTCCTTTTCAATCTGAATAATGATTTCTTGACCTTCACGTAAGGCATCTTTAATGGATGCAGTACGAACGTCAACGCCTTCTTTGAAATAGGTGCGAGCGACTTCTTTAAACGGTAAAAAGCCATGACGCTCTTCACCATAATTAACAAAGCAGGCCTCTAAGGATGGCTCAATGCGGGTAATGACCCCTTTATAAATATTGCCCTTGCGTTGCTCACGCCCAGCAGCTTCGATATCAATATCGATTAATTTTTGACCGTCGACAATCGCGACACGCAACTCTTCTTGTTGAGTTGCATTAAACAGCATGCGTTTCATAATTCTCTCCAAATGGGGCTGGAGGTCGATGCGCGGCGCGATGGAGATGAAATTAGGGGCATCCAAAGAACTAGGTTCTATTGGCCCCTTCAGGGCGTGGTTTAAAAGAGAACTAAGCTCTAAATCAGTTAGTTCGAATCGAGCCCATTACTGGGAATCGTTGCCACACCGAACGCTCGCCACAGCTACCCTCCTTTAGGGTCATCAATGTAGGCGCGCGCCTGAAAACTGTCATCTAATCGCGGGTCGCGGCATACGGCACGCCAACCCTGCGCCTCGTTAAACAGGGGAGGGGCAACCCTGGGAGTCTATTTCTGATGGTTGACTCCAACGCCACGATTAGGGATTCAAGTAGATATTCTCAGTTGAGCCCAATCTGAGCCAAATTGGCTAGTGCCTTGATTATAAGGCAGAAGTTCATAATAAGCATTCTCATGACTTCTATTTCCTCCGCTAAATCGCCGCTTGCGCCAACCGTCGTAATACAAACCATTGGCCCTGATGAGGCTGGTCAGCGTCTCGATAACTTCTTGCTGCGCTGGGCCAAAGGTGTACCTAAAAGCCATGTTTACCGTCTGATTCGCTCTGGTGAAGTGCGGGTAAATAAAAAGCGGGCTGAACCCGCTACTCGACTCATTGAAGGCGATATCGTACGTTTACCACCCGTGCGGATTGCCACGCCGGAGCGCGTACAGTCAGGTCAAAATGCCGCGCGGGCGCAGCAATATGCGGCCCAAATGCCAATTTTGTATGAAGACGAGGTGCTCTTGATTATCGATAAGCCAGCTGGATTGGCGGTACATGGCGGCTCAGGAATTGCCTTGGGCGTGATTGAAACGCTGAGATTGACTAGGCCAGAGCTCCATTTTCTGGAATTAGTGCATCGCCTGGATCGCGATACCTCGGGCGTATTGTTATTAGCGAAACGCAGAAGTGCCTTGGTTGAGATGCATCGCCAAATTCGCGAAGGCTTAACTGACAAGCGATATTGGTTGATGGCGCACGGCAAAATTGACGCAGGCTCACGGGTGATGCAACTGAAATTCCCCTTACATAAATACCTTTTAGCCAATGGTGAACGGCGGGTTCGGGTAGATGCTGAAGGGCTTCCAAGTCACACTGCAGTGAGGGTTACGCAGGTATTTGAGGGCGATGCGGTAGCAATTAGCTTAGCAGAGGCCCAATTAAAAACTGGCCGAACCCATCAAATTCGCGTGCATTTGCAGCGTATTGGCCACCCGATCATAGGCGATGATAAGTATGGGCTAGAAGAGGAGGACCGCCGCTTAAAATCCAAACGGTTATATTTGCATGCCCATTTGGTCGGTTTTATTCATCCGCGCACCGGCGAAAAAATGCGCATTGAGTCGCCTATGCCGGCGGAATTCAACGCCTTATTAAAGGCGCTGAAGATCGGCGCAGTCATAAATGACAAAGTAGCAACGCCCTAAGCGACAAATCGGTATAGTGAGAAGTTATTTAATTTTAGGTTGGTGAAGGAATGACCGTTTGAACAACATGCTGCAGCAGGACCGAGAGCGACGTTACGATTTAATTGTCTGGGATTGGGATGGCACCCTGATGGATTCAACTCCCACCATCGTGCAATGCATCCAACAGGCTTGTCGAGATTTGGATTTAACAGAGCCCAACGATACTTTAGCTAGCTCAGTGATTGGTTTGGGCATCGACGATTCTTTGCGGCGCGCTGTACCTAGCATTTCGCCTGCACGTTATCCTGCACTAGTCGAGCGTTTTCGGTTTCATTATTTAGCCCGCGATCATGAATTGAATTTGTTTATCGGGATTCGTGAATTGCTCGAGCACCTCCGCCAAGCAGGGTTCTTATTAGCTGTAGCAACCGGCAAATCACGTCGCGGCTTAGATCGCTCATTAGATTTTCATGAACTAGATGGACTGTTTCATGCTAGCCGTACTGCCGATGAAACCGCCTCGAAACCGAATCCCGCAATGCTGTTAGAGTTGTCTGATATTTTGCAAGTTCCATTGCGGCGTATGTTGATGATTGGCGATACCACGCATGATTTATTGATGGCGCAAAATGCGGGAGTTGATAGTGTTGGCGTGACTTATGGTGCTCATCCGCCAGAGGAGCTACGCGCTGCCAAAGCCTTAATTTGCGTAGATAATGTTCACGAATTAGCACAGTGGTGCAAGCAACATTTGTACGAAAACAGTGCGCACTTAACTAAGAAAGTACAGCGGTGATGGATCAGAAGGAAAATTGGGAGCGACAGGCACTTGAGCATTTACTGCTTGAAAATTTAAAAGAAACGCGTAAAGCTAGGCGCTGGAAAACGATTTTCCGCTTAGCACTACTGGTGTTAGTTATTGGCATCATTGCCCAGGTATTTGATTTACATATACCAGGACGGGGAATGAATATAGAAAAGCACACTGCTTTAATTAGTTTGGACGGCATCATTTCGCCAACTACGACAGCGAATGCAGTCGACGTGAACGCTGCCCTTGACGCAGCTTTTGAAAATACCAGTAGTGTCGGCGTGATATTACGTATTAATAGCCCAGGCGGATCACCAGTGCAGGCCGGGATGATCAATGATGAGATTCGGCGTTTACGGGCTTTGTACCCGCAAAAACCATTCTATGTAGTAGTAGAAGATATTTGTGCTTCCGGCGGTTATTACGTGGCAGTAGCGGGCGACAAAATCTTAGTTGATAAAGCAAGCTTAATCGGCTCCATTGGTGTGGTCATGGAAGGCTTTGGCTTTACTGGTTTAATGGATAAATTGGGCATTTCGCGCCGCTTGATCACAGCCGGTTCGAATAAAGGCATGCTTGATCCATTTAGCAAAGAAAATCCGAAGCAGGTTGAGATGGTGCAATCGATGTTAGATCAAATTCATCAGCAATTTATTACAGTTGTGAAAGCGGGCCGCGGCGCGCGCTTGAAAGAAAATACAGAACTATTTTCCGGGCGGGTATGGAATGGCGAGCAGGCAGTTCAATTAGGTCTGGCCGATGGTTTTGGTAGTGTGGATTCAGTCGCGCGCGATATTTTTAAGGCCCCAGATGTTTTGGATTACACCTTAAAAGAAAATTTTGCTGAACGGGTCGCTAAAAAATTTGGCGCAGAAATGGGCACTTCAATGGGTCAAGCGTTAATGAAAGATGCCAGCCTGAAATAAGCCATTTTTTTGCTGTGCATTTATGCCAATAATAAAAAAATCGCTGGACGGTTTTGTAATTCACTGGACATTTTTTCACTAGGGAAGCGTTTCCGCCACTCCGAGAGCGTGTAAGTGTGAATCGATTCGCTCGCTAGACTCAAATCGACGCCAATACATAAACGGGTTTCTGCAGATAATGCGTGCAGGCAAGCGTCGTACATTGCAGCATTGCGGTAGGGGGTTTCAATCCAAATTTGTGTTTGTTGCAAGCGCCGTGATTCCGCTTCTAGTTGCTTAAGGCGTTTAATGCGTTCTTGGTTTTGATTGGGTAAGTAGCCTTGAAAGGCAAATTGTTGGCCATTTAAACCGCTTGCCATCAGTCCTAACAAAATAGAGCTAGGGCCAACTAAAGGTTTTACGGGTGCACCCAAACCATGCGCAGCCAAAATTAATTCAGCTCCAGGATCTGCTACTCCAGGCACGCCTGCTTCTGACATGAGCCCCATGTTGTTCCCATCCACTAAGGCTTGCAACAAACCTTCAGGCCGTATTTGCGAATTATATTTTGCATTCTGCGCTGCGCCACGCCATTCCAATAGCACTAATTCTTGCAAAGGCGTGCAGAGCGATGAAACAGAGTCAATGGCTTTTAAAAAAGCACGCGCAGTTTTGGCATTCTCCACAATCCAGTATTTCAACTCGGCCGCTTGAGTGATCGTTGCTGCAGGTAAAACCCATGATAATTGCTCGAGACGATCTTCTGTGCCCAAGGTATTGGGGATAAGAAAAAGTGTGCCGATAGCCATTTATTGATTGTGTAATGATGGTGTTGCAGGTAGTTCAAAGCCCGCATTACGTAATAAGCCACTTAAAGCAATAAGTGGCAAACCAATGAGGGCAGTTGGATCATCGCTTTGCACAGATTCAAGTAGGCTTATTCCAAGCCCCTCTGCCTTTGCGCTACCAGCACAATCATAGGGTTGCTCAGAATGTAAATAGGCCTCTAAGATCGCATCAGGTAGATCGCGGAACTTCACTGTAGTTGGCACACTCAGAGTGGTGAACTGTTCGTCGCGCATAAAACACAACGCCGTATGAAACTGGACAGGATTGCCGCGCATTAACTGTAATTGGGCTAAGGCACGCTCAAAATTACCTGGCTTACCTAATACCGCGCCAAATAAATCAGCTACCTGATCTGAGCCTATCACCCATGCCCCCGGGTTCTGTTGCGCTATCGCCCTTGCTTTCAGTTCAGCCAAACGCAAGGCCAGAGCAAGGGTAGTTTCATGGGGTAAGGGGGTTTCATCAACTGCAGGTGTTTGACAGCTAAAAGGCAAGCCTAAACGGGTGAGTAATTCACGGCGATACGGCGAACTTGAGGCCAAAATGATTGGCGCTGGGTGCGTTGCAACGACGGAATTAGTCATGAAAAATAGCGCCTTGAATTAGACTGATGAGATGAATCGTAAACAAGTTTTACCTGAAGTTGAACTTTCTGCAACACCGCATGCATTACGGGCGGTGGATTTTTGTGCTCTACAGACCTACCGTGGTGAGGGCAGATTATCCGTAAGCGCCTTGCCCCGCGTGGCTCTAGAGCTAGATATCAGTAATCCAGATGATGGCTTTGATTGGCAAATCCAAACCCAGTTTACGGCTAATCAGGCCGGTGATCTCGAGCAAACGTTGCGTTTGAGGCTCAAGGGGCAAGCATCTATGACGTGTCAGCGGTGTATACAGGCTTTTCAGTATTCTTTGAATGTGGAGCGCTTATTTATTTTTGTTGCCGATGAAGCGGCCGCGGATGCCTATCCAATTGAAGATGACCTATTCGATCCCTTGGTCAGCAGCACCCATTTCGACATATTGGCGCTAATCGAAGATGAAATTCTTTTATCCTTGCCGTTGGTGCCAAAACACCCTGAAGCCAGCTGTTCCACAAGCCCCTTATTAGGCACAGTTGAAGAGCCCGAAAACCCCTTTAAGGTCTTGAAAAATATCAAGAAATAGCTCTAGTGGCGGGGTTTATTGGCGCCCTCAATATCTGCCCATAATTGCCCAGAGTCCCGTATTTAGAGGCGTTTTTATGCTAGAATGCCCCCTTGTTTAGGAGTCCAATATGGCCGTTCAGCAGAATAAAAAATCCCCCTCAAAGCGTGGCATGCACCGCGCCCATGATTCTTTGACCGTTGGTGCGTTAGCAGTTGAAGCAACCACCGGAGAAACGCATTTGCGTCATCACATTTCCCCCAACGGTTTTTACCGTGGGCGGAAAGTGGTTAAAACAAAGAACGATTAATTTTTTCATTTAATCAATTGAAGCGGCTTTAAATTGGCCGCTTTTTTCTTGGCTAAGCAAATTTGGCAACCCCAGCGCCCATTAATTCTCTGATAAACGTCAGGATTGCAGTGGATGCAATGGGCGGAGATCATGGGTTAGCAGTCACCGTGCCTGCGTCTCTGGATTTTCTCCAAGCACATGCCACTGCTCATATTATTTTAGTCGGTGATCCCCAGTTACTGGCCCAAGCGTTAGTTAAGGCGGCGCCGGAGTTAATGACACGGATTGAGATTGTTGCCGCTAATGAAGTAGTACTGATGGATGATCCGATTGAGATTGCTTTGCGGCGCAAAAAAAAATCATCGATGCGCCTCGCCATTGAGCAGGTAAAAGAAGGCCGAGCGGAAGCAGTTATTTCTTCTGGAAACACTGGCGCTTTGATGGCTATTTCGCGTTATCTGCTGAAAACCCTCGATGGTATTGATCGCCCGGCGATTGCTACAGCAATACCCAATGAATTAGGTACTGGTACCACCGTGCTCGATTTGGGGGCTAATGCCGATTGTTTGCCGATTAATTTATTGCAGTTTGCACAAATGGCTGATGTGATGTTACGCGTGGTTGATGGCAAGTCTTCGCCAACCATCGGGTTGCTAAACATTGGCGAGGAAGTAATTAAGGGTAATGAAGTCGTTAAGGAAGCTGGCGAATTATTGCGTAATAGCCAGTTAAACTTCTTTGGCAATGTTGAGGGCAATGATATTTTTAAAGGCACTGTGGATATCGTCGTTTGCGATGGCTTTGTTGGTAATATTGTTTTGAAGGCGAGCGAAGGGCTGGCAAAAATGATGACTGGCATGATCCGCACAGAATTTAATCGCTCTTGGTTAACCAAGTTCATGGCCTTGTGTGCCATGCTGCCGTTAGTGCGCGTCAAAAATCGGGTTGATCATCGGCGTTATAACGGTGCAGTGCTGCTCGGTTTGCGCGGTTGTGTAATTAAGAGTCATGGCTCGGCCGACCGCCTTGCGTTTGTTGCCGCTCTTGAGCGTGCTTATGAAGCTGGCAAGAATCGCATGGTTGAGCGCATTGCGGAAGCGTTTAGTGCGCAGGTGACGCAATGACCCCAAGGTCTTTTTACTCACGCATTGCGGGCACAGGAAGTTATTTGCCCGTACAACGTTTAAGTAATGATGATTTAGCTGCACGTTTAGCGCAAGTAGGAATAGAGACAAGTGATGAGTGGATTCACACGCGCAGCGGTATCTCGGCGCGCCATTTTGCCGCTGACAATGAATTAACGAGTGACTTAGGCATGTTAGCAGCGCAGGCTGCATTACACGATGCTAATCTTCGCGCCGACCAAATTGAATTAATTATTTTGGCCAGCTCAACTCCAGATCATTTGGGCGGTTTTCCAAGTACAGCTTGTGTGATTCAAGACAAACTAGGTATTCATAATGGCTGTGCAGCGTTTGATGTGCAAGCAGTATGTGCTGGCTTTACCTACGCACTCGCCATTGCCGATGCATTTATTCGTGCCGGGACGTACAGTAAGGTTTTAGTCATTGGGGCGGAAATTTTTTCCCGCATCTTAGATTTTAATGATCGTACGACCTGCGTTTTATTTGGAGATGGTGCAGGTGCAGTGGTGCTAGAAGCTGCTGATGAGCCCGGTATTTTAGCTGCGGCACTGCATGCTGACGGCAGGCAACGCGCTATTTTGTGTGTACCCGGTCGCGCAATTGCCGGCGGCATCGAAGGTACCCCATTCTTAACCATGGATGGTCCAGCGGTGTTTAAATTTGCAGTTAAGGTTTTAGAGCAGGTTGCCCATGAAGCTTTGGAGCGCGCCCAATTAAAGCCTGAACAAATTGATTGGATGGTGCCGCATCAGGCTAATATTCGTATTATGGAAGGCACGGCGCGCAAATTAGGACTATCCATGGATAAGGTGATTGTGACTGTGGCCGAGCATGGCAATACGTCTGCCGCCTCTATTCCATTGGCTTTAGACTTTGGGATTCGCAGTGGACAAATTCAGCGTGGTCAGCATCTCTTGTTAGAGGGTGTCGGCGGCGGTTTTGCTTGGGGCGCAGTAGTCCTAAAATATTAAGCGGATCTTTATTTAATGACATTTGCATTCGTTTTTCCAGGTCAGGGGTCACAATCAGTAGGCATGCTGAATTCGCTTGCCGATCGCCCTGAAGTGCAGGCTACCCTTGCTGAAGCATCGCTAGCTCTCGGCGAAGATCTCACCCAATTAATTGCCGCTGGTCCAGCAGAAGCTCTTGCACTCACAACCAATACGCAACCGGTAATGTTAGTGGCTGGTGTCGCCTGTTATCGGGCTTGGTTAGCAACTGGCGGTGCAAAGCCCGCATTTGTTGCTGGCCATAGCTTAGGTGAATATTCCGCTTTAGTTGCTGCCGAAGTCATTTCCTTTCAAGATGCTGTGCCACTCGTGCGCTACCGTGCTGAGGCGATGCAAACTGCAGTACCCTTAGGCACAGGAACCATGGCAGCGATTTTGGGTTTAGATGGTAACCAAGTGCAAGCGGTCTGCGCTGAGGCGAGCGCCTTGACCAATGAAGTAGTTGAGGCGGTCAATTTCAATGCCCCTGGTCAGGTAGTGATTGCAGGTGCCAATGCAGCAGTCAGTAAAGCCTGTGAGCTACTCAAAGCAGCTGGCGCAAAACGGGCTTTGCCATTATCTGTATCAGCTCCTTTCCATTCTTCTTTATTACAAACAGCCTCAGAAAAGCTGGCAATCTACTTAGAAAAAGTCACCTTTCATCCGCCTTCGATCCCTTTGATTAATAATGTTGATGTCAGTGTCTTGAGCAATCCTCAGGCTATTAAAGATGCCCTTGTAAGACAGGCGGCTAAACCAGTGCGTTGGCAAGAAATTATTCAAGCGATGGCGGCGCAAGGCATTACTCAAGTGGTTGAATGCGGCCCAGGCAAAGTGTTAGCAGGCTTAACCAAGCGGATTGACGCGCAATTGCAGGGCCTAGCATTATTTGACGATGCAAGCCTTCATGAAGTAAAAATCGCTTTAGGACAAACAGCATGAAAATTGATCTAAGCAAACAAATTGCCTTGGTTACTGGCGCATCGCGCGGCATTGGTGCAGCCATTGCGCAAGAGCTTGCCCAGTCGGGCGCTACAGTCATTGGCACCGCCACTTCTGCAGCCGGCGCATTGGCTATTACAGAGCGTTTACAGCGTTTTGGTGGGCGGGGCGAAATACTGAATGTGAATGAGGCTTCTGCTAGCGAGCAAATGATTGAGACTATTTGTAAAGAATTTGGTGGCATTCAGATTTTGGTGAATAACGCTGGCATTACCCGCGATCAACTGTCAATGCGCATGAAAACTGCGGAGTGGGCAGATGTGATTGATACTAACTTGAGCGCTGTCTTTCGACTTTCCCAAGCAGTTTTGCGACCAATGATGAAAGCCCGTTTTGGACGCATTATTAATATCACCTCGATCGTTGGCCATATGGGTAATCCAGGGCAAGTAAATTATGCGGCTGCAAAAGCGGGGGTTTCTGGGATGACTCGAGCATTAGCGCGGGAAATTGGCAGTCGCAACATTACCGTGAATTGCGTGGCCCCAGGTTTTATTGATACTGATATGACCCGCGCCTTAAGTGAGGAGCAACAAAATGCCCTCAAAGCGAACATTCCCTTGGCCCGTTTAGGGAGCCCAGAAGATGTGGCACAGGCAGTGGTCTTTTTAGCTTCAGGAGCTGCGGGCTATATTACGGGAAATACCCTCCACGTCAATGGGGGCCTGTATTTAGCCTGATTTATAGTATGGGGTTTTAGAAGCCAGGCGCGGTAATCGGTAGGTGGCTTTGCCAAACTGATAAAATCCTTAAATTGTTTTTTACTACCCTAGGGGGACTTGATGGACAACATCGAACAACGTGTTAAGAAAATTGTTGCTGAGCAATTGGGCGTACCAGAAGCAGATATTAAGAATGAATCTTCTTTTGTGAATGACCTCGGCGCCGATTCACTTGATACGGTAGAGTTGGTAATGGCTTTAGAAGATGAGTTTGGCATTGAAATACCAGATGAAGAGGCTGAAAAAATTACGACTGTTCAGCTTGCGATCGATTTCGCAAAATCTAAAGCATCACAGGGCTAATTATTTGGACTCGCTGTGGCTGCTTTAAAACACCAACGCCGGGTCGTAGTCACCGGCTTAGGTCTTATTTCTCCAGTTGGAAATTCTGTTGCAACTGCTTGGTCGAATGTGCTTGCCGGTAAATCAGGCATTGCTACGATTACTAAGTTTGATCATGCCCCGCTGAGCGTGCATTTTGCGGGTGAGGTTAAAGATTTTAATGTTGAAGATTATGTCTCTGCTAAAGAGGCTCGCCATATGGACCATTTCATCCACTATGGCATTGCTGCTGGAACTCAAGCATTACGAGATAGCGGCATTGAAGTAAGCGAAGCGAATGCCGAGCGGATTGGCGTCATGGTAGGTTCGGGAATTGGTGGACTGCCGATGATTGAAGATACCGGTGCCGAGCTTTTAGCCCGCGGGCCGCGGCGGATTTCCCCGTTCTTTGTGCCTGGCTCAATTATCAATATGATCTCAGGCCATTTAAGTATTTTATTTAATTTAAAAGGGCCCAATATTGCAGCTGCGACTGCCTGCACTACCGGCTTACATAGCATTGGTTTAGCGGCCCGATTAATTCAAGCAGGTGATGCAGATGTCATGCTAGCAGGTGGTGCCGAGTCAACTATTTCCGCTTTAGGCGTCGGTGGTTTTGCTGCTGCCCGCGCACTTTCAACCCGCAATGATGACCCCACTACCGCTTCTCGTCCCTGGGATAAGGATCGCGATGGTTTTGTGCTGGGTGAAGGAGCGGGTGTGATGGTCCTGGAAGAATATGAGCAGGCTCGTGCACGTGGCGCCAAGATTTATTGCGAACTCGTCGGCTTTGGAATGAGTGGGGATGCTTATCATATGACTGCCCCTAATATGGATGGCCCACGCCGTTGCATGGTGAACGCTTTGCGCGATGCAGGCTTAAACCCAGACCAAATCAATTACATCAATGCGCATGGAACCTCGACCCCGCTGGGCGATAAAAATGAAACTGAGGCTATTAAAGCTGCCTTAGGCGATCACGCCAAAAAGGTGGTAATTAATTCAACCAAGTCGATGACGGGCCATCTATTGGGCGGTGCTGGCGGCTTAGAGGCGGTTTTTACTGTTTTAGCCTTACATCACCAAAAATCACCACCCACCATCAATATCTTTAATCAAGACCCCGAGTGCGATTTGGACTACTGCGCCAATACTGCGCGGGATCTGTCGATTAACTATGCAGTGAAAAACAACTTTGGCTTTGGGGGTACTAACGGCACCTTGATTTTTGGTAAGTTGACCTGATATAGAGTTATCTTTGCTTTACGAAGTTCACTACGAAGTTCACTACTAAGTTGATCCTGATGAAAAAATTATTACTTCATACCCTCAGTGTTATTGCCATTATTGGCTTTGCACCATTGCCTTTTGCGCCGCTTGCTTTAGCGCAAACCCCCCGGGTATCGATCCCTGATTTTGCTGATTTAGTCGAAAAAGCTAGTCCGGCTGTAGTGAATATTCGTACCACTGAAAAAGTCGCTACACAACAAGCTGGCGGCAATGGCCCCGGCGGCACGGATGAGCAGCAAGAGTTTTTTCGGCGCTTTTTCGGCATTCCATTCCCCAATATTCCAGGCATGCCTGGTTCACCTAAGGGACCAAATCAAACTCCTAACCCAGGCCAGAATCGTCCTGGAGCGCCCCAAGAAAACGATCGTGGCGTTGGCTCGGGCTTCATCATTGATGCTAATGGTTATATCCTCACCAATGCGCATGTCATTGAGGGCGCAGAAACAATCTACGTCACCTTAACTGATAAGCGTGAATTAAAAGCCAAATTGTTGGGCGCCGATAAGCGTACCGATGTCGCGCTAATTAAAATTGAGGCCAGTGGCTTACCTAGATTACCACTAGGAGATTCTTCTAAGGTTCGGGTTGGCGAGTGGGTGCTAGCGATTGGTTCACCTTTTGGCTTGGAAAATACCGTCACAGCTGGCATTGTTTCAGCAAAAAGCCGTGACACTGGCGATTACTTACCCTTTATTCAAACTGACGTGGCCGTTAATCCAGGAAATTCTGGGGGGCCTTTGCTCAATACCGCTGGGCAAGTCATTGGCATTAACTCACAAATTTTTAGTCGCTCAGGTGGTTATATGGGAATTTCGTTTGCCATTCCCATTGATGAAGCAATGCGAGTTGCTGATCAGTTAAGGGCAAGCGGGAAATTAGTCCGCGGTCGGATCGGGGTTTCAATCGGCGACATCACCAAAGAGACTGCTGAAAGTTTGGGTCTTGGCAAGCCGCGGGGCGCGTATGTACGCAATGTTGAACCAGGTGCGCCAGCAGCGCTTGGTGGAATTGAGGCAGGCGATGTGATCTTGAATTTCAATGGCCTGGAGATTCAGAAATCAACTGATTTGCCGCGCCAAGTAGGTCAGACCAAACCTGGTACGCGTGCAACAGTGCAAGTTTGGCGTAAGGGCGCTGCCAAAGATTTATCTGTGGTGGTAGCTGACGCCGAGCCTAGTGAAAAAGTGGCAAGCAAAAAAGCCGAGAATTCAGCTCCGCAAAGTGGCGTTTTGAATTCAGCATTTGGGGTTTCAGTCGCAGAGTTGACTGATGCCAAAAAACAAAGTTTAGGTATCAAGAATGGGATCGAGATTACTGCTATTAATGATGGCCCAATGGCGCGTGCTGGTGTGCGCGTTGGAGATGTCATTGTAAGGATTGGCGATGCTGACATTACTGGGGTGAAGCAATTTGAAGCCCTTGCCAAGAGCCTAGATCCAAGTCGCTCAGTGCCTGTATTTGTGCGCCGTACCGATAGCACCCTAGTCTTGCCAATTCGTCCAAATAAGCCCTAAATCATCCCAAAAGCCGGTTTTTCTGCTTTTGGGGTAGCTACACTAGCCCTGCAAAGTGGGGTTTCTATGCAACCATTACAATGCGAGTAAGACGGCTTTTTGCAGCGCATCATTTTGATGTGTTGCAGCAAGGCGTTTTCTGATGGATTTCTTAAAGCGCAATGGATTTAATCCGTAATTTCTCAATCATCGCCCATATCGATCATGGCAAGTCGACTTTGGCCGATCGAATTATTCAATTGTGCGGCGGCTTATCCGATCGTGAAATGGAATCACAAGTGCTTGATTCAATGGATATTGAGCGCGAACGTGGTATTACGATTAAAGCGCAAACGGCAGCGCTTAGTTTTAAAGCTAAAGACGGTAATACTTACAACCTCAATCTCATTGATACACCTGGTCACGTTGATTTTTCGTATGAAGTGAGTCGTTCGCTTTCCGCTTGTGAGGGGGCTTTATTAGTGGTTGATGCCAGCCAAGGCGTGGAAGCACAAACAGTGGCCAATTGCTATACCGCCATCGAACTAGGGGTTGAGGTCGTACCCGTATTAAATAAAATTGATTTGCCGCAAGCTGATCCGGAGCGCGCTAAACAAGAAATTGAAGATGTAATTGGCATTGATGCCACTGATGCTTTAACCTGCTCAGCTAAAACGGGTTTAGGCGTTGCTGAAGTATTGGAAGAGATGATTCGCCGAGTACCGCCGCCACAGGGGAATGCCACCGCTCCATTGCAGGCACTGATTATTGATTCCTGGTTTGACAACTATGTGGGGGTTGTCATTTTAGTAAGAGTGGTCAATGGCACTCTCAAACCTAAAGATAAAATTCTACTGATGGCTAGTGGCACAACGCATTTAGTCGAGCATGTCGGGGTTTTTAGTCCTAAATCTGTCGATCGGCCTTTACTTAGCGCTGGTCAGGTAGGCTTCATCATTGCTGGCATTAAAGAATTAAAAGCGGCCAAGGTGGGCGATACCGTAACCCATGCGTCCGGGCAACAAAATCGCCTCCCGGCCACCACTGCACTTCCCGGTTTCAAAGAAGTGAAGTCGCAAGTTTTCGCGGGGCTATATCCCGTAGAGGCTAACGAATACGATGTATTGCGCGAGTCATTAGAAAAACTCAAACTCAATGATGCCTCCTTACTGTATGAGCCCGAAGTTTCACAGGCCTTAGGTTTTGGATTCCGTTGTGGCTTTTTAGGTTTATTACACATGGAAATTGTGCAGGAGCGTTTAGAGCGGCAGTACGGCATGAATCTCATTACAACGGCGCCGACAGTGGTGTATCAAGTGCAGCAACGTGACGGTAGCATTCTCACTGTAGATAACCCATCGAAGATGCCAGACCCTAGCAAGATTGAGGCAATTCTGGAGCCGATTGTGACAGTGAATTTATATATGCCACAGGAATATGTGGGCTCGGTTATTACCTTATGTACTGGTAAGCGCGGCGTGCAAACCAATATGAATTATTTGGGCCGTCAAGTGCAGTTAACGTATGAAATACCCATGGCTGAAATTGTGCTCGATTTTTTTGATCGCTTGAAGTCAGTCTCCCGTGGTTACGCATCGATGGATTACGAATTTAAGGAATATCGGGCCGCCGATGTAGTGAAAGTCGATATCTTAATTAATGGCGATAAGGTTGATGCGCTCTCCGTCATTGTGCACCGGAGTAATAGTCAATCACGTGGACGAGATGTAGTAGCAAAAATGCGGGGTATTATTCCGCGGCAGATGTTTGATGTGGCAATTCAAGCAGCAATTGGCAGCAATATTGTGGCGCGCGAAAACGTTAAAGCATTGCGTAAGAATGTATTAGCTAAATGCTATGGCGGCGATATTTCGCGTAAACGTAAACTTTTAGAAAAACAAAAAGAAGGCAAAAAGCGGATGAAACAAGTTGGCAATGTAGAAATTCCGCAAGAAGCCTTTTTAGCTATTTTGCAGGTGGAATAAATGAATTTTGCTTTAATCCTTTTTATTTTAGTGATCGTCACTGGGGTCGCATGGATTGCGAACCGCTTTTATTTTGCGCCCCGACGTATTGCTGCAGGTGATCATCGCGTCCCACTTTGGGTCGAATATTCAGCGAGTTTTTTTCCGGTGATTTGTGCAGTGTTTTTTTTGCGGTCTTTTTTATTTGAGCCGTTCAAAATTCCTTCAGGATCAATGATTCCGACCTTACAAATTGGTGACTTTATTTTGGTGAATAAGTTCACCTATGGCATTCGTTTACCCGTTATCAATCATAAAGTGGTCGAGCTTGGTACTCCAAAACGCGGCGATGTCGTGGTATTTCGTTATCCCCGCGATGAGTCAGTGGATTACATCAAACGGGTAGTGGCAATTCCAGGCGACGTGGTTGAGTATCAGAATAAGCGCTTGATTATTAATGGCGAGCCCTTACTGTATAGCGGTGGAGCACCGTATTTAGATCCAGAAAATATGCGCTATGAAAAAGAATTTACGGAAACCTATCCAGCAAATTTAGGCGGTTTAGCACATAAAATTTTAAATGATCCCGAGCGGACTACAGGAGTTTTTCAGCCTGAAAAATTTCCGGGGATTGAGAATTGCCAATATCAAAGCTCTGGCATGACTTGTAAAGTACCGGCTGGACATTATTTCGCTATGGGCGACAACCGCGATAACAGTGCCGATTCACGCTTTTGGGGCTTTGTTCCCGATCAAAATATTGTTGGACGTGCTTTTTTTGTTTGGCTTAATTTAGGTGCATTAAGCCGCATTGGAAGCTTTGAGTAAGTTATGAACGCTCGCGCTGTGATCGATAACGGACCCCTGCAAGAGCGTTTAGGGTATAGCTTTAAAAAACCTGAGCTGTTAAATCAAGCGCTTACCCATCGCAGCCATAGTAAGAAAAATAATGAACGCTTAGAGTTCTTGGGCGATTCAGTCCTCAATTGCGTCGTTGCTGAATTGTTATATGAACGGTATTCAGATTTAGACGAAGGCGACTTGTCGCGGGTACGTGCCAATTTGGTCAAGCAGCAGGCACTGTATGAGATTGCACAATCGTTATCACTCTCCGATTATTTACGCCTAGGGGAAGGTGAGTTAAAAAGTGGCGGTTTTCATCGACCCTCAATTTTGGCTGATACCTTAGAAGCAGTCACCGGCGCTATCTTTATTGACGGTGGATTTGATGCTGCACGGGCAAGCTTAAGTAAGTTGTATTCCACGATCTTGGCGCATGTTGATCCAAAAACGCTGGGTAAAGACGATAAAACCCTTCTGCAAGAATATTTACAAGGGTTTCAAATGCCCTTACCAGCTTATAACGTCATCGGTACGACCGGTGCTGCGCATAGTCAGCAATTTGAAGTGGAGTGTGTAATTGCGAGTTTAAAAATTCTAGTTAAGGGTGGCGGGGCATCGCGCCGCGCCGCCGAACAAGCTGCTGCTAAATTAGCCTTAGGGGCCTTACAAAAAGCCTTGCCCCAAGAAACGCGCAAACCCAAGAAAACCCGTTCAGCAAAGAAAAAAGCAGCTAAATCAGCTTCTACTGATGAGCAGCTGAAGCTGAAGCTAAAAGGCTAATATGACGATTGATGGCGTAACAGATTTATCTATCGAGGCGAATACGGATGGCGTATTTCGCTGCGGCACGATTGCCATTGTTGGTAGACCCAATATGGGTAAGTCGACGCTTTTAAATGCCTTAGTGGGTCAGAAAATTAGTATTACCTCACGGAAAGCGCAGACCACTCGCCACCGGATTCTCGGTATTCAAAATCGGCCACAAGCACAGTTTATTTTTATCGATACACCGGGCTTTCAAACCCGCTTAATGAACACCTTGAATAAAGCCCTTAATCGCACGGTTACCAGCGCTTTGCAGGGCGTTAATGTAGCTTGTTTTGTAGTTGAGGCGGGCTACTTTGGGGCAGATGACGTCAAAGTACTACAACTTTTACCCCCTGATTTGCCGATTATTTTGGTACTTAATAAATTGGATTTATTTTCGCGGCGCTATCAAACGCCTGGTGAACGCGATTTAGTTTTACTCGATTTTATGAAGCAAATGGGTTTGCCATGGAATGAGCTGGGTGGACGACCCGATCAAACGCAACAGTTTGCTGAGATTGTGCCCATGAGCGGCAAAAATCCTGATGATATTAAACGCCTGCTAGATCTCTTGGAAAATTATTTACCCATTGGTGAGGCTCAATATGATCCAGAAACCTTAACCGATCGCAGCGAACGATTTTTGGCGGCCGAGATTTTGCGTGAGAAGGTCTTTCGTTACACTGGCGAAGAGTTGCCCTATGCTAGTTCGGTGATCATTGACCAATTTAAAATGGACGGCCGGATGCGCCGCATTGCGGCGACTATTTTAGTTAATCGCGATAGCCATAAGCCAATGATTATTGGCGAGAAGGGCGAGCGCTTAAAGAAAATTTCGACCGAAGCCCGAATTGATATGGAAAAACTCTTTGACGGTAAAGTGTTTTTAGAAACTTGGGTGAAGGTGAAGCGCGGTTGGGCTGATGATCACGCTGAATTGCGAGCACAGGGCTTGGAATAAATGGCTTCTATTCGTATCATCGATGAGCCTGCTTTTGTATTGCATAGTATTCCTTACAAAGAAACGAGCTTAATCCTTGATGTATTTACTCGCCAGCATGGGCGGATGGCCTTAATTGCTAAGGGGGCTAAACGTCCGCATTCCGTGTTACGCCCAGTTTTACAGCGCTTTCAACCTTTATTGGTATCTTGGAGTGGGCGGTCTGAATTACGCACCTTGATTAAATCGGAATGGGTTGGCGGTACACCTTCATTGGTGGGTGATGCTTTACTGTGCGGCTTTTATCTCAACGAACTTTTGGTGAAGTTTTTAGCCCGCGAAGATGCCTATGAAAAGCTTTACGATCGCTATGCTGAAACCATTCATGCCTTAGCAGAATTAGAGGCAGCGAATCTGGGTATCGAGCAAATTCTCCGGCCTTTTGAGTTAAGCCTGTTGCAGGAAACTGGCTACGCTGCAGCTTTAGACCGTTGTGTTGAAACGAATGCTAGTCCGGAAACGCATAAACAATATGTATACCAGCCCGAGCGCGGTATTCGTCCTTGGCAAGCTGATGACCCGGGGCATTGGCCAGTATTGAGCGGTAATACCTTGGTGCAGATTGCAGCAGGAGATTACGCAGGAGCGGATACCCTTACTGAAAGTAAGCAACTCATGCGGTTTTTACTCAGTTTGCATTTACAAGATCAAGTCTTGACCACGCGGCAAATCTTGATTGATCTCAAAAAAATCTAGACCATTTTATAAATCAGTTAATCTTGTCGTATGAGTACTCCTTCGCACACTAATCGTTCGACACTTGAGTTGGGTGTCAATATTGATCACGTGGCTACCTTACGAAATGCCCGTGGTACCCCATATCCTGATCCCATTCGCGCTGCGCTCGAAGCCGAGAAAGCAGGGGCTGATTTAATTACCTTGCATTTACGTGAAGATCGACGGCATATTAAAGACGCTGATTTAATAGCCTTACGACCCTTAATTACCACCCGCATGAATTTAGAGTGTGCAGTTACGCCTGAAATGCTTGCGATTGCTTGTCAAGTAAAGCCACATGATGTTTGTTTGGTTCCCGAACGACGCAGCGAATTAACGACCGAAGGTGGGTTAGATGTCGTTGGACATAGAGCGGAAGTGCAAGCAGCAGTTCAACAATTACAAGCAGCAGGAATTCGGGTTTCTTTATTTATTGACCCAACTTCCTCACAAATAGAAGCAGCCCAAGAAGTTGGCGCTACTGTAGTCGAATTACATACGGGCCGCTATGCGGACACTGAAGGCGCTGTGCAAGTAGCGGAGTTACAACGATTGGTTGCAGGGGCTCGATTAGCTAAAAGTTTAGGCTTGCGGGTTAATGCAGGCCATGGCTTACATAAAGGTAATGTAGCGCCAATCGCTGAAATTAGTGAATTTTCTGAGCTCAATATTGGTCACGCCATTGTGGCAGAGGCTATCTTTAAAGGCTGGCAACCAGCTATTGCGGCGATGAAAAAAATCATGCTCAAGGCACGCAGTGGAGCTGACAAAACATGATTATTGGAATCGGTACTGATATTTTGCAGTTACCTCGCTTGGTTGCCGCATATGAGCGGACGCAGGGCCGTTTAGCGAAGCGTATTTTGGGTGCACAAGAGTTGATCGTATTTGGTCAGCGCTTGGCACGTAATCAGCGCCGTGGCATGGCCTATCTGGCGACCCGTTTTGCCGCCAAAGAGGCATTTTCGAAAGCCATTGGCCTGGGTATGCATACTCCGATGACCTGGCGTTCAGTGGAAACATTGAATGAGGCGAGCGGTAAACCGATACTTCATTACACCGGTTTGCTAGCGCATTGGATGGCAGAGCGTAAATGGCAAGCACAAGTTACCGTTAGTGATGAACAAGATATGGTGATTGCCTTTGTGATTGTGAGTACCCAAGAATGAAAAAATCAACCCGAGCAATTTCCCCAGGACCCATTACCTTAGATGTTCTTGGTCTGAGTTTGACGGCTGCAGATCGCGAGCGGATTTTGCACCCCTTAACGGGAGGGGTGATTTTATTTGCTCGAAACTTTAGCGATCGTGAGCAGCTACTTAAGTTGACTACGAGTATTAAGGCTTTACGCCCTGATATATTAATCTCGATTGATCACGAGGGCGGTCGAGTACAGCGCTGCAAAAAAGATGGCTTTACACCTTTACCAGCAATGGGTCGATTAGGCGAGCTATGGCTGACTAATCGTAAAAAAGCAAGAGCGACCAGCTATCCAGCCAGCGAAGCCATTGTAGCTATGCAAGCTGCCACCGCTTGCGGTTATGTTTTGGCTGCTGAGTTACGTGCTTGTGGCGTTGATTTTAGTTTTACCCCGGTGCTCGATCTCGATTTTCAGCGCAGTGGCGTCATTGGCGATCGGTCTTTTTCGCGTGACCCCCAAATTGTCTTTGCCTTAGCTAAAAGTTTGAATGCAGGACTGCAAATGGCGGGTATGGCTAATTGCGGGAAGCATTTTCCGGGGCATGGTTGGGCAAAAGCCGATTCCCATGTCGCCATACCAGTAGATGAGAGGCCCTTAAAAAAAATCCTCAATGATGATGTCAAGCCTTATGAATGGTTACATTTAAGTTTAGCGGCTGTCATGCCTGCACATGTAATTTATCCTCAGGTAGATCAACACCCCGCAGGATTTTCAGTAATTTGGTTGCAGACTATTTTGCGCCAGCAGCTCGCATTTCAGGGCGTTATTTTTAGCGATGATTTAGCCATGGAAGGCGCTAGTGTGGCTGGTGATGTAGTCAAAGCTGCGCAATTGGCCTTGCGAGCAGGCTGCGATGCAGTGCTCATTTGCAATCGTCCCGACTTAGCTGATCGCTTGCTGGCAGAGTTACAAGTGACGAGTGCAAAATTGCTATCTTCCAGACAGCGATTGATGCAGTTGATGCCAAAATTTTCCGGCTTTAATTGGGATGAATTGCAGCAGCAGGCAGAATATATCCAGGCGAAAAAGTTACTGAGCCAGCTGCGGCTAATTTAAACGCATTCAGTTTTTAAAAGCAATGCTGATTGATCTGGCGTTTAATTAGCGCGACTACGATATTCGCCTGTACGGGTATCAATTTCTATTTTGTCGCCCGTATTACAGAATAGCGGCACTTGTAATTCATGGCCGGTAGCTAATTTGGCGTTTTTAAGAACTTTGCCCGAACTAGTGTCACCTTTAACTGCTGGTTCGGTATAGATGATTTCGCGAACCAAGGAGTTTGGCATTGCTACCGAAAGTGCTTTACCTTCGTAGAAAACAACTTCACAGGGCATTCCTTCTTCCAGGTAATGCAAGGCATCACCCATAAATTCTGACTCAACTTCATATTGGTTGTATTCGGCATCCATAAATACATACATGGGATCGGCGAAATAGGAATAGGTGCAATCTTTCTTATCTAAGATCACCACATCGAATTTGTCATCAGCTTTATAAACGCCTTCATTCGGTGTGCCTGTTAACAAATTTTTTAATTTCATTTTCACTACTGAAGAGTTGCGTCCTGAGCGACTGTATTCGGCTTTCACCACTACCATGGCATCGGTGCCGACCATAACTACGTTACCAACGCGGAGTTCTTGAGCTGTTTTCATCTTGGGTGTTCCTAATGATCCTAATTACAAATTGAGATTGGTTGAAGCAAAAGCCCACCATTTTACCCATTTGGCGCCGTTTACTCTACAAAGTGCAATAAACGGGCCGCCAAACCGCCATCAGCTTGCTCTTTTAGTAACTTTGTACGCCATAATTTGGCGTGTGCTTCCCAAGCGGGTAATTGCAGCCACCAGACTCTAGGAGATACCCATTTAGAGGCTTGCCAGCAAGCTGAAATCAGTGCCGGTGAGGCATTTTCTAAATAGAGATCGAGAAATGCTTTTATTTTGACTTCATGCGCTAAGTCGTCTTGCGGATAGATGTTCCAGAAAAACGGTTTAGCGGCGAGTTGCGCACGTACAAATGAATCTTCGCCCCGAACGATATTGAAATCACATTGACTTAATAGCCAGTCATAGTCATCTTGCGGAATAAAAGGTAAGTAATGTAGACGAATCGACTCAGGTAATAGTAGCGAATGATTTAAGTAGGAGGCATGGTCAAAGGCGAGTAAAACATCGTATTCACTATCCAGCGTAGCCAGTTCCATAAGCCATTCTTGCAAGGGTGCTGAAGGGTAGCAAAAAATACTGATGCGTTTCGCTGCCGGACGTAATTGCTGCCAAAGGGCTAAAAGACTGGGAGGGGGCTCGGCTGAAGCAGGGAGTGGGAAAACAGGATCAAGGAGTAGACCACCGGTATTTGCTTGAAAGCCTGGAAAGAAGAAATATTTTGCTAAACCATTTCCTTGCGGAGAGGCTTTCGCATGGTAGTCACCAACCCAGGCTTCAGCGCTGAGGTATTCCAAATTAATTAAGATTGCTTGGGGATTGGTAATAATCAGGTTCGTCAGATAGGATTGGGGTAGGTCGCAGCCAAATGCTTCAATCACCACATCTGGGCTCATTTGAGCAGAGGTGTTATTAAGGATTTGCTGATGACTTGCCTCCCATGCATGAATTGAGAGCCCCATCATCGGCAGTTGACCTGAAACGAGTAAATTAAGGGTTGGTAGATCATTACAAAAAAGACGTACCGCTTGCTTGTGGCGAATTGCTAAACTGCGGGCAAGACGCCAGCAAACCCCAGCATCTCCAAAGTTATCAACAATTTGACAGAAAATATCCCAACGCATGAGTGATTCGCTTTTCGAAATCCTACAAAAAGATGTTAAACAGCTCCCTGGTTTACCGGGGGTCTATCGCTTTTTTGACGCGGCAGGACATATTTTGTATGTCGGGAAAGCCCGCGATCTGAAGAAACGGGTCTCCAGTTATTTTCAGCGCACTCAATTATCGCCGCGGATTGAACGCATGGTGGGGAAAATTGCCCGCTATGAAACCACCGTCACGCGAACGGAGTCTGAAGCCTTAATATTAGAGAATAATTTAATTAAGGAATTGGCTCCACCATTTAATATTTTATTTCGGGATGATAAGTCTTACCCCTATCTCATGTTGAGTGGTAGTACCTTTCCTCGCTTAGCTTCTTATCGCGGCAAGGTTGACCGACGTAATCGGTATTTTGGCCCTTTTCCCAATGCTTGGGCAGTACGCAATAGCATCCAAATTTTACAAAAAGTATTTCGTTTAAGAACTTGCGAGGATTCGGTTTTTAAGAATCGTACTCGGCCTTGTTTACTTCATCAAATTCATCGTTGTAGCGCACCCTGTGTAGGCCGCTTGAGTGCTGAACAATATGGTCAAGATGTGACCCAAGCAATGCGCTTTTTAGAAGGGGATCATAGTCAGGTTTTGGCAGAGTTGGAAAAAGAAATGGAAGCTCATAGCTCTGCCATGGAATTTGAAATGGCGGCAGTATTGCGGGATCGAATTGCCGATTTATCTAGCGTACTACAACAGCAATCGATGGATACGGTTGCCGATGGCGAAGGTGATGTGGATATTTTGGCAGTTGCCGAACTAGAAGGTATGGTGTGCGTTAATTTAGCGATGGTGCGCGGTGGCAGACATTTGGGCGACCGGGCTTATTTTCCGAAGACCTTGCGCTCGGTGGCTGGTGAATCACCGGATCCAGCAGAAATTTTAGAAGCGTTTATGCAGCAACATTATTTACAAGGCGATGAAGAGCTAGCGAGCAATTTAATTCCGCCAACGATTATTTTGAGTCATTTGACTCAAGTGGCAGGCGATGCAGAACTAGTCATTCATTTGCCTGAGATGTTGCAAGCGAGAGCGGGTCGTAAAATTCAATTTCTCCATCAGCCCCATGGCCAAAGACGTCATTGGTTAGCGATGGCTGAGGGTAATGCAAAAATTGCCATCGCCAAGCGCTTAGTTGAAGCGGGTGGGCAGCTCGCAAAAGCGCGCGCCTTAGCTGATGTTTTGGCCTTGGAAGTCGATAATTTAGAGCAGTTACGGATCGAGTGTTTTGATATTAGTCATACGGCAGGGGAGGCAACTCAAGCGGCTTGTGTGGTGTATGCAAAAAATGCCATGCAAGCAAGCGAATATCGGCGCTTTAATATTAAAGACATTACCCCGGGGGATGATTATGCCGCCATGCGCCAAGTATTGCAACGCCGCTACGCTAATTTTCAAGAAATTCCACCCGACCGTATGCCGCAGGTGATTTTGATTGACGGCGGCAAAGGACAGGTTGAAATGGCTCGCCAAGTACTGGTCGACTTTGGTATGGATATTAGTTTGATTGTTGGCATAGCTAAGGGAGAGAATCGCCAAGTCGGTTTAGAAACCTTAATTTTTGCCGACGATCGAGCTGCTATTGCTTTAGGAGTCGATAGCGCAGCGCTAATGTTGCTTGCACAAATTCGCGATGAGGCTCACCGCTTTGCAATCACGGGAATGCGGGCCAAGCGCGCTAAAGCCCGCACCGTTTCGCGACTTGAGGAAATAGAAGGCATTGGCGCTAAGCGGCGGCAAAAATTATTGGCCCGTTTTGGGGGTTTGCGCGGTGTGGCGAACGCCAGCATCGAAGAGCTGCTTGGGGTAGAGGGTATCTCAGCGGTTTTGGCCGAACAAATTTACCGTCAGCTTCATTAACACGAAGGTATTTCTAACTGCCGACGAGGTTTAGTTTATGCTTGTAAGATGCCTTTTAATTTGCCGATTGCGTTAACTTGGTTGCGGGTAGGCGCAATTCCAATCATCGTTGGAATTTTCTATCTACCCAATAGTTGGCTCACCCCTTTTGAAAAAAATTTACTCGGCACGATTCTCTTTGTTTTTGCGGCATTAACCGATTGGTTGGATGGTTTTTTAGCCCGTCGTTGGGGTCAAGAATCGGCTTTTGGTGGCTTTCTAGATCCGGTAGCAGATAAATTAATTGTGGCCGCTGCACTGTTGGTTTTATTAAACATGGATCGTGTACAAGTATGGGTCGCGCTGGTGATTATTGGGCGCGAAATTACGATCTCAGCTTTACGCGAATGGATGGCACAAGTGGGGGCTTCACGGAGCGTGGCGGTCCATTTCGTTGGGAAGTTAAAAACAGGCGCGCAACTTGTGGCAATTCCCTTTTTGCTGCTCAACGACACCCTGTTTGGCTGGCTTGATTGTGCGCGGGTAGGTACATGGTTAATTTGGGTCGCAGCCCTATTAACGCTATGGTCGATGTTTTATTATTTACAAAAAGCCTTTCCCCAATTAGTTGATAAGCAGTAAAGAGGCAGGCTAAGGGATTATTTGCTAAACTAATGCCCTATTACGCGGGAATAGCTCAGTTGGTAGAGCGCAACCTTGCCAAGGTTGAGGTCGCGAGTTCGAGCCTCGTTTCCCGCTCCAAGTTCGATGGGAAGCCCTAAAAAGCTTCCCATTTTCGATTCGAGAATTTGGTGCGTTGGCCGAGTGGTTAGGCCGGAGCCTGCAAAGCTTCTTACGGGGGTTCGATTCCCTCACGCACCTCCAGTCTTTACCTATTGCACAATAGCCGCGCTTACATACAGGCGCTTGACGAAATACGAATGCCCCCTAAAATAGGGTTAGCCCTTTTTCTATTTCAATGAAAGTCATGGTGATGCGCAAGATCCTGTTGAGTTGTTTGTTCCCCTGCTTTTTAATAGCCTGCGCAAGTTCGGGTTCGGGTGACATGGCCACTGGTACCCCTGACGAAATCAATCAAACCCAAGCGGAATTATTAGGCGGCTTACCATTGCCCGTTGGCGCTCGTATTATTGGTGCTGAATCGCTGATTATTGGTAGAGGCGATGGTTGGGTGGGGCGCGTAGTCCTAAGCGGTCTGCAAACCCCAACCGATATTTATGCATTCTTTCAGTCTGAATTTCCTAAAGCAGGCTGGACTACCGTCAGTGCGGTAAAAGCGAAATGGAGTATTTTGGTTTTTACTAAGGGAGATCGTACGGTGATGGTGGAAGTTGCTGATGGCTCAATGGTGGGACCAAAATCACAGATCATCCTCACTTCATCGCCAAAAAATGCGAATGTCGTTTCGCCGACCAAGAAGTAAAACTAACTTCGACTAACTTCGGCTTATAAACCTTGCGAGCGAATTAGGCCAACTGCTTGACCTTCGACGGCAAAGTTAGGCTGGCGTGCATCGACCAAGATGTTTTTAAAGTCTGGATTCTCTGCTTGTAATTCAATCACGAAACCTTGCGCAGTCTTTTTTTGATGCCAACGTTTAACAGTAACCTCATCATCTAGCCGAGCTACGACAATATCGCCGTTGCGTACTTCGCTGGTTTTTTTCACGGCCAAATAATCACCATCAAAAATACCTGCATCGCGCATGCTCATACCTTTTACTTTTAATAAATAATCGGCACCTTTACTAAATAAGCCCGGGTCAATGGGCACATGTTTTTCAATATGCTCTATTGCCATGATGGGTGAGCCTGCAGCTACTCGCCCAATGAGTGGTAGCGTTAATTGCTGTAAAGCGCCTGAGGGCAGGGCCATTTGGTAAGCATTCTGAGCGCGACTTTGAGTATGTTTGGGGGGGATGCGAATGCCGCGCGAGGTACCAGGGCTTAGCTCAACATAACCCTTGCGAGCCAGGGCACGGAGGTGCTCTTCAGCGGCATTAGCCGAGGCAAAGCCCAGTCGGGTAGCGATTTCAGCGCGGGTGGGCGGTAAACCACTCTCCTCGATAGACTGGGAGATGAGGGCCAAAATTTCACCCTGGCGGGGGGTCAATTTGGGTAAATCGATGAATTCGACTGTATTTATGTCCATACTGATATTGTATACAGTAGTTTTGATAGATCAAGAACTTTTGTGAGTTAAAGGCGCTTAAAACGACAGAAATTCAGCCCAACCCCTCATTTGCAGCCCTAAACCCATGCTAAAGCGGATTTTTGAGGCTGGACAGTGCCGAATTTAAGCGTGAAGTAGGGTTTTTTGCTAGAATAGCGCTCTTATCTGCAGTTTAATAAGTACTCTTAGCAGTTTTTAACTGCGGTTTTACCTACAATTTGTTTCCACCCTTGTCATACTGGCTGCCGACTTCAATACCATCTGAAGTTAGCAAGACGCCCAGATGACTTTATCCAGAAGGAGTGTTAGATGCGTCATTATGAAATAGTCTTTATCGTCCATCCGGACCAAAGCGAGCAAGTGCCCGCGATGATTGAACGTTATAAAGCTGTGTTAGCTGCAGCAGGCGGAAAAGTTCATCGCATCGAAGATTGGGGCCGTCGCCAGATGGCTTACATGATCGACAAGCTTGCCAAAGCCCATTACGTTTGTATGAATATTGAGTGCGACCAGAAAACGTTGGAAGAGCTTGAGCATGCATTCAAATTTAACGATGCTGTTTTGCGTCACCTCATCATCAAAGCGACCAAGGCTGAAGTAGAGCCTTCGATCATGATGAAAGAAGTGCAACGTGAAGACGCGCGTAAGCAAGCTCAAACCGACGCACCCGTTGCGGCGGAATTAGATCATTAATTTAAGCGAAATGCGGAGGCGATAGAGCGTAAGCAAGTTGCGGAACGGCGTTGAATCACTTCACCCTAACTGCTTCCTTGGTTTCCAAAGACGCGATTCGATTTACACCAGCAGGTCTACCCGTCATGCATTGCCAACTTCACTATGTTGGCGAGGTCAGCGAAGTAGATATGCCTAGGCAAATTCAGATGAGCGTTGAGGCAATTGCAATTGGTCCAATACAACGGACTTTAGAGCAAATGAATTTAGGAAGCATGGCGGTATTTGAAGGATTTTTAGCCCCCAAAACCCTGCGTAATCAGCGTCTTGTATTTCATATTACCCATATTCAATTGAAAGATTAAAGAGGAAATCATTATGGCGTTTGGAAAGAAACCCGATTTCAAAAAGAAGCCCGCACAGAACCCATTGTTCAAGCGGAAACGGTATTGCCGGTTTACTGTTGGCGGCGTGGAGCAGATCGATTACAAAGATATCGACACCCTCAAAGATTTTATTGGCGAGAATGCAAAAATTACTCCTGCGCGTTTAACTGGCACGAAAGCAAAATTTCAGCGTCAATTAGATACTGCGATTAAGCGCGCCCGTTTCCTGGCTTTGTTGCCATATTCAGATCAACACAAGAAATAATTGGGAGCCCTTAATGCAAATCATTCTCTTAGAAAAAGTCACTAATTTGGGCAACCTTGGTGATGTCGTGCGAGTTAAAGATGGCTATGCACGTAATTTCCTTATTCCGCAACGTAAAGCGCGTCGTGCGACTGAGTCAGCGATTGCCGATTTTGCTACGCGTCGTGCCGAGCTTGAGAAGTTAGCCGCTGAAAAGCTAGCTGCTGCGCAAATCGTTGGTCAAAAACTCGACGGCCTCGTTCTGGAAATCAATCAAAAGGCTGGAGTCGATGGTCGCTTGTTTGGTTCGGTAACGAATCACGATATTGCTGATGGCTTAAAAGCCAAAGGTTTTGAGATTGAAAAATCGTTTGTGCGTATGCCAACTGGACCATTGAAAATTGTGGGTGACCATCCTGTAGCAGTGGCTGTTCATACCGATGTGATTTCAAACATCGTGATTCGTGTGATTGGCGAACAGGCTTAATATAGCCTTATGGCTGAATCTCGTTCCCGTTCCATTACGCTTAATCCTAGTATGGCGGGTTCAGGAGATGCAGTACTGCAAGCGTTAAAAGTACCCCCCCATTCGGTAGAGGCAGAACAGTCGCTACTGGGGGGCTTACTCTTAGATAATTCAGCTTGGGATCGACTGGGTGGCATCCTCACCGAAGTCGATTTTTATCGCCCAGAACATGCCTTAATTTTTCGTGTTGTCCAAAACTTAATTGGCGACAACCACCCTGCTGACGTCATTACTGTTCATGAAGCAATTAAGTCAGAGCAGGGGGGTGAATTAGTCGGCATCGACTACCTGAATTCACTAGCGCAAAATACCCCTAGCGCTGCGAATATTAAAGGCTATGCCGAAATTGTGCGCGATCGTAGTATTTTGCGCCGACTGATTGCCGTTTCTGACAGCATTGTGAATTCTGCCTTTGTTCCCGAAGGGCGTTCAGTGCGAACTTTATTAGATGAGGCTGAATCACGCATCCTGCAAATTGGTGAAGAAGGTAGCCGTAAAGGTGATTACCTAGAAATTGAGCCCCTCTTGCAAGAAGTGGTGTCTCGAATCGATGAACTATATAACCGGCAAGGTGGCAGCGATATTACGGGGATTGCTACTGGATTTATTGATC
>Ga0304730_1000289_pt1 | contig 44047 bp, 45 predicted proteins | sample M_130628_MF_Meta_FD_190474 | JGI IMG/M metagenome (GOLD analysis project Ga0304730, IMG submission 190474) | Freshwater microbial communities from Lake Montjoie, Canada to study carbon cycling - M_130628_MF_MetaG (v2) (version 2) | ecosystem: Environmental > Aquatic > Freshwater > Lake | place...
CACTGATTTCGCCGAGGTTAAACCCTTCAAGATCGTTATCCCAGCCGAGTCTGTTATATGCAGATCGTGCATTAGGACTTGCAAAAGAAATGACTCCGTTAACATCTAATCTAATTAATCCATCACCTACACGCGGTGCCGGATCCAGATATTCATGAGCCCCTGGATATGGGAAAGTTCCTTCAGAAACCATTGCATATAACTTGTGTGCGATTTCTCGATAATTTAGTTCGAGGCGACTTGGAGTGCTCATGGACTCTGCACTTCTGTGTCGAGAAATTACGGCGATTACTTGTGATTCAAAAATTACTGGAACGGTTTCAACTTTGATCATAACTTCGCCATCTAATTCTGGCTCTGAATCTCTAATAATTTCGCCATGTGAAAGGGCTTGGTCAATCAGTGGTTTGGATCCCCATTCGATTTCATCTCCGATCACATCATGGGTGAAAATAGTTGCCGCTGTTGTCGGACGTATATGCGCGACTGCAACGTAGCCACTTGGCCAGCTTTTGAAATCCTTACGCAGTGGAACCCACAAAACTAAATCTGCAAAAGATAAGTCTGCGAGCAATTGCCAATCTGCGACAAGTTCTTGAATTCGATGAATATGTTGGGCGGTTAAAGGTGATCTACCATGTACAAGATCTTCCAGACGAGCCATTATTTGCTACCTACAGATTGCAAATAATCGCCAATCTCTTGGGTTGCATACCACGCTAATTCATCCTCAACTGAGTCATATACAAAGAGCGCTTCAACGTTTTCCCAGATAATTTGATTGAGTATCTCAATTGTTTCTTCATTATGTTGAGAGACTTCTTTTTCCGCCAGTTCGACTGCAATGACATATCCCCCAGATGCGCGGGCAGCGATCATTGAAACTTCGTATTCAGCTTCCTCTTCATCTAGCTCTGGATTGGCAGTAATAAATTTAATCGTTGGAGCATAAACAATCTTTGGCGCGAAGTTTTTTTGAAGATAAAAATGCTTGACTTCATCTATCGTCAGAGGCAGATATGCACGCATAGGCTAAGGGTATAAGAGTTTATGAAATCATTTCACTTGCGATGGTGGCCAACGCTTTTCGCAGAATTCCTCGTTCATTGACCTCAGCAAGAGCGCCCCGCGATTGTGATGAGTCTGCTGTGTTTCGGGCGTCGGCAGGCAGAACATATAGATGCTGTGCTTTATGAGTCGTGGCTGTTGCCAGAAAAGCTTTTTCTTCTTCTTGACCCTTTCGTCCATTCGAACGCATGTTGAGTACAAAAGTAATTGAAGAAATTATTGAAGTTCTATTTAGAATTGACGTAATTTTCTTAAAGCGCACTTGTCCGATTCGATCGGGCCTAGCGATGATCCATAAATCATCAGCATGATCGCCCACCCATGTAATCACCAAAGAATCTGCTCTCCTGTCAGATAACTGAGAAGACAGATCATGGATAGTTCCAATATCAAGGATTATGAAGTCGAATTCAGAGTTAGCTTTCTCAATAAACGAATCAAATTCTGCAATTCTTTCTCGTGTTAATTCTTTTATATAAAGAAGAGGTGAAGAGAGCCTCCATAGCTCTTCATCAACGAGGTTTCTTTGATCCAAATACACGGCGATATTTGAATCAGCTAAGTTCGCATCGACTAGCAAGATTTTCTTTGATTTCAAACTTAATTCATATGCAAGATTAATAGCGACCGTGCTTGCACCTGTGCAAGATCCTGCGGATGAAATAGCAATCACCCGTGCACGCTTTTCAGGTTGTATCAATGGCTTGAGTTTTCTGATTAATGGCGACCTAACATACCCACGTATAAATGTTGCGAGTTGTGGCGCTGTAGATGGAATTTCGTGCAGTAAGTCATCCGTGCTACGTACGGTAGTAGATGAAGCAAATCCGATTATTTGTCGAAAACTTAAAGAGAGCGTTTCAAATATTTTTGTGTCAAAATCATTCAAGTCCGGCGAATACAGAAGTAGCGCCGTACTAGCTTGCTCCTTTTGGTTAGTAGCAAATTCCAGTAAAGATTCAAAGTCAACAGCTCGATGAATGACACTCCACCCTTGTGTAAATAAGGTACCCGCTATAAAACTTTCTTGATCAGAGTTTGAAATTGCCGTAACAATAACGGGCAGTGCAATCTCAGCCATGAGAACTCACGAGAACTACCCGGCCCTGTGATGTTGCACCAAGAAGTAAGAGCACGTCTTCAGAGCTAACTGCCACTGTTAAACCAACTTCACTTCCAAAATTAGAACCACTCTTGGTGATTGCAAGCACATGCGCACCCACAACTACTAACTCTGGAATCAGTTGCATGTCAGCGTTCGTATCATCTTGCACCCAGTAAATATCAACCGAGGCTCCGGGAATTAGTCCATCAGGGGCATCTGCTGATCGAATACTCAATGGAACAGAGCTCAGCGAAATTGCATCGGATTGTGATGAGATCGCGCTCTTTGATATCAACTCACGTGCTTCAATCCTTACTTTTGTAAAGGAGCCAACAATTTGCGAAGTATCACTTACATAATTATCTGCAACTTCTCCAAGAGAAACTTGAATACGTGTGAGATCACTTTCAATTATCTGGTGTCCCGGTAATAAGAAATTTGTGGAAACTATCATGCTCGTTTTTTGATTTGCTAGTGATGAGAATATGAAAGCGCTTACGAGTGATGCCGCAATAAGAACAATTGCTAGAACTAAACGTCCGCGTGAGGATTTTCTGTGAATGGCCATAGGCAGGTACTCAACGCTAGAAAGTTTTTGTAGAAGTTAATACTCCACATTCATACTTTTTAATGAGTTGGGATTCATCTCTTTATCTGTTTCTTAGCCTCAACATCTGAGCCAATCTCTGTTCATGACAACCTTAGAGAGCATTTCCTTAATAAAGCCCGTTACTTACGCCCAAATTTCTAGCTGCGAAGCCGAAGATTGGCAACACCCCATGCTAGAAATGTTTCGCCCAATTGTGGAAGAACATGAAAAACAAAAAGCTCGGCTCTATTTGATCCCTTCAACTTTTGATGATGAATTCGATCCTGATTTCTCGCCACAGCCAACTTCTGCAAGTGACTTACCAGAGTTGCATGAATGGACCATGCGATTTGTCGTCAGTGTTCTTGAAATCTGGGCTGGACGTCGTTCACCTTCACAATTGACTCGTATGTGTCATCGAAAAATATTCACTGAATTACATGCTCGTGCCGGAACATTTAAAGAGGTGGGGAAACTTCGAACAATTCATCAAAGCGAACCATTAGATGGCATTTGTGAATCTGTAGTGACTGTCAGATTCGGAGAACGCTTGCGCGCGCTATCAGTGCGATTTGAAGGAGTTGATAATCGTTGGTTGTGTACTGCTTTGGACTTACTTTAAAAACTATGCAGCACCATGGCAACGTTTGAATTTCTTACCTGAGCCACAAGGACAAGGTCCATTTCTTGAAACATCCGTTGAACGCGTAACTCCATCTTCATCGGCAGCTGTGTACTTAAGCGCTGCTGCCGGTGCTTCTGGTTGTTCAAGGCCTTTTGCTTGAACCTTGTTGCCACCTTCAACTTGAACTTCGATATTAAACAAATAACTAGCAATCTCTTCTTTAATTGCATCCATCATCGCAGTGAAAAGATCAAAACCCTCACGTTGATATTCAACGAGTGGGTCACGTTGAGCCATAGCGCGAAGCCCAATTCCCTCTTGTAGATAATCCATCTCATACAGATGTTCACGCCATTTGCGATCAAGAACTGAGAGCAAAACTTTGCGCTCTAATTCGCGCATTACTTCAGTACCCAGGCTCTCTTCGCGTTTTTGATAAGCAGCGCTCACATCATCTTGAATTCGAGTGCGCAAAAATTCAGAATCTAGTCCTGCTCGTGAACCAACCTCTATTTCAATCTCTTGAACTGTAAATGAGACTGGATAAATTGCCTTTAAGGCTGTCCAAAGCTTTTCTAGATCCCAATCTTCGGCGAATCCCTCTGCTGTTGCTGCATCAACGTAAGCATCCAGAGTTTCGCTCATGAATTCAGCAACTTGATCCTTGATGTCTTTGCCTTCTAATACAAGGCGGCGCTCACCGTAAATTACTTCGCGCTGGCGATTCATGACATCGTCATATTTAAGAACATTCTTACGTATTTCAAAGTTCTGGGCTTCTACTTGGGTTTGAGCCGAACGAATCGCATTTGAAACCATCTTCGATTCGATTGGCGCATCATCTGGAATTCCAGCTGCAGATAAGAAACGTTCAACTAAACCTGAATTAAATCTGCGCATTAACTCATCTTGTAATGAGAGGTAGAAACGAGATTCACCAGGATCGCCTTGACGACCAGAACGTCCACGCAACTGATTATCGATACGTCTTGATTCGTGACGCTCTGTTCCGAGTACGTAGAGTCCTCCGAGAGCGCTGACTTCATCATGACCTTTCGAAACAGCGGCTTTTTGTTTTGCTATTTCATCTGGCCAAGCAGCTTCGTACTCTTGTGGATTATCAACTGGAGATAATCCCTTGCGTTGTAATTCAAAGTCAGCCATGAATTCTGGATTACCGCCGAGCATGATGTCAGTTCCGCGACCTGCCATATTGGTAGCAACTGTTACGGCGCCAACAACACCTGCTCTTGCAATGATTGCTGCTTCACGTTCATGGTGTTTTGCATTGAGAACTTCGTGAGGCACTCCGCTTTTCTTAAGCAAGGCTGATAACTCTTCAGATTTTTCAACGCTGACAGTTCCAACAAGTACTGGTTGTCCTTTGCGATGGCGCTGCACAATATCTGCTGTCACTGCAGCAAATTTTCCTTCTTCTGATTTATAAACTAAATCTGCTTGATCAAGTCGAACCATTGAGCGGTTTGTGGGAATTGGCACAACACCGAGCTTGTAGATCTGGTGAAATTCAGATGCTTCAGTCATTGCAGTACCAGTCATACCTGAAAGTTTTTCGTATAAACGGAAGTAATTCTGAAGAGTAATTGTCGCCAAAGTCTGGTTTTCATCTTGGATTTCAATACGTTCTTTGGCTTCAAGGGCTTGATGCATACCTTCGCTGTAGCGACGTCCAGCAAGAATTCGGCCAGTATGTTCATCGACAATAAGTAATTCGCCATTCATGACAACATAATCTTTATCGCGCTTGAAGAGCTCTTTAGCGCGAATTGAGTTATTGAGGTAGCCAATCATCGGAGTATTGGCTGCTTCATAAAGATTTTCGATCTTAAGTAGCTGTTCTACTTGAGTTACGCCTTCTTCAAGAATTCCTACTGTGCGCTTTTTTTCATCAACTTCGTAGTGACGTCCGCGCTCAAGTTTTTGTGAAATTTGGCTAAATTCGACGTACCACTTGGTTGCTTTATCAGCAGGACCACTAATAATCAGTGGAGTTCTTGCTTCATCAATCAAAATAGAGTCAACTTCGTCAACTACAGCGAAGTAGTGGTCTCTGTGTACGCAATCATCAATATTCCACGCCATGTTGTCACGTAAGTAATCAAAACCAAATTCATTATTTGTTCCATACGTAATATCTGCTCCGTATGCTTCGCGACGTTCTGCCGGCGTCATGTTTGCAAGTATTACTCCAACGTTTAAACCAAGGAAGCGGTGAACGCGTCCCATCCACTCGCTATCGCGTTCTGCTAAATAATCATTGACAGTTACAACGTGCACACCACGACCTGCGAGTGCGTTGAGATATGACGGAAGGGTTGCAACAAGAGTTTTACCTTCACCAGTTCGCATTTCTGCAATATTTCCGCGATGCAGTGCTGCTCCACCCATAAGTTGAACGTCATAGTGACGTTGTCCAAGAGTTCGTTTTGCTGCTTCTCGTACCGCGGCAAATGCTTCTGGAAGTAACTGGTCCAGTGTTTCGCCTTGTGAATAACGATTTTTAAAAGTTTGAGTTTGTTCGCGCAGTTCTTCATCGCTCATTGCGATCATTCGAGATTCTTGCGCATTAATTTGAACAACTAATTTGCTGAGATCTTTAAGGATTCGACCTTCGCCAGCGCGCAGAATGCGATCAAAAAAGGCTGGCATCGAATCACCCTTTCAAAGGTTTAAAGCGGTCGGACCAAGTAACTGGGTTATCTTAGCGGTGGTGAGAGGCAGGCAGTAATTGCCGCAATCACCCTTACCCCGCGCACTTTCAGAGCCCTTCGGGCTTCAAGAAGTGTTGCGCCAGTTGTGAGCAAGTCATCGACAAGAATCACATCAGTATCAACTCCGAGTCTGGGCAATTTATTCCTGTTAATCGCCAATGCTTGATAAATATTTTCACTGCGGTCGTGGGCACTAAGCCCCGATTGATCTTTTACCTTTCGTGTATGAATCAATAAATCCATACATTCTAGTGATTCACTGCGCGCAATTGAGTGCGTGATTTCAGATAAAAAATCTCTACCTCTTTTTCGGTTTGAACTTTTTCTAGATGGGGCGGGAACAAGTATTCCCATTTCAAAATCTCGCAGTAATAAATGTAGCGAATGTGTGATTGCATGAATAATTAAATCATCTGCAGATTTAATTCCATTTTCCTTTGCTGAAAGTATTATGCGATTTGCAACAGGAGAATATAGAACAGCAGAATAAACATGCATAGAATCCAAAGTGCTTCGATAGAGATGCGGATTCCAAAGCACTCTGCACTTGGAACAGATATCTGGACCTAGAGCTCGGCAACCAAAACAACGATTCGGAAACAATATTTCACTTAGTGAGTGAGGTTTTAGCACTGCTAAATAATGGCAAGTCAGAAGCAAATAATTCTAAGCTCTGTGAAAACTGTGGATATTTAGATTTTCAAATCCTTGGGCTCTAACCGAATTAATCGAGACTCGATGTGGTTGCCAGCAACACGTGGCAAAGTTAGAACAAAATGTGCACCTTGATTTGGTCTACCCCAGACTTCGAGCTCTCCTTCATGTAAGCGAGCATCTTCTAGCGCAATCGATAAACCCAATCCCGTACCTCCACGAATTCGTGAACGTGACGGATCTGCTCGCCAGAAACGATCAAAAATACGTAAGAGTGAGCTTTCATCAATTCCAATGCCATGATCGCGCACCGCAACAGCAACATCATTATCGTTATATTCCACTTGCACGTTTATTGGTTTTGAATCTGCGTGGTCAATTGCATTGTTGAGTAAATTTCGCAAGATTCGTTCTACGCGTCGCGCATCAGCATTAATTGATAAATTCTCGCTGTAAGGATTGAAAATTATTTGAGTTCCATTTTCTTTCGCGACTAACTCTAAATCGTCAATACATCCGTTAATCAAAGAAATGAGATTAAAATCAACGGGTTCTAGGACCGCAACTTCAGCATCAAACCTACTGACTTCTAATAGGTCTTCTAGTAAACGTTCAAAACGGTCGATATTTCCAATAAGTAACTCCGCACTTCTTGCAATCTGCGGATCAAATGAGCTTCGTGATGAATGAATCACTTCAGATGCCATACGTAAAGTAGTAAGTGGAGTCCTTAATTCATGAGAAACATCGGAAACAAATCGTTGCTGTACGCGTGAAAGGTTTTCCAGTCGCATGATCTGTTGTTGAATCGAGGCAGCCATTTCATTAAATGAAACCCCGAGTGTCGCAATTTCATCCTTGCGGGTTACTTGCATTCGTTGGTTCAGATCACCCGATGTAAATTGTTCAGCCACTCGTGCAGCCTCACGTACTGGTCGTACAACTTGACGCGCTACTAGCCATGTAATCAAACCAATCAGAAATATGAGAGCAACATCTACCAAGATAATTGAGCGTGAAATTAAATTGAGGGTTTTATTCTGATTCGTTAATGGAAACAGTAAATACATTTCATATTTACCGGATCTCGGAATTGAAACCATATCTCCCACTGCAATCGCTGGAACCTGCAAAGAACCCGCGTACTTAATGGTGATATAGCTCCAATTAAGTTCTGATGTGCTTCGAACTTTTTCTCTGAATTCATCTGGCAAAGATTTAGGATCAACAAGGTTTGAGGTCGTCGTAAAGTCTTTTTCTACTGGGTTTACCAATGGACCTCTTAACAAAACGAGTTCACGTCCACTTGCGCGTGCACCAATAGTTGTTGCAGAACTAACAATTTCACCAATAAGTTCGTCAATCTTTTTTGGAGAACCACTTTTAGCAAGAATTAATCGATAGCGTGCTCCAACAATTGTTGATCGGGCTTCATTGACCGCTGAATCAAGGTTTACCTGTTTCACACCCGCAGCAACGCGTGAATTGAGAATAGATCCTGATAGCCAAATAACGGCAGATGAAAGCACAATTGTTGAGAGCAAAACTCTCAACGCTAGGGACGTTCTCAGGCGATTACTCATTAAACCCATTGCTATTTACTTTGGTTTCCCGCTTTATACCCAACTCCACGTACAGTTAAAACTATTTCTGGATGCTCAGGATCTTGTTCAATTTTTGCGCGCAATCTTTGTACATGCACGTTCACTAATCGTGTATCAGTTGAATGGCGATAACCCCATACTTCACCTAAGAGCGCATCCCGGCTGAAAACTCTTCCAGGTTCGCGAGCAAGTGCTACGAGAAGATCGAATTCGAGGCGAGTTAACGTAATAACTTTGCCCGCTCGGCTCACTTCATGAGCGTTAAAATCAATTGATAAATCTGAAATTTTTAACAGTCCTGTTATATCGGTATTGGTTTTACGTAAGCGTGTTCTAATTCTTGCAACAAGTTCAGTTTGGTGGCGAAAAGGTTTAACCATGTAATCATCGGCACCGGCTTCTAACCCACGAACAACATCATGAGTATCTCCCTTTGCAGAGAGCATCACAATTGGCACCATAGATTCGGCGCGTATTTGTTTGCAGACTTCAATTCCATCTAAACCGGGAAGCATTACATCTAGAAGGACTAAGTCTGGAGGATTATTTCTAAATGCCTCCAGAGCTTCGTCGCCTCTACCTACTAAATCAACATCTATTCCGGCACCATTTAAAACGATGCCAAGCATTTCTGCTAGGTCCTGGTCGTCATCGACGACCAATACCAAGGTCATTAGCTTCCGTGCTCCCAAGAGTTCAGGTACATATCTTGCGCAGGAGTTAGGACGTCGATTTTTCCACCCATGCTTTGAAGTTTAAGACTTGCAACTTCCTTATCAATATATGTAGGAACTGTGTGAACACCTGGCTCGAGATTCATTGCTTCTTTAACTAAGTATTCAGCTGTAAGTGCTTGATCAGAAAATGACATATCCATTACAGATGCTGGGTGTCCTTCTGCAGCGCCAAGGTTTACTAGACGACCTTCGGCGATAAGAAGTAAACGGCGACCATCTGATAATACGTATTCATCAGTCTGGTGACGCATTTTTGCATTCTTTTTCTTTGCATTTTGCTCAAGCCATGCAACATCGATTTCGATATCAAAGTGACCAGAGTTAGCCATGATTGCGCCATCTTTCATTACAGCAAAGTGCTCATCACGTAATACATCGCGGTTTCCAGTAACAGTGATGAATACATCACCGATTTTTGCAGCGTCTGCCATAGGCATAACGCGGAATCCTTGCATCATCGCATCAAGTGCTTTGGTGGGATCAATTTCGGTAATTACTACATCTGCGCCCATGCCCTTTGCGCGTTCTGCAACGCCTTTACCGCAATATCCAAATCCAGCAACGACTAGCACGCGACCTGCGAGCAAGAAGTTTGTGGCGCGAAATACTGCATCCAGAGTTGATTGACCAGTTCCGTAGCGATTATCAAACATATGCTTTGTGTCAGTGTCATTGACGGCAATCATTGGGAATTGAAGCGCGCCATCTTTCGCCATTTGATTTAGGCGAATAACACCAGTAGTTGTTTCTTCGCAACCACCAGCAATATTTCCAATAAGTTCTTTACGAGTTGTGTGCAATGTATTTACAAGGTCGCAACCATCGTCAAATACTTGGTGAGGTTCGATATCAAGTGCTGCGTTGATGTGTGAGTAATAGCCATCGCGATCAACAGCGTTACGAGCAAATACGCTAATTCCGTATTCGTGAACTAGTGCTGCTGCTGTGTCATCTTGTGTAGAAAGTGGATTTGAAGCACAGAGTGCAATTTCTGCGCCTCCCGCTTTGAGCACGCGCATCAAGTTAGCTGTCTCTGTCGTTACGTGCATGCATGCTGCAATGCGTACGCCAGTAAATGGTTGTGATTTTTCAAAGCGTGCACGAATCTGTGCAAGCACAGGCATGTTGCGCTCTGCCCATTCAATGCGCTTGCGACCTTCTGCAGCTAGTGATGCATCTGCAATGTCATGGCGTGGAAGTGTTGCTGTCACTGGTGAATTCACGAACGTTCTCCTTTTAGGTTAAGTACTTATGTGTTAGACGTGACCTAAGGGGTAGGGCTCTACAGTGTTAGGTTGCTAGGTGCTTAGGTTACTGCCATTGCTTAGAAAGTGAGAACTCAAGCTCTCATTTTCTAACTGTGGCGAGTACCTCATCTTTGATTTTCTCCATGCGGGCACGGTCCTTGGCTTCAACATTGAGTCGAAGTAGTGGCTCAGTGTTTGAGGGACGCAGGTTAAACCACCATGTATCACCATTGATGGTCAGGCCATCAAGGTGGTCAATGCTTACATCGGCTCGTTCTGCATATTTTTGTTCAATAATGCTCATGGCTTTTTGAGCATCTTTAACTTTTGAATTTATCTCACCACTTGAAACATAACGTTGATACGGTTTAAGCAACTTTGAAAGTGAACCTTTAGATGTTCCAAGTGCTGCTATCGCATGAAGAGCAGCAAGTGCCCCTGAATCTGCTTTCCAAAAATCTTTAAAATAGAAGTGTCCTGAATGTTCGCCACCAAAAACTGCACCGCTCTGCGCCATCATCGCTTTAATGTATGAGTGTCCAACTCGAGATCGAAGCGCTACTCCCCCATTTTCTTCAATAACCTCTGCAACCGATCGTGATGAAATGAGATTATAAATAATTGAGGCTCCGGGATGAACTTTTAATTCGCGATCAGCTATAAGAGCTGTGAGATCTGAAGGATTCACCGTCGCCCCATTTTCATCTACTAAGAAGCAGCGATCCGCGTCTCCATCAAAAGCCAAACCAATATCTGCGCCGTGTTTTTTGACAGCTTTTTGTAAATCTTTAAGGTTTTTAGGATCAATTGGATTGGCCTCATGGTTTGGAAATGATCCGTCGAGTTCAAAATACATAGGAATAATCTCTAGGTTTAAATCTGCAAAAATAGCTGGGGCCGTATATCCAGCCATGCCATTTCCTGCATCGATGACTATTTTTAACTTTCTAATAGCCGATACATCCACAAGCGTATGCAAGTGTTTAACGTAATCAGAGAGCAGATTACGGGCACTCTCCTTGCCAACATTTCCAAAAGAAACTGGTGACCCTGATCGAACGAAATTTTCAATAGCGAGCAGACCAGATTCTTTTCCGATTGGTCTGGCACCACTGAGACACAACTTAATACCGTTGTATTCCGCCGGATTGTGGCTTGCAGTAAACATGGCACCTGGCATGTTTAATTTTCCAGCTGCGAAATACAACATATCTGTCGATGCGAGACCAATACGGATCACATCTAAGCCCAGAGAAGTAACACCCGCTGAGAATGCGTCAGCAAGTTCGGGCGATGATGGACGCATATCTTCGCCAATAACAATTGTTCCTGGTTCGCGTTCTTGAATTATGAATCTAGCAAAGGCTGCACCAGTTACAAATGCAAAATCTGGAGTTAATTCAGTACCAACTAAACCACGTATGTCATACGCTTTAAAAATATTTGGAATCTCGGTCGAACCCATGTGCTAAGTCTAGGACGGAACTGCGCGCAAGTGTCCTCTACGTCCAAGTGATGTTGAAGCGCTGGCGCTACTTTGTGGGCTTTGACTGCTAATTTCTTTTGAGCCTGCTTCACGAACTGCATCAGCGATTGCCATCAGATCATCTTGTGTTGGGCCGTTATCGTGCGAATTGATGGATGCCTTAATAACATTCCAACCATTTGGAACTGTTAAACGTTCGCCATGTTTTTCACACAAGTCATAAGCATGTGGCTCGGAGAAAGTTGCAAGTGGACCGAGCGCCGCTGTTGAGTCGGCATAGTTATAGGTCAATGTCATAGTTGCAGTGAGTCGACAACTCGTTCGCGAACATGCGCGCCCATATCGTGTACTCATGCATACAAGATTAGTGGGATGTCTACTAAAAACTTGGGATTATCAAGGATTCAAAACGCGAATGTTTGCAGTTGGAATGGCCGATTTTGTCAGGACGCTTCCAGCAATTAAAGGAATTGACCCAAAGCCATTTACAGATGCTTGAAGAGCGGATCCATAGGTATTAGCACTTACTCGGACGAAGGTTAAATTTCGAGCATTGTCAGGAACCCGCCAGAAAGCAATGTCACTTCCTTGAATATTTTTACGAATCTTTTTACCACCTGCGGACCCGAGTTCGAGATCTACATTGATGCTATCGCCGATAAAAACTAGTAACGGTGACATTCCAGTCATGGCAATCGTGAAGGGGCTAAGTGGCGGAACCGAAGAGCTCCAGACAAAATCTTTTCCTACATTTGCTAAGACTCCGGCAACAATTGGTTCATCAGATTCAATTCTTATTCCGTATACCGATGAACTAACAGATGGTGATAGCGAAAAATTCATAACCTGACCCTTTTTAAGCAAAATTTCATTAAAACCGACAGGAGTGAAACGTCCATCGCCAGAAATAACTTCGACGCTTATATTTGCGTCTGCATCCCCCGGCGCCAATAGTCGCAGTTGTTGCGCTGGCGCATTCTTAACTTTTGGTTGAAGAGGGATTGCAGGTATGTAAATTTGTTTCGAAGGTGCAATTCCCGGACTTACTAAATCTCCACCCAGCGCGCGAAGTCCTTTACCTCGTTCATCGACCATAAAAGCATTCAAGCGACCAGATCTTGAGACAACTCGAACAACGATGGATGATTCTCCAGGTGCAAGTGAATCGAGTCCCAGTGCTTCAAAAGAATTTGCCTTGACGGTAATCGCTTTTGTGCTGGCAGGTGATGTTCCACTCCAAATGAAAACATCTGCAACTGATTCACTCAGCCCACTATTTACAAGAATTAATTTTCCGCGAGCAGTGATGTCGGCTGAACCTCCGACAAACCATTGGCTTGCTGCTGGATCTGAACAAATAGTTCCACCAGCCCAGGATCCTGGCCGACTCTGCCAAACAATGGGTGTTATTCCCTGCGCATCTACAAGAATTGGATCGACAGGAACAGGAAAACGAAGTGCGCGAGATTTTACAAATTTCGCTGACGTCGAACCGACTCGATGAATCTTTGTATTTTGCGAACCCACAGAAACTTGGGATGCAAGGGATTTAATGGTTGGCGGACAAACTACAGATGGATAACTCAACGAAAATTGCTGGCGAGAAATTGAACCGCTTAAAGTATTTGAGGCTCCAATTAGTAAGGCCAAAGTAATTGCAATTATGAAGAATCTTCTTAGCTTCATGTCAGCTCACTTTCTGACATTTCACGGCGTCTGCGTCCTGCTGGTGCTGCAAGAACGATGAAAGTTACAAGGAAAATGAATTGCAAAGATAGCAAGCCACGACGACTGGTTCCGTCATGGAGTAATGAGATCTCCCCTGGTTCTTTAACGCTAAATTGCGTGAAACCATTTGCATCTTTAGTTCGTTCCAGGGTCTGACCATTTTGGAAAACTTTCCAATATTTGCTGTAAGAATCGGTGAGCAAAATTGTTCCTGCTGAATAAATCTGCGTGCGCGAACCAACGCTTGTGCTCAAGATTTCAGATACCTTGCCGTTGGCATCAATGAAATTAATCCGACTGTAGGCATTACTTACTTTCCAAACGATTCCAGCGCTAGTTGCAGATGCTCGGACGAATCCACCAAGGCCATCAATTGTTCGAACTACTTCTTTGTTAGTTGGACTCTTCGCAAAAACATATTTAATTCCATGGCGACCAAGAACTTTAGAGGCAGATATTCCAGTGCCATCAGCAATTTCTTTAATTGCATTTGTTACTTCTGGAGATTCTGCCGGAGAAATATCGGGTTCCCCTAAGAGAACATCGTGGCCTCGTGCGAGAAAATACTGCATGGTATTGACGCCATTACTTTTTACTTGTCGAAGTACAAGAGTTTTTACTCCATCTTCAACTCCAAGGAAAGCTGGCAAAATTTTAGAATCGGTGGCTCGCGTAGGTGAATCGGCGCCGGCTGTTACAAGCCAAGAAATCGTTGAGACCGAATACAAAGTTGTAACGATTACGAGTAAGCCAGCGAGTATGTGACGATAATGAAAGTTTGTAACAACGAGTACTTCGCGCAATCGATCTAAAACTAAAATTCCTGCAGCTACCGAACAGAGAGTTGCAATTGATATTAGCGAACCAGTCCACGTACGAACTGGAGATGAGTTGCCATGACCAGAAATAGAGAGTGAACCGACGAGAACAGCCGCAGCGAGTGCACCACTTCCAAAGTAAGAAATGATCCGGGCTTTAGTGGAAGAGAAAAGCGCCACAAAAAGTACTAAGGAAACTGGACTAAGGGACCACCATGGCAAAGCACCAGAACCACCGGGATTTGCGATTAATGCAAAGTTTGGTCCTCCACCTGCAATAGCTAAACCTGGTTCGAGCAATAAATTCTTCGGGTTAAGTAAGGTTTGAATGGACCACGGAATTGCGATGAGAAGCGGTGCGATAACTAGTGTCATGCGCCGTGCGAGTCGTTGGTGGAAAAAACGGATATTTCCATATTTAACAAAATCAATAATGGAAATTATCAACGTTGCAATTACAACGTAGATAAAGACTTGCATTGAAAAAATGAAGGAAACAGATAAGACCAGAGAAAGCAGAAAAATCTTTCTCCAGGAAGAATTTTCAATCGTAAGCCAATCACTTACCAACAATCCGATATACGGCAAGAGTATGAGGGTGACGACTGTTCCAATTCGACCTGAATTAATGCTGGCTACTGCCACTGGAGAAATCGCATAAAGAAAACTCGCCGTAACTCGTAACCAATTGTGTGAGGTAATTCTTGCAAAAAGTCTAAAACTGGCAAGCATGAAAATCAGTGGTGCCAAGAAGAAGAGGAGTGAGATAAAGAGGCTGGCTTTACCAAATAAAATTGTTGATCCAAGTGCGATTATCGCTATCCACGTTGGTGCGCCTTGATCAGTTCCCATACCGATTTGATGCCATGATTCAAAATACATTCGCCACAAATCTCTTGCGCCTTCAGGTGTTTGCACCAGTGCTGCGCCGACTAATGGACCATATCTATGCCGAGACCAAATTGCGATCAAAATCAAGATGGCAAAACCTGCAAGAGCTTTTGGTTGTTTAAATATTGTCCACCATCGTCCAGTTGTGGCAGGTGTTAATAAATCTTCATCTTCATTAAGTGGGTCAAGAGCGGTGCTGGTTTGCTCGACAGTCGGAAGCAATGTACTTCGAATCGAATCGAATAATCTTTCGATACCTGCGCGCAGTTGATGACGACGATGCGGAATGAATTCTTTTACCGCGCGAGCCGAGAGCAACCTGTGAGATTTTCTAAACTTACGGGCACTGGCTAGTTCACGTGGATGTATTACAAGAGTTGCTAAAGCTAATAATTCATCGCTTGCATATCCAGGTAACTTTGCGAGCAAGAATCCGATAGCGCGCGCTGTGGCCGAACCAAGCAATTGCAAAACAACCCATGGCAACATCCACCACGAAGAATTGACGAGTAAAACATATGCGGCGTTTCTGCGATCAAGTAAGAGCGGGCGATGCAAAAAAGCTTCCTTCACATCTGCTGAGCGTCGCTCAGATGCTGCTGCTTGTGCGTGAAAACCTTTTGCTTCGCTGACTGCAATAACAGAGTGTCCTGCAACTCTTGCGCGCCAACCAAAATCAACATCATCTCTAAAGAGTGAAAGGTTGGGATCAAAGCCACCTAATTCAACAAATACATCACGGCGAACAAGTGCGCCTGCTGTACTTACTGCAAGAACATCATGCACACCATCATGCTGTCCTTGGTCATATTCGCGTGATTCAAGTCCGGTCCAGCGAGCGCCATCGGATGCAATGCTGACACCAATTTCAAGTAAATGTGATTTGTCGTGCCATCCCAACAATTTTGGTCCAGCCATAATCGCTTGTGGTTTTTGAGCAAGCGCATCAAGTAACTTCTCCAAAGCATCTGGATGCATTGCGCAGTCATCATGCAAAATCCATAACCATTCATTTTCTGGAGCGGTGGGTGCAGGCAATGTTTGAATAGCTGCCCAAATCGCATCACCAAAACCAGATTCACGATCAAGTGAGAGAACGGGAATTTTCGCACCTTTAAGTAGCGCTACTGATGAATCAGTTGAACCAGTATCTACTGCAAGTATTTGATCAACTGAACGTTTTTGAGAAGTTAGTGATGCAACAACTTGTGGTAACCACAACGCGCCATCATGTACAACAAGAATTGCTGTTACATGTCGTAAATCTTCTGCGGCTGTTACAGCCATACGGAAACCTGTCGTTCGCTCGAGCGGACGCGATTAAGCAGGACGGCGCTTCAGACGGCGGCGTTCGCGTTCTGAAAGTCCGCCCCAAATTCCGAAACGTTCATCATGAGCAAGTGCGTATTCCAAACATTGTGAACGCACATCACATGAAAGACAGACTCGCTTTGCTTCGCGAGTTGATCCACCTTTTTCAGGGAAAAATGCTTCTGGATCTGTTTGTGCGCAGAGTGCGCGTTCTTGCCACGACAACTCAACGCTCTCACCAGAGATGAGTTGAATGATTGGGCCGGAGCCAAGTGAGGAAGTAGGTGCCTGCTTCTGTGAATCTTGTGGGCGGATCGGCATATTCCGATTCTCCTTGTAATTCATGGCTTCATCCCTCATGGATGTGGCCTACTAGAAGAGAATTACACGCTTGTAATCCCTGTAAGTCAAGTCCAAGGGAGCCAATATTGAGCGTGAAATGAGGGAAATCTAAAGATTTAAGGGCGAAATCAACTCATTTGAATAGTAATTTCCAATAATTTTCGTATTCGCTGCAACGCGAGTTCCTGGTGCAATAAAACTATTTACAACCTCTGACCCTGCACCAATGTGTACGTCGGCACAAATGATGCTGCCGCGGATTGAGACATCACCTTCAATCGTGCACCCGGCTCCCACGGATGTTCCCTCTCGCAATACCGCTGTTGGTGCAATCTGAGATGACGCAGCTACTTTGAAATCACCGGCTACTAAATGCTTTGATCCTGCAAGTAATGCTCCTGGTGTTCCGATGTCGAGCCAATACGAATCCTCAACGTAGCCATAAATTTTCTTACCGGCTGCTACTAATGCCGGGAATACATCTCGTTCAACACTGACCACAGTATTGGCTGCAATTGTGTCAATCACAGATGGGTGAAAAACGTAAGAACCAGCGTTAATTGTGTTGGTAATTGGGTTTTCCATTTTCTCTAAGAATGCAGTTACTCGCCCGTTTTCATCAACCGGAACACAACCATATGCCCTGGCATCGCTTACGTGTGTTAAGTGCAGTGTTACATCTGCTTTTTGCGCGACATGTTCTTGTATTTGTTTGGCTAGATTATGTGAACTCAATACATCACCGTTGAAAATAACTATTGGTTCATCGGATCCGGCAGGTAAATTTAAGGCAGCTGCTGCATTTTTTATTGCGCCCCCTGTTCCAAGTGGAGTCTCCTCTACTGCATAACCAATATTGATTCCCCACCGTGATCCATCACTAAAATAGGGTGTAAAAATTTCCGAGAGATAAGAAGTGGCCAAAATAATGGTCGTAACACCTGCACGCTTTGCTGCCATTAATTGATGTTCGGTTACTGGCAAACCTGCAATTGGCAGCATTGGTTTAGGAGTATCGCGAGTCAAAGGCATTAGGCGTGTACCCATTCCGCCTACGAGAAGAATTCCCAGCGCCATTTATTCTGCCTTCGAGGCTGTAATGCGTGAAGCCGCATCCGCAATTGCAGCATCAGTGGCTGTCATTGCAATACGAACATACTGCGAACCATCTGCTCCATAAAAAATTCCGGGTGTTACTAGAATTCCTAATTTTGCGAGCGCTTCGACTGATTTCCACGCATCTTCGCCTCGGGTACACCAGATATATAGCCCCGCTTCTGAGTGTTCGATTTTAAAACCAATTGATTGCAGTGCTGGTGACAAAGTTTTGCGACGTGAGTTGTATCGAGCACGCTGTTCGCTGACATGATTTTCATCCGCAAGGGCTGCAATCATTGCGTGCTGAATTGGAAGTGGCACCATCATGCCTGCATGTTTCCTGATTTCAAGAATTTTCTTAATCAATACCGAATCACCAATAACAAATGCTCCACGATATCCGGCCATTGAAGAACGTTTAGAGAGTGAATGAACAGCCAAAATATTTGAGTTATCGCCCTCGGTGTAGCGCAGTATTGACGTTGGCGTTACGGAGTCACCAAAGCCTAAATAACACTCGTCACTGACCACCGGGGTATTGTTTTTTCGAGAATATTCAATGGCAGATTTAAGTTCGGATTCTGTATGCACTCGACCAGTTGGATTCGATGGTGAATTAATCCACGCTAAATCTGCCTGTGGCCACTGTTTAGCATCGAGATCAACCGTAATTGCTTGCGCGCCAGCCAGGATTGCTCCAACGTTATAAGTGGGATACGCGACTTTTGGAATTATTACTTTTTTTGATTGCAAGAAAGTTGGTAGCCATGCAACAAATTCCTTAGATCCAATTAAAGGCAAAACATCGAATTCACCCGTTGCGCCTAAATTTTTTTCTGCCCACTTTTTTATTGCTTCACGTAATTGCGGTGTTCCGGCAGTAAGTGGGTAACTTGGAGAATTCGAATTTTCGGCTAAAGATTTCTGAATAAAATCTGGAGTTGGATCTACCGGAGTTCCTTGGGATAGATCAATAATTCCTGACGGGTGTTGACGTGCTAGATCTCCAAAGGGCGCTAATGCATCCCACGGAAAATCAGGAAGTTTCAGTGCACGCGCCTTTACTCGCTCTTTGCTGGAGCAGCAATTACGTCGGCGTGATCTGTACTTGTTGGGCCAACTTTTGCAGCGCCACCAGGTGAACCAAGTTCTACGAAAAACTCACTATTAACTTTTTGAAAGTTTTTCCATGGGCCTGGAACATCATCTTCATAATAAATAGCTTCAACTGGGCACACTGGTTCGCACGCGCCACAGTCGACGCACTCATCTGGCTGGATGTACAACATGCGATTGCCTTCATAAATGCAGTCCACGGGACACTCTTCGATGCAGGACTTGTCCTTCACATCGATACATGGTTGGGCAATCACATACGTCACGAGTGCAGCCTCCTTGAAACTCATACATTCGGCTTAATTAGCCTTTTCTATAGCGCGATTGTAATGCGAAGCCCCAGTAACTCGCGACTTTGGCGTGGGCGATTATCGTTACACCTATGAAGGCTCCTATTGGCGCGCGAGTCAGTATTCGCTTCCATGATCCCGAAGGTGGATTCCGGGACCTGGTTGGATATTTGGAGTCCGAAAATACACTTCGCAATCGACATGGCGAGCTCATTGAATTTGATCGTGAAAAGATTGCTATTTATAAAGTCATCGAAGAAATTAATCATCTAGCCGGACATGGCGCCCCACTCTCATTGCGTGTTCAAGAATTAGAAAATGTTTTGACCACCACATGGCCCCCAGTTAATCAAGAATTATTTGGAAAATGGTTACTACGAACTTCTGGCAAATTTACGATGCGCGCTAACTCGGTTTTGCCATGCGGAAAAGCTCCTTACGGGGAGCCACTAAAAGATATCGACCAATCAATTGGGCATGTGGTTGAGCGCTATGAAAAAGCAGGACTGGTTCCTACTTTTGCTATTCCGCTTCCAACGTATCAAGAATTAGATTCGAAACTTTTTGACAATGGCTGGATTGAAAAGGTTCGTGCGCACGTGATGGTTGCCGATATTGCACATCATGCTCCGAGCAAATCTAAATTTACGGTTTCGATTTCAGAATCTTTTGATGACGCTTGGCTCTCATTACAAGAAGATCACGGTGTTGCTGACTTGATGCGTGCCTATCCAGCTCTTTATGCATCTGTCTTTGATGGTGAAAAACTCATTGGTGTTGGCCGCACTTCACATGCAGATGGCTGGAGCGCACTATCACGAGTTTTCGTTGATCCTGTATATCGCGGGCAAGGAGTAAGTAAATTAGTAGTGAATGCACTTCTCGCTGCGTCTTCTGAAGCAGGTATAAAGAAATCTGTGCTTCAGGTAGATTCGAAAAATACTATTGCCATCAACCTTTATTCCTCTCTTGGCTTTTCATTTCATCATGAATATGTTTATCGTTCGTATCAAAAAACTTTGAATTTAATCTCTGAGGAGTGCTGCTGATGGTCCTATCCATTTATGACACTTTCTCGCGTAAACCGAGTGCGATTAGTTCCCTCAACGGAACCGTCACTATGTACTGCTGTGGACCTACCGTTTATCGAGATGCTCATGTTGGCAATCTTCGTACTTTCTTATTAAGCGATCTCATCGCTCGTACGATTCGTTTAAGTGGGCAGAAGGTTGAAATGATTCAAAATATTACAGATGTAGGACATATGTCTGATGATTTTCAAGAAGACAAAATGCTTGAGCAATCTCAGAAGGAGAAGATTGATCCCTTCGATATCGCGCGAAAATACGAAGAGCGTTTTCACCACGATTTAGCCAATCTAAACATTATTCCTGCCCAAAAATATCCACGTGCAAGTGAATCCATCGAACTTATGCTTGAAATGATTTCAGCGTTAATTCATAAAGGTTCGGCCTATGTTGGTGAAGATGGAACTGTTTATTTCGACGCTCAATCTTTTAGTGGCTATGGGCAAATTAGCGGCAACCGATTGGAATCGCTAAAGCCTGGCCACCGCTATGAATACGTTGAAGATGGAGTGAAAAAATTTCACGCCGATTGGTCGCTTTGGAAACCTGCTGGAGATAGAAAAGCAATGATCTGGGATTCACCATGGGGACCAGGTTTCCCAGGGTGGCATATTGAATGTTCTGCAATGTCACTTAAGTTTTTGCATGGACACATCAATGTTCATGTGGGCGGAATAGATTTACGTTTTCCGCATCACGAAAACGAACGTGCACAATCAAATTCGATTACAGGTACTGAAAGCGTTGATCTCTGGGTTCATGGTGAACACCTTTTATTTGAAGGCCGAAAAATGTCAAAGAGTGCCGGAAACGTGGTGCTCTTAGATGATGTAATCGCCAAAGGTTTTGACCCACTTGCACTGCGTTTATGTTTTCTTGAAAATCGTTATAGATCGCAGATGGATTTATCGTGGCAATCAATTTCGGCAGCCCACGACACAATCAAACGTTGGCGGACCAAAATTGCCACATGGGGTACTACTCAGAGGATTGAAATTGATCCGACGATTCTGGCGTTCCTCGAAAATGATTTAGATACACCTCGTGTAACCACCTACCTACGCAGTGTTGAAAAAGATAACAATTTAACTGATGCCCAAAAAGCTAATGCATTCCTTTATGCAGATCAGGTACTTGGCCTTGAACTTTCACGGATACAGATAGTTCAAGAACTCACACCGGAGTTAATAGATCTCTTAGAGCAGCGCGAACGTGCACGTTCTTCCAAAAATTGGTCCTTAAGTGATGAACTGCGCTTGCGCCTAGAAAATGCGGGATTAGAGATTTCTGATTCTGCGTCGGGACAAAGTTGGAGTTGGCGTTAATTATGCAGGCATTGCTGAAACAATAAATAAGGATATAAGTCCAAGAAAAACTAGAGCGCTGCCTTGAGCATTGCCCTGTACTAATAATTCATTACCGACGCCAAATGTTGAAGCGCGCCAAAGAATAAAACCCCATGCCAGGCTAGCGACTAATTTATATTTTCTCGCACCAAAGTGACGACCTACCGCCCAAATAGTTGTTGCAGATCCAACAAGTGCCAGAATCAGACCAAATGGTGGATAAAAACTATGTAACAAAACCGCTGCTATGCCTGTCAAGATTCCAAGTGCTGATGAGTAAATAAACTTCATGCCGGAGTTACTCCAGCAAATAAATCTGTTTCTCGTCCATTAACATCAAATGGTTCGCTCTTCGTGCCACGAACGAGTGAGTAGTACTCATGGCCCCACACTTGTTGACCAAGATTATTGGAGAGTGCAAAAAATGGTCCATCTAATTCGATTTGTGTTGCATGAGCGGCCATAGCCTTCATCTTTAGTTCAACGTAATTTGTGCCATCAATCATGGCGGTTACAAGGGCGTCGTCTTTAGCAAATGGGAGATCATCAACATTATCGGCACCGAAGAAATCTGAACCAATTTCTTTCATCTTTGCTATGCCTTCGGCCAAAACAGATTTCGGCATTGCATTCCAATAAATTTTAGAAATTTTCCACTGTGCTAATTCACTTGCTCTCATTGCTACACGATGAGCTTGAATGTGATCTGGGTGGCCATATCCCCCGATTTCATCGTATGTAACTAGTACGTGAGGCTTAACTTCCTCAATAACTTTAACTAGATGTGCTGATGCGCCATCTAAATCTGCTTGCCAAAAGACATCGGGGCGATTGTTGGGTTCTGTTCCCATCATTCCACTATCTCGAAACTTAACTGATTCGTCACCGAGAAAACGAAAATCATTAATGCCAAGTGCATCCATTGCATCTTTTAATTCGATCTCACGATGTTCACCAAGTGAATCGGTGTGAGTGCTTGCTAGGTGGCTCAAATCCGAAATCAATACTTCGCCTTCTTCTCCGCGCGTACAGGTAACAAGTGTTACTTGCGCTCCAAGAGCCGCGTACATAGCCATGGTTGCGCCATTATTGATCGTTTCATCATCAGGATGCGCGTGCACTAAAAGTAAGCGAAAGCCTTTGTAACTATCTAACACTTAATACACCGGCAAAGATGTATCGATTTGTTTGGCCCAAGCAACAACTCCGCCGCTGACATGGGTTGCATCTGCAAATCCTGCACTCTTAAGGATTGCTAAACACTCTGCTGAGCGCACGCCAGATTTGCAATGCAAAATAATTGGCTTATCTTGTGGCAAGCCAGCTAAAGCGCTTCCGTCTAAGAAACCTTGCTTAGGAATTAATACCGCACCAGGAATTTTCACTATCTCAAATTCACTAGGTTCGCGCACATCAATTAGTAAGAACTTTTCTTTATTATCAATCTTTGCTTTGAGTTCAGTGACTGAAATTGTTGAGTCTTTTACTGCAACTTCGGCCGCATCTGAAAGGACTCCGCAAAATGCTTCATAATCTGGCAACAACTCAGTTTGTGATGGCTTTTCACTGCACAACGGACACTTAGGATCTTTGCGCACTTTAATCTTTCGATATGACATTTCAAGTGCGTCATAAATCATGAGTTGGCCAATGAGTGGTTCGCCAATTCCAGCAATTAACTTAATTGCCTCTGTTGTTTGAATTGATCCAATTGACGCGCAGAGAACACCTAGTACGCCACCTTCGGCGCAACTTGGAACCATGCCAGGTGGTGGTGGTTCTGGATATAAACAACGGTAGCAAGGACCGTATTCAGCCCAGAAAACGCTTGCTTGTCCGTCGAAGCGATAAATGGAGCCCCACACGTATGGCTTTTTTAACAAAACGCACGCATCGTTTACTAAATAACGAGTTGCAAAATTATCAGTGCCGTCAACTATGAGATCGTATTGTGAAAAAATCTCCATAACATTGTCTGTATCTAGGCGAACCTCATGGACCTTCACTTTTACATTCGGATTTATCTCTGCAATCTTCTCTTTCGCAGAAATTGCCTTGCTCTTTCCGATATCACTTTGTCCATGAATAATTTGTCGCTGTAAATTTGATTCATCAACAGTGTCGAACTCAACGATACCGAGTGTGCCAACACCTGCAGCTGCAAGATACATAAGAGCAGGCGAACCAAGTCCACCCGCACCAACGCAGAGAACTTTTGCATTCATCAATCGTTGCTGGCCTGCCATCGCAACATCAGGAATTATTAGGTGACGGCTGTATCGACGCACTTCATCAACTGTGAGTGCTGGACCTTTATCAACTAATGGTGGGATATTCATAACCGTCCTGAATGTGGAGTACGACAATGCGCTTATTCTGCCGTACTCACGAGAGCACTGCCAATTTGAAGGCTTTTGCCTCTACGATTAGCCGTGATGAGTACTTCAGCCAATCTGCGAGATAACAAACCTCGCTTGCCACGTGATGAACGCCGTGCACTTTTGCTATCTGCTGCCCTCGAAGTATTTACTGCTGCTGGCTATCACTCTGCGGCAATGGATGAAATTGCCGATCGTGCAGGAGTAAGCAAGCCAGTTTTGTACCAGCACTTTCCATCTAAGTTAGAACTTTATTTAGCTGTTTTAGATCTTCATATTGATTCACTTGTTTACGAAATCCAAAAAGCAATTTCTTCTACACCAGATAACGCAAACCGAGTGCGCGCCACTGTTGATGCGTATTTCGGATTTATTGAAAGTGAAGGCGAAGCATTTCGTCTGCTTTTTGAAAGCGATATGAGTGTTGAACCATCCGTAGCTGAAAGACTCAATCGCATGACATATGACTGCGCTGCGGCCGTGAGTGCAATTATTTCCCTCGATACTGGTCTTCCAAAAGAAGTTGCTATGTTGCTCGGCGTTGGTTTGATCGGTTGCGCACAAGTTACCGCGCGTCATTGGCTAGAACGCGATAGCAAATTAACCCGCCAACAAGCCGTGGATTTAGTTGAAAATCTCATGTGGCGTGGAATTTCAGGCTTTCCCAGCAAATAATTTGGCAAACTCGCATGGGATTTAATCGGTAGGATTAGCAACTATGAGCACAAAGAAAAGCGATAGCGCTAAAAAAGTTCAAGTTCGAATCTCTATAACAAATGTGAATTCAGATCTAAATTTTGAGAGCGAACTCGGAGCAGCCGAAATTCAGAGCGCTGTTAACGCCGCCCTTAAATCTGGAGATGCTTTGACTCTGGAAGATATTCGCGGTCGAGTTGTAATGGTTCCTGCAGACAAAATTGGATACGTAGAAATTGGCGAACAAACCGATCGTCGTGTCGGTTTCGGCGCCCAATAAGTGTCACTAACTTTCGAAGACCTTCCACTTCGCCAAGAAACCAAGGCTGCTCTTAAAGAGCATGGCTTTGCTTCACCTTTTCCTATCCAGGAAATGGTTTTACCAATTGCATTGGCTGATGGAGATGTCATAGGTCAAGCCAAAACTGGAACTGGAAAAACGCTTGCATTTGGCATTCCTTTGATTGAACGTGTTATCGCACCAAATGACGCAGAATGGCAAGGACTGGAACATAAAGGTGCGCCTCAAGTTTTAGTTGTTGTACCAACGCGCGAGTTATGTATTCAAGTCGCAAAAGATATTGATGAGTTAGCAAATAATCGTGGAATTAGAACGTTAGCCGTCTACGGTGGACGAGCATTCGAGCCACAAATAGATTCACTGAGTGCAGGCATTGAAATAGTTGTCGGTACTCCTGGGCGACTATTAGATCTTTATCGCCAAGGACACCTCAAACTTAAGGAAGTTTCACGACTTGTTTTAGATGAAGCAGATGAGATGCTCGATCTAGGTTTCTTGCCAGATGTTGAAAAAATATTTACAAGCACACCAAAGCGTTCGCAGACAATGCTTTTTTCAGCAACAATGCCTGGCGATATTCTTAGCCTTGCACGCCGATTCATGAATCAACCGATTCACATTCGTACCCAAGATAATGAAGATGAAGGCGCAGTAGTTTCAAAGATTGAACAACATGTTTATCGCGCGCATGCCATGGATAAAATAGAAATGTTGGCACGAATCCTTCAGGCAGATGGCCGTGGTCCAACAATTGTCTTTTGTCGCACTAAACGGACATGCCAAAAGACGGCTGATGATTTACTTGAACGAGGTTTTAGATCTGCAACAATTCATGGAGATCTGGCACAAACTGCTCGTGAAAAAGCACTCAACGATTTCAAAGCTGGCAAAACAGATGTACTCGTTGCTACCGATGTCGCGGCCCGTGGAATTGATATTGATGGAATAACTCACGTAATTAATTACCAATGCCCAGAAGATGAAAAAACTTACGTTCATAGAATTGGTCGAACAGCACGTGCAGGTGCCCACGGAATTGCAGTCACATTTGTTGATTGGGATGAAATGGCACGTTGGAAGATGATTGATATGGCGCTAAAGCTTGGTTTACCAGAACCAGAAGAAACATACTCATCGTCAGAACATCTTTATGAAGTAATGAAAATTCCTGTTGGATCAAATGGACGGATGGTTAAAGCAAAAACCGTGAAGGTTGATGCGCCGCCTAAAGTAGAGCGAACGACTGAAAAACGTGAACGAACTCGAACTAAGAAATTTAAAAATGATTAAGGTGCTCGAGAAGGCTGTAAGCCGCTTCTCGGTACGCTTCTGCAAAATCTGAACTCTTATCAACAGATAGTACGCTGCGTTTTTGTGAAGTGGCCGCATCAATGCCTGATGTAAGTGGAATGTGCGTATCCAAGACAATGACATTATCAAAGAGTTTTACTTGATCCGCTGCGAATCCATCGAGTGCAAGTAAGAACTTCTTAGCTTTAGAATCAATTTTTAGTGTGCTAAGTGCACCGCGGATACTGTGAATAGATGCACTAGTTGGAATCACCATCGCATCTGCAGCCAAAAGTGCCATTGCCAGCCGTGAATCGATCTGAGCTGGTGTATCAATTATTACTAAATCGTACTGAGTTAATAATGTATTTAAAAACGTACTAAGTGAATTCACATCATTGAATAATGCAAGCCTTGAGTCCGCGCCAATGAAATCAAATCTTTCAGGAGTTGTAATGTCATTACTCTGTGAAAGTGATAAACCCTGAAGAATTTCAACGATAGTTTGTCGTGTTTTTTCATACCCTAAATTAAATGTTAATTCTGCTCTCGGATCTAAATCAATTAATAAAACTTTCTTCCCGTATTCAACACTTGCTACCGCCAAAGAGTGTGCGGTCGTACTTTTAAAAGTTCCACCCGCAATATTAGCTACGGCAATTACTGAACTCATGAGGCAATCCCCCATCTAATCAGGGCTTCTTTGAGTACTGGTGGTTGAAAGATGTTTTCAGGTAAGAGTTTTAGCGTTGAACGAGTTGCGACCAAAGCAACATTTGTTAGTACATCTTGGCCTGGCAACGAAGGAATTGCATAAAGTTTGCGTGCCCACTGTGGAAGTGCTGCTGTCGCTAAAGCGCTTAAAGTTGCCCACGCAGGTGCAGCCGGAGTCGCAAATCGAATGGTATTTGGCATCGGAGGAACTGCCAGAAATAACGCTGTACGTTTCGCATCATCACTTGCATAAAGTTCTGGCGCAATATTTTCAAAATACATTTTCACTTCTTGCGTGTTTGATGGAACAGTTTCGGGATCAATTCCAACCAAACGAGCAAATTCAACCATTTCCTTTACGTACTGGTCTTGATCGTGTGGAGCTAATTGCATTCCTGAGCGAATCGCAATATCTAAGAATGAATCAACGAGTGACATATGAACCCACAGGAGCAGATGAGGATCATCTAAACCTAATTTTGTATGAACAGAACGCACTCTGGCTGCAAGTGCTTCCGCGTCTTTGCGTGGGGCAAAACTCAATGTTGCAACGTAATCTCCGGTTCGTTGCAATCTACCCCAAGTATCTTCACGAAAATTTGAGTTCTTCGCTACGCCATCCATAGCAGCCGGATGCAGAGCCTGTTGCAAGAGCGCTCTGATTCCACCAACGACCATCGACTGATCACTATGAATTTTCCATACAACGCTCTGGGGTGAAAACAAACCAAGTTCTGGAATCATGCCGCAGTAAAGGCCTTTATTGCATCTGCGATCATTTGAATTGCAATGGCGGCAAGTAAGAGTCCTGCAATGCTTGCAACAAGGTTTACGCCAGTATCTTTTATAACCTTAAGAATTGTTGTTGATGCCATCAAAGTAAGTGCAATCGCAAGGTGGACCGCAATTACTGCAACAGCTAGTCCAATACCTTGCCCTACGTTATCTATCTTTTGAACATAAATCATCGTCGCAACAATTGCGCCTGGGCCAGCGAGTAATGGTGTGCCCAATGGAACGAGTGCAATGTTATTTGATTTGCGATTTTCTGAACCTGGTCGCCCACCCATCAATAATTCGAGTGCAACGATTAATAACAAAAGTCCACCTGCTGCTTGAAGTGATTCAAGTGAAATATTTAAATAAGAAAGCACGAGACGGCCAAAGAGTGCAAATGTTGTAATAACAATGAATGAAACGGCTGCTGCTTGCCATGCAAGTTTGCGTCGAGTTGCCGGAGATTTATCCGAGACTAATCCAAGAAAAATTGGTGTGGCACCTGGTGGATCCATAATTACAAATAGGGTCACAAATGCTTGGAGTGCAAATGTTACGGCGGTTATTTCGCCAATGTTCATGCTCTGATGACCCTTCGTTGGTCCGCTTCTGACTCAAGACGTTCCCATTGTGCCTGATGGGTATGGTTTTCGCCTAATGAATTAAGTTTTCCGGTTCCGTGATAGTCACTTGCACCAGTGACAACTAAATCTAATTCATGAGCAATTTCTGCCAAAGCATTGCGCTCTTCATTGTTGTGATCTCGATGATTAACTTCAATACCGTTTAAACCTGCGTTTTTTAATGGCAAAAAATCCGCAGCAGAAAGAACTTTTCCACGGTGTGAAGCAAAGGGATGAGCAATGACGGCAACTCCGCCAGCACTTCGAATCATTGAAATTGCATCTTCTGGTGTGGGTGCAAGATGGGCAACGTAATACGGCGAATTATTATGAAGTAAGTCAGTAAATGCTTCATCTCGTGAAGATACAACTCCGTTTTTAACAAGAGCATCAGCGATGTGCGGTCTACCTAAAGTTGCACCTACAGGCTTTACAGATTCGACATCCTCCATTGAAACTCTTATTCCGCCAGCATTTAGTAACTCAATCATTTTGTGTGCCCGCGGAATGCGACCATCTCGGGTATTTTCAAGCATTTCTTGCATCTGGGTGTGTGCACCGTCAAAGAGCAAACCCAACATGTGCACACTGATTCCGTCACTAGTAAGGCATGAAATTTCAGCACCAAGTGCAAGTGATAAATCTCCGCGTAGAGTTTTTTGAGCACTCTCCCACCCAGAAGTAGTGTCGTGATCTGTCAGTGCCAGGACCGTTAATCCCTCTGCGAGTGCTTTATTAACAAGCTGCGCAGGTGAATCTGTTCCATCGCTGCAATTTGTATGTGTATGTAAATCAATCATGGTGCTAACTCGACTCGAGTAGAACGTGTGCGCAAGACCACCAATGCACAACCTCCAAGAATCAAAACAATCCCTGGAAGAATTCCAATTGGTGGAGTCTGATCCAGCCACCAAATTGCCAGGACTGATGCAACTGGAACTTCAAAGAAAATAATCAATGAGACAACAGCAGGTGAAACTCTCTTTAGCGCAGAGTTAAACATATTGTGGCCAAGTAATTGAGCAAAAACAATCAAGCCAATCACAAGCCACCATTCATTGCCATTAAAGTTCCATATTTGAAATCCACCAATTAACATGATCGGCAATGCCGTTATCGCACATGTTGCATAGCAAATTGCGGTGTAGGAGCTAGTTTCCAAACTCTGTTGCGCCTTTGAGCCAATGAGAACATAAATTGCAGCAAGAGCTGCAGAAACAATCGCTGCAACATCTCCAGCAAAAGATCGCAGGGAAATATTTAAATCCACACCGGAAATTAAGACCACACCAGAAAAACTAACAACCATTCCTAGCCATGCACGAGATGGAATATGCCCACCTCTGATGCGAAGAAACAACGCTGCAAATATTGGTTGCAGTGCAACTAGTGCTGTACCAGCAGCGACTGTTGTCAGGCGCATCGCTAAAAAGAATGCGATGAAGTGCATAGCCAGAACGAATCCACCTAATACAGCCCATGTCATTCCATCGCGATTCTTACGATGCTTGAAGGCGAAAGGTGCAATAGCCAGCGCCCCCCCAAGATTTCGCCAGAAAATTAAAGTAACTACTGGCATCGTGCTCAGAGCAATAAGTGGGCCAGATACGCCAATTCCAATAATTCCAATTCCTAGACGAATTAAATCTTTGCGGCCAGGCATTGCCGTATGGCTATGAATAAGTGATTTTTGCTCTGACATAGGGCAAAAGTATCTATTTCATAGAGTTAAAGCGAAAGCATCGAGGTGCAATGAGCCGTTACCCTTATCCCATGAGCGGAAACTTGATTAATCGAGTATTTCTCGCCCGTCTTGCAGGTACCGCGGTCTTTGATCCAAATGGTGATCCAGTAGGAAAGGTGCGAGATGCTTTGGCGACCCTTCGCGCAAATAATCAACCACCAAGAATTTTAGGTTTAATAGTTGAAGTTCCACTACGTCGTCGAGTTTTTGTACCAATTACTCGCGTGACTTCTATTGAAAGTGGAACGGTAATTATTACTGGATTACTTAACATGCGTCGGTTCGAATCTCGTACCGGCGAAGTTTTAGTTCTCGGCGAAATGCTTGATCGCTCCATTTCATTGGTTGAAAATAACGAAAAAGTTGTTGTTGAAGATATGGGCATGGAGCAAAATAGAACTGGCGATTGGCTAATTACTCGAGTTCACGTCATGCGTCGCGGCACAGGATTGCGCCGTAAGGGAGCCACCTCAACAGTTGCATGGGAAGAAGTTTCTGGCTTTGCAACATCTGAACACAATCAAGGCGTTGCAAATTTACTTGCAACTCTAAGCACACTTCGAGCTGCAGATCTTGCCTCCGTTATGCACGACTTAGCGCCAAAACGTCGCGTTGAAGTTGCACGTGCACTCAACGATGAACGTCTGGCAGACGTCCTTGAAGAAATGGATGAAGCAGAACGAGTTGAATTGTTAGCAGAACTTGAAGGCGAACGCGCTGCTGATGTTTTGGGCGAAATGGATCCAGATGATGCTGCCGACTTACTCCGTGAAGTAGGGCAAGAGCGTGCGCAAGCACTTCTTGAATTAATGGAGCCAGAAGATGCTGAAGACGTTCGTCGTTTGATGAACTATGAAGATTACACAGCAGGCGGCATGATGACGACAGAACCAATTGTGATGACTGCAGATAACACTGTTGCAGAAGCACTCGCTGCAGTTCGACAGAGCGAAATTTCGCCAGCGCTTGCATCGCAAGTTTTTATCTGTCGTGCACCACTAGAAACTCCTACTGGCAGATTTATTGGAATTGCGCATTATCAACGCCTATTGCGAGAAGCCCCATCTAAGCTTCTTGGATCAATGGTTGATACAGATACTCAAGGATTAAATCCCCAAGCATCATTGAATGAAGTTTCGTCATACTTAGCCAGCTATAACTTGTTATCGCTGCCAGTAGTTGATGCCAACGAACGTTTATTGGGAGCAGTAACCGTTGATGACGTGCTCGATCACTTGTTGCCAGAGAACTGGCGTCATGATCATCGTGATACTTCAAAGACGGCAAATGTTTTGGTGAATGAAGAATTACTTAATTCAGAAGAAAGCGAGGGGTAAAGATGGCACGTAACAACCGTTTAGATACTCCTCGCGAGACTGGTCGCGCATTTCGCCCAAACTTTGATCCTGAAGCATTTGGTCGCTTATCCGAAAGATTTGCACGTTTCTTAGGAACTGCAGGTTTCTTGGTTTACATGACGATCTTTGTATTGAGTTGGGTTTTCTGGAACGCCTTTGCTCCAGTTGATCTTCGTTTTGATGATTACCCATTCATCTTTTTAACTCTGATCTTGTCACTGCAAGCTTCGTACGCTGCGCCTTTAATTTTGCTTGCACAAAATCGCCAAGCAGATCGCGACCGAATTCAAGTAAGTGAAGATCGTGCTCGCAATGAACGCTCAATTGCAGATACTGAATATCTCACTCGTGAACTTGCGAGCCTTCGCAATACATTAGGTGAAGTAGCGACTCGAGATTTCTTGCGCAATGAACTTGGTGACATGCTTGAAGAAGTTCTTAAAGAATTACGTGGAAACACCCAGCCTGATACCGAGAAGTGATTTCTTTCGAACTACTAACTGATCCACAATTGCAATTATTGATTTAGCTGCAGCGCTGTCAGGATATTGAACAACTACAGGTGCACCGTTATCTCCACCAGTACGTAAATCTGGACTAAACGGAACCTTGCCAAGTAATGCCACATTTATTCCTGCTAATTCTGAGAGTCTCTTCGCTGTTTCTTCTCCGCCACCAGAGCCAAATAAAGAAATCATGTCGTTGCAATGAGGGCATGGAAAGTCAGACATATTTTCAATTACGCCAACGAGATGCTGTTTAATTTGGTGGGCAATTCGGCCAGCTCTTTCAGCAACTTCTGCGGCAGCAATCTGTGGAGTTGTGACAACAAGAATTTCTGATGTTGGAATGAGTTGGCCTAATGAAATTGCAAGATCACCAGTACCTGGTGGCAAATCAATTAGTAACAAATCCAAATCGCCCCAATAAGCATCTGAGAGCAATTGCTCCAATACTTTATGGAGAAGTGGTCCTCGATAGGCAACAGCATCTGAGCGTTCTGGTTTAAACATCTCCATAGAAACAACTTTTACGCCGTACGACTCAAGTGGAATAAACATCTGATCAATTGCGGTTGGTCGCTGGCCGATTAAACCCATCAATCTTGGAACAGAGTGACCATAAACATCTGCATCCAAGATTCCTACGCGCAAGCCCTTCTGGGCTGCAGCAACTGCCAAGTTAACCGTGAGGGAAGATTTTCCAACTCCTCCTTTACCAGATGCAATACCAATCACTCGCGTAAGAGATTCTGGTTGAGCAAATGGGATAATTTTTTCGCGGCCATTACGCAACAAAGATTTGAGATTTCCTCGTTGCTCTTCATTCATCACGCCAAATGTGATTTCGACAGAGGAGATAGTTTCAACAGCAATAACTGCCTTTGTGATGTCAGTGCGAAGGCGATCTTGCATCGGACAACCAGAGATCGTGAGCAATATCTTGAGTTGAGCAACTCCTGCGTCAACTTGAACAGATTCAACCATTCCCAGATCAGGAAGTGGGCGATGAATTTCTGGGTCTTCTACAGTGGCTAAAGCCGCATGGATTGATTCAATAACGGTCATAGTAAATCCGGATCAATTTTAGGTTGTGCTGTATTTCGTGGTTTGTCTTCATCGAGTGCACCTGCAATTTGTTTCTTAATAAAAGTTTTTGGATTCAAATCTGATGGCTGTAAATCTTCGAATCCGGGTCCGAGGTTTTCACGCAATTCTGCGGTGGCGGTATTTGCCAAATTTTTTACCTTCTTTAAGAACTTTGCAGCATCGGAAGAGAATTTAGGTAGACGTTCTGGTCCCACAAAGATAATGGCAATTAAAGCCAAACCTATGAACTCACCTGGACCAATACCAAAAATCATGTTTTTAGCCTAGCGGTTGTTTCAGATTAGTTCTTGCCAGCTGCAAGAACGACAGTTGCTGTACGTGTGCTGCTGCCACGCTTGTACTTAATCTCAACTCGATCACCAATATTTTTTGATCTAATAGCAACAATGAGTTCATCGCCGTTATTTATTGTCTTGCCTGCAAATTCAATAATTAGATCTCCAGGTTGTAATCCTGCTTTCTGTGCGGGACCACCAGGAAGAATTGCTCCGTCAGCAGTTGTCACTTTCGCGCCTGGACCTGCAAAATTCATATCTATTGAAACGCCCATGACAGGATAAGAAGCTTTTCCAGTCTTTATTAACTGGTCTGCTGTTTTTCTAGCCTGATTAATTGGAATTGCAAAACCTAATCCAATTGATCCAGCCTGACTAGTCGATGCTCCACTTAATGTTGCAATTGCAGAGTTAACTCCGATTACGGCGCCTGTTGTGTCAATAAGTGGTCCGCCAGAATTTCCAGGATTAATCGCAGCATCTGTCTGTAAAGCATTGATAAATGAATTCTCACCTGCCGTGCCACCAGCTGTTACCGCTCTATCTTTTGCGCTAATAATTCCTAATGTAACCGTGCCACTTAGGCCTAGGGGTGAACCAATTGCAATTACCGCGTCTCCAACTGCCACTTTATCGCTGTCGCCAAATTGAAGTGCTGGCAAGCCAGTTGCAAGAATCTTAAGAACCGCTAAATCATAAGAAGCATCTCTTCCAATAATCTTGCTTTCAAACTCTTCACCATTATTGAGCGTGACAATAATCTTTGCTTTAGATAGCGCTGCTTCCTCAACAACATGGTTATTTGTGAGAATAAATCCAGCGCTGTCGATAATAAATCCTGAACCAGTGCTTCCGGAACCGGTAGTTATTGAAACGACTGAAGGCAAAACTCTATTTGCTAAACCAGCGACTGAATCTGGTTTGCGTTCAACAGAATTAGATGCAGAAACCAAATTTGCTTTGCCACCGAAGAATCCACCCGATGCATTTATTCCGAGTGCTCCACCAACTATTCCAGCGATGATGGCCAAAACAACAACAGAACCTGGACTGACGCCCTTACGCGGTTGTGAAAAATCTTGAGAATTCCACCAAGGTGCATCAATTCGTGCACGCGATTTTCGGGAAAGAAAGCTCATAGTGCTTATCTTGCTACAACTTTGTTGCGATTAACAAACCATCGCCAACGGTAATGAGTGTGCTTACCCAGAGATCTGTGGCACCTTTTACAGTTTTACCAGCTTCGCGCAGGGCAATTGTTCGCGGATCCCTTTGTGATGGATCGCTAACTTTTCCACCACCAAAGAATCCATCGATAACCATTACTCCACCACTGCGCAGAATTCGATGTGCTTCTTCAATTGTGTACGTTAAATCTTCTGGATTGTGACGCAGAACAACTAGGTCATATGCACGGTCAGTTAACTTGGTCATTACATCCATAATCGAATTAGTGATAAGTCTGTAGCGAGATGGTGCAATGTCTGCATCCTGCATCGCTATTCGCGCAATTCGGGAGTGTTCGGTTTCATCATCAATTGAAGTCAGAGTGCCGCTAGTAATCATTCCGCCCAATATCCAGAGACTTCCGACACCAGAACCGGTTCCTACTTCAACAACTGATTGTGCCGATAGTTGGTGAGCGAGTGCCCGAAGATATGAACCAACACCTGTTGACGCATCTTTTGCGCCGACTTCAAGACCGCGCGCTCTGGCGCGAATTTGGAACTCATCTTCTGAAATGAAACCTTCTGCATAAGTATGTGGATCAATTTTCATCATAAACTCATAATCCAATCAATGAGAACGCGAACACCAAATCCAGTGCCACCCTTTGGTGATTCCCCTGCGTCACTTTCGCTTCGCGCTGTTCCTGCAACATCTAAATGAACCCATTTTCTTTTTCCAGTAAATTTTTCTAAGAAGAGCGCAGCTGTTACGGATCCTGCAGAGTAATCACCTTTATCTGCGGTGTGATTAAAATCTGCAATGTCGCTTTCTAGTGAATCTTGGTAATCATCAATGAGCGGCATATGCCACAGGCGATCTCCAGATGATTCACCGAATGCAACTAATGCCGATGCTAGAGCACGATCGCGCGTATACATGGCACCATATTGACGCCCAAGTCCGAGTGTTGCAGATCCTGTTAGCGTTGCAATGTCCAGTAAATAATCTGGATCAAGTTTTGCATCGGCATATGCCAACCCATCAGCTAAAACCAATCGACCTTCAGCATCTGTATCGAGTACTTCTACTGTGGTTCCGCCGTAATGAGTAATAACATCACTTGGGCGTTGAGAAGTTCCAGAGAGAGCATTTTCTGCACACATCAACAATGCTGTGACTTTGACGCGTGGCTTTAATTCTGGCAACGCTCCGACAACATTTAGTACTGCCGATGCACCAGCCATATCGCTCTTCATCGCCATCATCAGATCGTATGGACGCTTGAGTGAAACACCACCGGTATCAAATGTAATTCCTTTGCCCACAAGAACAACGTGTGGAACACGTTTGCCAGTTGATTTTGGTGTGTAAGTTATTTGAATAAATCGCGGTCCTGGCTTGGGGGAAGAGTTTCCAACTGCGCGCAATCCACCAAATTGAGCAAGCTCTTTGCCAGCCAATACTTTGATCGAAAGTTTGCCTTCTTTTGCAATTTTCTGCGCCTGATTGGCCATCCACAAAGGATTTTTTATATTTGAAGGTGTGTGAACCAGATCGCGAGCGCGGCAAACAGAGTGAGCAATAACTTGGGCGCTATGAATTATTTTCTCGTTTTTGCACACGATATTAAACGTAGGTTGATCTGAGGTGGAATCACTTTTTAGAGTCCATGTGTAGGCGCCCATTACCGCCGAAATTGCGTGGGCTCTCACATCGGCAGAATCGGTCGCAAGTAAAGTTGAAACAATTGTTTTCTTACCGCGCAATTTTCTTCCAAGGTTTGCTGCTGCAAGTCGATGAGATTGTGTGCTCTGATCGCCCAAACCAATAACGAAAACTCGATCTGCCTTTGTAGCCTTCTGGCTGATTGGAATTTCTAAAATTTCGCCAGCTTTGCCACTAGGTTGAAAGAATGTAATTTCATCAATCAGATCGATGTCAAAGAATTTTTCGATAGTAGATACGGCACTAATGTTGCCAACTAATTCATATGTAGAATCTTCAGATTTTATAAAACCAACTGCAATTGCATCTGCGCTGACAATGTCTTCTAGCGAAGATTCGATGCTATTGAGTTGGGCGTAAGGCATAGCGCAAAGGCTAACTAAAAAAGGAAGAAATGCGTCTTATTTCTTGACGAGGGAAACTGCGGCATGCAGTGCAGCGCTGAGGTTGTTTGCTTCCTCTGCATTCATCTCAACTACGAGACGACCGCCGCCTTCAAGAGGAATACGCATCACGAGTGAGCGAGCCTCTTTTGTGACCTCCATAGGACCATCACCAGTGCGGGGTTTCATAGCTGCCATCTGGAGACTCCTTAGGGAAATAAATCGAAGAGCGTTCTGTAAGAGGAGAAGTATCTCGCATTTAGAGCGAATATATGAAATCGAGAAAGCAGGCTTATAAACCCAAAGTTTTGCTCAGGCGGGCCTTTCCAATGGCGATCACAGCCGTGACAGAGCGCTCAGGAACGCCCAATTTTTGAGCAATCTCACTCGGTGACATTGACCGCAAATAATGCATCGTCAAAATAATTCTTTCTTCCTCTGGGAGCGAAGACAGAACTTCTGACAAAGTTTTGGATTCGCTCATACGCCAAGTTTACTGTGCAGACGGGCAGCAACCCCCCGCATATAGCCAACTAATAGTGAGAGTTATCTAAGAGTTCGAGCGAATCTACGCAGAGAAATCCATACTCCAACGTAGAGAGCAGGTTTAAGAATCAAAAAAATTGCACGCGGTGCCCAGATGATTTCTGACCAATTAAATTGGGAATTCTCTTCATTTATTGCAACTACTTCAAATCTTCCAGTGCCTTTAATAATTTTACCCGTATGTAAAACATCACAAACAAAAGGTGGTTTCCAACTAGTTACGACCATGGTGTCTAAAACACCAAGAAATTTTAATCGGGGAAACAATTTATGAAATGGTCCAGTAAATGCGGCTATTTCGGTACCAGGCCCACTTTCAATTTCAGATGTTAGCCATACAGAAGTTTGTAGCATCCATTTACCTTGGTTGTCCCAATCAGTAATTTCATCCCACGCGCGTTGGGCATTGCAAGGTAACGCAAGTGTTAAAGCAATGTGATTATCAGCCACCGCAAATGTCCAATGCTTGATCAATCGTGGTGCACCAATGCAATAACTCGCGCTGACCAGGTTTTACAAAGCCTTCGACTTCAAGATGATCTATCAATGTTTTAAGTGGGTCATACAAACCAAATGGATCGAGTATGACAACTGGTTTTTGATGAAAATTTAAGAAACGTCCAACCCATATTTCAAATAACTCTTCCAGAGTTCCGAGGCCGCCAGGCAATGCAATAAATGCATCAGCTAACTCTTCTATCTTGCCTTTGCGCTCTCGCATTGATCCAACGATCTGTAATTCGTCGCTTTCTTTATCGGCAAACTCAATATCTACGAGTAATTGTGGGATTACGCCAATTGTGTGGCCACCAGTTGTTCTTACTCCGCGCGCAACTGCACCCATCATTGAAATATGTCCACCGCCGGAAACTAGATTCCATGAACGCGCGCCTATTGCTTCTCCGAGTTCGAATGCTAACTCTTGATATTTCTTATCAATAGTTGGAGAAGATGAGCAATAGACAGAAATTCGCAATGGCATGGACGTAAGAATAGGCGTTACGCTTAGCCCATGTCACAACGCATAGCATCGGGTCACGGGCTCGCAACGATTTCTCTCAGTGGAGCCGTTTTGGATACCTGGTTTCCAGAACCGATGTTGGGAAATCTTTCAAACCCAGTTCTTCCATTTCTGTCTGCCCTCGCCGGTGTTGATGAAATCCGCGGAGTAAAGCGCGAAGTTGTTTCTCTAGAAATAGATTTAGATAAAGCACCAGAAACTGTTAGCGATGCCTACCTAAGACTCCACTTGTTATCTCATCGAGTGATTAAACCTCATGGCGCAAATGTTGATGGCATATTTGCAATTTTAAATAATGTGGTTTGGACATCTGTTGGACCATGTCCTGTTGAAAATTTTGAAATTACACGTGCCAAGCTCAAGCAAAAATATGGAGCCATAACTGTTTTAGCTGTTGATAAATTCCCACGAATGGTTGATTACGTCATTCCATCAGGAGTTCGTATTGCAGATGCCGATCGAGTTCGACTTGGGGCTCACCTATCTCCTGGTACAACTGTCATGCATGAAGGATTTGTTAATTTCAATGCCGGAACACTTGGAACTTCTATGGTTGAAGGACGAATTTCTGCAGGAGTGGTTATTGGTGATGGAACCGATGTTGGCGGTGGAGCATCAATCATGGGCACACTAAGCGGCGGTGGTAAAGAAGTTATTTCTGTAGGAGAAAAGTGTTTGCTCGGTGCAAACTCCGGACTTGGTATTTCACTTGGCAACAACTGCGTAATTGAGGCCGGTACTTACATAACTGCTGCTGCAAAAGTTAGATTGCCTGATGGCGAAATAGTTAAAGCTTCCTCTTTATCAGGGGCTAACGATCTTTTGTTTAGACGCAACTCACTCGATGGGTGCCTTGAAGCAATAATGCGAACTGGTTCTTGGGGTGGATTAAATTCAGTTTTGCACTCTAATTAAATCAAGTTAAACCACGCAGATGGTAATTGCGTTCTGCTCCTAAAAGTTTCTCCACGCAATGTAGAAGTTTTTCCATCACTAGAAGTGGCTGTGATTGTTGCAACCGTCCCAGTTGAATTTCGAGAGTCAATACTCAGCGCAAGAACATCTGTGAGCAAGAATGCTTTTGCAAGAACCGCCTGAGCCAAAGAGCGACTCCACGTGAAGTATCGAGGATTAAGAACAGGATCTTGGCTAAATGGATCAGCAACGCTAGATGTAAAACTTCGTTCTTGACCCCATGCATTCACACTCGTTTCTGTTTGCCCTCCACTTGATGAGGTAAAAAATGCTGTGATCGGCAAATTATTTAATGTAATAACTTCGCCTGTACTTTCAGATGTTGAACTAGCTTGGACTGCAGCTTTCCATAATGGACCGTAAATAGCTTCTGTTTCTTTTGAAAAACCTACAAATGCTTGATCTGAAATGTTGTTATATACGTTGCAGTCACAAGCTCTCCTTGGAATTCCAACTTTACTTAGTGCGTATGACCTAGAAGCTATGCCTTGAGCAATTAAAGCCTGCGTTGGCCACGATGAAGGAACTTCACTTATTCCGAAAAGATACTCATCATGAATTCGAACGGTGTTCGTGATCTCCATTCGGTGCCCAATTATCGGTACATTCACAGACTTGACTTGAATCTGTCCGTATCTATATTTGACACTCTTGGAGTTTATTTTTAACGAAACAGTTGATGGTGCACCATCTAGATAACGAGTGCCTGACCAACGCACACTCCATAAAACGTTTGTACCGATTAGTTGAGAATTTTTGCCCGTAATAATAAATGCAGAAATTTTTGAACCTTGTTGAACAAATGAAATACCAGATTTTGATGTAAGGGACGCGGCAGGAATTGCAAGAAGATCTTCACCCACCTCGCCGGCATATAAATTTAGAGCTGAACCTTGGGTTCCGGACTTGAGCGTTGCTTGAGTTAGTAAGTGACCAATGTTTACGCGGATATTCTGATTGTCAGTGAGTGGAACAATCTGTGTCCCAGCGTAATAATACGAAAGGATTGATTGCGCTTGTTCTCCCGCTAGCGCTTTACCGCGTGCTCCAATTTGGCTTAAACCCACTCCATGTCCATAACCGGTTCCTTGAAAATTAAATGTTGAAGGAATTTCGGTTGCATTGGCAGGAGCAATTGAAAGTAGAAGTGTAAAAATTACTACGAGGGTTTTAGAGATCCTCATCAATTGCAGAGCTCTTTCCTAGGTGCAAGAAATCTTGATACTCATCAATTACTTGGTTGGGATTTCCACGAGTTACGAGCTTGCCTTTATGTAACCAGGCAACATCATTACAAATTTCACGAAGAGTTGCCATTGCATGGCTAACCAAAATTAGCGCTCGATCTTCGCTGCGCAACTCTTTAATTTTATTAAAGCTCTTCTCTTTGAAATGCGCATCTCCAGTACTCAAGGCTTCGTCAACGATCAAAATATCTGGCTGCACTGTTGCAGCGACGGAAAATCCAAGTCGTGCGTACATTCCAGATGAGTATGTACGCATAGGTGCATCAATTGCATCGCCTAGCTCAGAGAACTCCGCTATTTCATCGAAGTGATCTTCAATTTCTTTTCTAGTCATTCCTGCTGCAAGGCCGCCCAAATGGACATTTGCTCGACCAGACATTGCTGGATTAAAACCAATTCCGAGTGCAAGCAAAGTGCTAACGCTTCCAAATACTTCAATGCGACCTTTTGTTGGCGGAATAATTCCTGCAATTGTGCGCATCAGAGATGACTTGCCCGCTCCATTTGTGCCAATCACACCAAGCACTTGGCCGTATGTCACATCAAGATTTACATTATCTAGAGCTTGCACAACACGCGTTTGTTTCGTTCCGCGTCCTAATGATTTTACTCGCGCCTTAAGCGTTGGTCTGCGATCAATGGCAGTTGTATAAGTTAGACCTAAGTTTTGAACCGAAACGGCAAGGTCACCTGTTTTATGATTTATGTTAGAGACGGACAGCGAACTCACGCTCCCTAGATAAAAAGAAATATGTTCCAATTAATAGAACTCCGAGCGCCCACCCTGTTGCTGCAAGCATGCTAGATAGTTGCGGAGTTTGGGCGTGAACAATCGAAAGCGACCATGATTCTAAAATCGAAAAGAGCGGGTTGAAGTGTTCTAGAACTCTCAATTCTGGTTTCAGGGCTGATGCTTCATAAAGAATCGGTGACAAGTAAAGCAAAGTTCTAATTAGATATGGCAAAAAGCTGGCGATATCTCGAAAATACACATTTACGGTTGAAATAAGAATTGCTACACCTAGTGAAAAAATAAGTGTTATGAGAATTATTGGAATTGACCATAACATTTGCCAACCAAAGGGCAAGCCCAGCACTGTGCGCATGATCATGAAAACGAGCAAAGTTGGAATAAATTTAAAAAACGCAATTACAGTTGCTGAAATCGGCAGCATCATTCGAGGAAAAGCAGTGTTGAGAATCAAACGTTGTCCGGCAGTTACGGATTTAACTCCCCCGCTTAAACTATTGCTGACTAAATAAAAGAGGAAAAGACTCGCAGTGAGGTGCCCATATCGAATTGCACCTCCAGAGCCACCGATTATGACAATCAACAAGAAATAAACAGCTGAAAGCATCAATGGATTAAGGATTAACCAGAGTTGTCCAAAAATTGAATCGAAGTGCTGTTCTCGTAATTCAGATCGAGAATATTCCGAAATAAAAGTTCTGCGTGACCAGAGTGATCGCCAATACTTACGAAGTGGTGGCAGGCCTGCTCTAAATGGTTCGTATACCTGCAATGGCGTGCTCACGGAGTACAGGCTACATCAGCCTGTACTTACTTAGCGTTCTGTGGGTGCAAGAGTCTTGGGTGATGTGAGAAATCCAAGGCCCCACGACATCTGCATTGTGAATAAAACGATTGGTAAAAGAATTCTTTCGATAATTCCTTTTCCTATTAATAGCGAAGCCAAAATTAAGAAAATTCCATAAATTGCTGCTGGAATTATAAATAGATTGTTCAGAGTTACCGACAAAATAATTGATACTAAGGCAGCAACTAAAGAAAATGGTGGTGCTAAATAACGATAATTAATAGTTCCTTTGTGTCTGCGCGAAACAACCCTGCGCCATCTTCCATACTCAAAATACTGTTTTGCTAAGGCCTTTACTGTTGAACGAGGGCGATACGTAACGTGCAATCGCGGATCAAAAAATATCTTTCCGCCCGCTTGTCGAAGACGAAAATTTAATTCCCAATCTTGTGCACGGATAAATCTCTCATCGAAACCTCCTACGGCAATAACTGCAGTGCGAAGAAATACTCCAAGATAAACCGTGTCAACATATCCGGAATCACCACCTGTATGAAATCTCGAAGCACCAACACCAAATGGGCTGCGCATTGCTCTGGCAACCGCTTTTTCAAAGGATGAAACTCCTTGCGCGCCCATGATTCCACCGACATTGACAGCGCCACTTGATTTCATTACTTCAATGGCAAGTGAAATATAATTTCGTTGAATTTCTGCATGTGCATCCACTCTGACTATCACAGAGTTACTTGATTTGTTTAAAGCCAGATTTAATCCCGCTGCAGTTCTGCCACTTGGATTATTTACAAGTAAAATTCTCTTATCAGCAAAGGCTAATCGTTCTGCTATTTCATTGGTTTTATCTTTTGACGGGCCAAGTGCCAAAATGATTTCTAGCGTTCCGGCATAATCTTGAGAAAGTATGGATTGAACAGCATTTGCTAAATGCAGTTCTTCATTCAGGACAGGTAAGACGACAGAAACAGCGGGCAACTGTGTTCCCGGTGAGAGAGATAACTCAATTCCTGATGTCGCCATAACCCCTACACGCTATCGTCCAAGTACGCTCTACCCGTGAATACTACGCGAGGAATTCGAACGCTTACTGTTTTATCAGTCAGCGTTGTTCTCGTATCTGCAATTTCTTGGCTTGGACTTGGACAAGTCAGTGGATCCATTAAGCGCATTGACGTATTCGGTAAATTAGATTCACGTCCAGAAAAATCCTCGACTGCTCTGAATTACTTACTGGTCGGATCCGATACACGCGAAGGTCTGACAAAAGAACAGATGAAAATTTTGCGAGTTGGCAGTACTAAAACTGCTGCCGGTGGTCGTTCTGACACCATGTTGCTTGTTCATATAAGTAAAGCTCGAGATAAGGCAATGATCATTTCATTACCTAGAGATTCTCTCGTAACAATTCCGGCTCATCGAAGCACAGATGGAACAAAAGACATTGGTGTGAGTAAATCTAAAATTAATGCTGCCTTCGCTTGGGGTGGGGCGCCTCTATTAATTGAAACTGTTGAACTGGCGACAAATTTGCGAATTGATCATTACATTGAAATTAACTTTGCTGGTTTCGCTGGAATCGTTGATGCACTGGGTGGTATTCAGGTATGTACGAAGAAAGATATTGACGACCCGAAGAGTCACTTAGTTTTGGCAGCGGGTGTGCATACACTCAATGGAATCGAATCCCTTAAATATGTGCGCACAAGAGACTTTGATGGACTTGGCGATATTGGACGTATGCAACGTCAGCAACAATTTATGAGTTCTGTACTCAGAAAAGCCA
>Ga0304730_1000290_pt1 | contig 43952 bp, 39 predicted proteins | sample M_130628_MF_Meta_FD_190474 | JGI IMG/M metagenome (GOLD analysis project Ga0304730, IMG submission 190474) | Freshwater microbial communities from Lake Montjoie, Canada to study carbon cycling - M_130628_MF_MetaG (v2) (version 2) | ecosystem: Environmental > Aquatic > Freshwater > Lake | place...
TAGGTGAACTTCGCGGTCGACTGTGTGAAATAGATTGTGCCGTCGGGTAATTCGACGACATTCGAGCAGAAGTTCAAGGGCCGGAAGTCAACCGCATCCACCAGCACCTCGGTTGCCCCAGTGCTGCGGTCCATCGCCAGCAGTCCGCCCGGGCTGGTGCAGATCAGCAGCCGGCCGTCGCGGGCCACCGTCATCCCGAGTGGCCGCCCGGCGGTCTGTCCGACCACCCGGGTCGCGCCGCTCGGGTCGATCCGCACGATGCGTCCGTCGACCAGTCCGGTCCATAGTGCGCCGTCGGCGTCGACGACGATGTCCTCCGGGGCGTCACCCGGCATCGGCACCACGGTCAGCTCAGCCGGTCCGAACTTCGGCAGCGGCACGACCGGCGGTGGCTGCCACCGGACCGGATCGACGGACGGCTTGGGGTTCCCAGGAGCTTGATTCACAGCAGTCGGCTGGCCTCGCCCAGCACCCGGTGCAGGATCTGGTAGATCTCGTCGAACTCGGCCGGCCCGCTGATCAGCGGCGGGGCCAGTTGGACCACCGGGTCGCCGCGGTCGTCGGCGCGGCAGTAGAGCCCGGCCTCGAACAGCGCAGCCGACAGGAATCCGCGCAGCAGGCGCTCGCTCTCGGCATCGTCGAACGTTTCCCGGGTCTTCTTGTCTTTGACGAGTTCGATGCCATAGAAGAAGCCTTCGCCCCGGACGTCGCCGACGATCGGAAGCTCCAGCAGTTGCTCGAGGGTGGCCCGCAGGATCGGCGCGTTGGTCTTGACGTGGTCGTTGATTCCTTCGCGCTCGAAGATGTCGAGGTTAGCCAGTGACACCGCCGCCGACACCGGGTGCCCGCCGAAGGTGTAGCCGTGGCCGAAGGTGGTCTTGCCGTCGTTGAACGGTTCGAACAGTCGGTCGCTGGCGATCATCGCGCCGATCGGGGAGTAGCCCGAACTCATTCCCTTGGCGCAGGTGATGATGTCCGGCACGTAGCCGAAGTCGTCACAGGCGAACATCGACCCGATGCGGCCGAACGCGCAGATCACCTCATCGGAGACCAGCAGCACGTCGTATTCGTCGCAGATTTCGCGGACCCGCTCGAAGTAACCTGGCGGTGGCGGGAAGCAGCCACCGGCGTTCTGCACCGGTTCGAGGAACACCGCGCAGACCGTGTCGGGTCCTTCGAACTCGATGGCTTCGGCGATCCGGTCCGCGCAGTAACGGCCCCACGCCTTGATATCGGTGTCATACGGTTCGGGCGCACGGTAGAAGTTGGTGTTCGGCACCCGGAAGCCGCCGGGAGTAAGGGGTTCGAAGGGCGCTTTGAATTCCGGCAGGCCGGTAATGGCCAGTGCGCCCTGCGGGGTGCCGTGATAGGCGATGGCTCGCGAAACCACCTTGTATTTACCGGGTTTTCCGGTCAGCTTGTAGAACTGCTTGGCCAGCTTCCAGGCGCTCTCCACGGCTTCGCCGCCGCCGGTGGTGAAGAACACCCGGTTCAGATCGCCGGGGGCGTAGTGCGCCAGCCGGTCGGCCAGTTCGATCGCGGGTGGGGTGGCGTAGGACCACAGCGGGAAGAAGTCCAGCGTCTCGGCCTGCTTGGCGGCGGCCTCGGCGAGTTCGGCTCGGCCGTGGCCGACCTGAACCACGAAAAGTCCGGACAGCCCGTCGAAGTATCGCTTGCCATGGCTGTCGTAGATGTAGCAGCCTTCGCCGCGCGAGATGATGGGCGGGCTGATGCCGTGCCCGTGTCGGGCGAAGTGACCCCACAGGTGTCGGTCGGCTTTAGCCGACAACTCCGCGGTGAGATCCCGGGTTTCGGTGGTGGTCATCGTGTTCCCCAATTGTATTGTTGTTTAACGAGTTTCAAATAGACGAGCGTTTCGGTGGATGTCACGCCCGGTATGGCCCGGATCTCGGTGTTGAGCAGTTCCAGGAGTTCGGCATCGTTGGCGCAGACGATTTCGACGAGTGCGTCGAAGTTGCCCGCCGTCAACACCACGTAGGAGACGGCGTCGATTTTCGCGAGCCGTTCGGCGACCTTGGTGGTGTCGCCCTGGCAACGGATTCCGACCATCGCCTGCCGGTTGAACCCCAACTGCATCGGGTCGGTGACCGCGACGATGTCCATCACCCCGGCATCGATCAATCGCTGCACCCGCTGGCGTACCGCGGCCTCGGACAGGCCGACGTCCTTGCCGATCCCGGCATAGGACCGGCGGCCGTCGCGCTGGAGCTTCTCGATGATGGTCTTGGACATGTCGTCCATTGATTGATTGTGCACGGAATTCGTTGTTTTAAGCAACTGAACGCACGGATACCGACGTTGTGCGCCCGATTCAGTGCTGAATTGCGTATCGGTCGGGTTACCGTGGGCCGGTGATTCCCAGTAGCTGGATCGATGGCGTACCGGTGCGCACCGCCGGCAGTCGCCACCAGGTGATCAACCCTGCGACCGGCGCAGTCGCCGCCGAAATGGCGCTCGCAACACCCGTCGATATCGACATGGCCGTGGCCTCGGCCCGCGCCGCACTGCCCGACTGGTCGGCCGCGACCCCAGCCGAGCGGTCTGCGGTGCTAGCGCGGTTGGCCGAGCTTGTCGAGCGCCACGCCGCCGAGATCGTGGCCGAGGAAGTCAGCCAGACCGGCAAGCCGGTGCGTTTGGCGACCGAGTTCGACGTGCCCGGCAGCATCGACAACATCGCGTTTTTCGCCGGTGCGGCTCGCCACCTCGAGGGCAAGGCCACCGCGGAGTACTCCGCCGACCACACCTCGTCGATCCGGCGCGAGGCCGTGGGCGTGGTCGCCACCATCACACCGTGGAACTACCCACTGCAGATGGCGGTCTGGAAGGTGATCCCCGCCCTGGCCGCCGGCTGCTCAGTGGTCATCAAACCGGCTGAAATCACTCCGCTGACCACCCTCACGCTGGCCCGGTTAGCCACCGAGGCGGGCCTGCCCAACGGGGTGTTCAACGTGGTGACCGGAGCAGGCGCCGACGCGGGCACTGCGCTGGCCGGCCACCGAGGTGTCGACGTGGTGACCTTCACCGGGTCGACCGCAGTGGGCCGAAAAGTGATGGCGGCGGCCGCGATTCACGGCCACCGGACCCAACTCGAACTCGGCGGCAAAGCCCCGTTCGTGGTGTTCGACGATGCCGATCTCGACGCCGCCGTGCACGGCGCGGTAGCGGGCGCGCTGATCAATTCGGGTCAGGACTGCACGGCGGCCACCCGTGCGATCGTGGCCGGCAATCTGTACGACGACTTCGTGGCCGGTGTGGCCGAACTGATGGGCACGATAGTCGTGGGCGACCCGGCAGACCCCGACACCGATCTGGGCCCGCTGATTTCGCGCGCGCACCGCGACAAGGTGGCCGCGATCGTCGCCCGCGCCCCCGCCCAGGGCGCCCGCGTGGTCGTTGGCGGCAAGGCCCCGGATTTGCCGGGCTCCTACTACCTGCCCACCCTGCTGGCCGACGTCGCCGAGGATTCCGAGGCCTACCGCGACGAGATCTTCGGACCGGTGCTCACCGTCCGCCGCCACGATGGCGACGACGACGCACTGCGGCAGGCCAACGACACTGAGTACGGCCTGGCCGCCTCAGCGTGGACCCGCGACGTCTACCGCGCACAACGGGCATCGAGGGAGATCAAGGCCGGGTGCGTGTGGATCAACGACCACATTCCGATCATCAGTGAGATGCCACACGGCGGCCTCGGTGCATCCGGCTTCGGCAAGGATATGTCGGACTACTCCTTCGAGGAGTATCTGACCATCAAGCACGTCATGAGCGATATCACCGGCGTCGTCGAAAAGCCCTGGCACCGGACGATTTTCACGCGGCGCTAGCTAGTTCCGGGCGCACTAGCCACCCCTGGTGAATTCCTCGCCGGTCTCCGGGTTGATCGCGGTTTCACCGGCCGGCAGGTTGGACAGGTCGGGTGCGATCACCGTAGGCATGTCACCGGAGTCGGGCAGGCCGAACATCGCCTCGGAGGCGGTGGCGGGCACCAGCACCAGATCGGCGCTATTACGCATCGGCAGGGTGAGGCCGTGGAAATAGGCGGGTGCGGAGATCCGCCACACGATCATCATCACCACGCCGAGAATCAGGGCGCCGATTCCCACCACGGCAACGGCGCCGAAGCCGAGGATCGTGACGTTGTTGCCGTCGTCGTCGGTGAGCCAGTCCACCTTGGCGTATTGAATCAGTCCGTAGACGAAGATCACCAGCAGGATGATGCCGCCCAGCAGGGGAACGATTCCGCGCATCACCAGATCACGTGCCGAGTTGGTGAGGTCCTTGCGGTAGAACCAGGCGCAGGCGAAACCGGTAAGGCCGTAGTAGAAAGCGATCATCAGGCCTACTGAACCGATCAGCGCTGACAGCAGGTTCGGGCTGATCAGCGTGAACAGCACGTAGAACAGGATCGAGACCGCGCCCATGACGATCGTCGCGACAGTGGGTGTCAGATACCTGCGGTGGATCTTGGCGAACGAACTCGGCAGCGCCTTGTAGACACCCATCGACAGTGTGGTGCGCGCGGTGGGCAGGATCGTGGTCTGGGTGGACGCCGACGCCGACGTCAGGATCGACGCGGCCAACAGCACCAGACCGATCTTGCCGATGATGCTGCTACCGAACAGATCCGGGCCGATCGCGGCGAAGGCGTCCGCGGCGTTGTCCGGGTTGCCCAGACCGATGCCTTCGGTACCCACCCCGGCGAACGCGACAGCCGCCACCGCGACCAACGCGTAGGTAGCCAGCAGGAGGAAGGTCGAGATGACCGCGGCACGACCGGGGGTGGTGCCGGGGTCCTCGGACTCCTCGTTGCATGCCACCGCGGTGTCCCAACCCCAGTAGATGAACAGTGCGGTCAGCAGAGCGGGGGCGATCACCGTGCTGAAGTCCAGTCCGGCCGGCCAGAACCAGTCGAGCCGCGGATGCAGCGAGTACGTCTCGGCCTTGCCCGAGTACACCTTGACCAATGCGACGACCGAGAAGCCCAGCAGCACAACCATTTCGATGCCGAGCAGTCCGTACTGAATTCGCGCCGAGACCTCAATGCCTCGGTAGCAGATGTAGGTCATCACGATGATCCAGATGACGCCGGCCACCGTCGATGCCACCGTGTTGTCGGCAAGGTCGGCCACCGAGGTCCAGCTGTCGAAGCCGAAGATGGTGCCCAGTTCGCCGACGAAGGTAAACGAGTAGGCGCCGGCGATCTGGGCGAGGTTGGCCATCACGATGACATCGGCGGCGATGATGCCCCAGCCGCCCATCCAGCCGACCAGCGGACCGAACGCGCGGGTGGCCCAGGTGAACGTGGTGCCGCAGTCCGGTTCGGCCTTGTTGAGTTCCTGGTAGGCCACCGCGATCATGTACATCGGGATGAATGCCAGCAGTACGATTGCGGGTGCCTTGACACCGGCGAGCAGCGAACCGCCGCTGGCAACGACCAGGCCCAAGGTTGCGGCCAATGAATAGGCCGGCGCTGTCGACGCCATGCCGACGACGATGCTGGAGACAAGCCCCAGCGCGCCGCCCTTGAGGCCTTTACTCTCGACGTCCGTCGTATGTCCGGCCCGGACAGCAAGCTCGCCTTTGCTCATCGTGCTGACGCTACGCCCTTAGCGGGCAAACATCAGCGCTCGCTTCACTTCTTGAATCGCCTTGGTGACCTCAATGCCGCGCGGGCAGGCCTCGGTGCAGTTGAACGTGGTGCGGCAGCGCCAGACACCGTCGGCTTCGTTGAGGATCTCCAACCGCTCGGCCGCGCCCTCGTCGCGGCTGTCGAAGATGAACCGGTGGGCGTTGACGATCGCGGCTGGACCGAAGTAGCTGCCCTCTGTCCAGAACACCGGGCAACTGGTGGTGCAGCACGCGCACAGGATGCATTTGGTGGTGTCGTCATAGCGGGCCCGGTCGGTCGGGCTCTGAATCCGTTCCCGGGTGGGGGAGTTGCCGCTGGTGATCAGCCACGGCTTCACCGCCCGGTAGGCATCGAAGAACGGCTCCATATCGACCACGAGGTCCTTCTCCACGGCTAGGCCGCGAATCGGTTCGACGGTGATGGTCAGTTGTTTCGTCGGATTCTTCGGCAGCATGTCGCGCATCAGCACCTTGCACGCCAGCCGATTGACCCCGTTGATCCGCATGGCGTCTGACCCGCACACCCCGTGCGCGCAGGATCGGCGCATCGTCAGGGTTCCGTCCAGGTAGCTCTTGATGTAGATCAGCAGATTCAGCAGCCGGTCGGTGGGCAGGCACGGCACCCGAAAGCTCTGCCAGCCCCCCGATTCGGCGTACGCCTCGGGATCGTCGGGGTTGAAGCGCGCGATCTTCAACGTGACCATGACCGCGCCCGGCGGCACCGGCGGCAGTGGCGGATCCCCGGCTTCTTGTTTCTCAATGACTGCCTGGCTCATCGGGATCAGTACTTCCGTTCCATCGGCTCATACCGCGTCTGCACCACCGGCTTGTAGTCCAGCCGGACGTCGGACAACAGATCGCGGCCCTCCTTGTAGGCCATGGTGTGCCGCATGTAATTGGTGTCGTCCCGGTTGGGGTAGTCCTCCCGGGCGTGGCCGCCGCGGGTCTCCTTGCGGTTGAGCGCACTGGCCACGGTGACCTCGGCGAGTTCGAGCAGGAATCCCAACTCGATGGCCTCCAGCAAATCGCTGTTGTAGCGCTTGCCCTTGTCGTGCACCGTGATTCGCGAATAACGCTCCTTGAGAACGTGGATGTCCGTCAATGCCTGCTTGAGGGTCTCCTCGGTGCGGAACACCGCGGCATTGTTGTCCATCGACTGCTGCAATTCCGTCCGGATATCGGCCACCCGCTCATTACCGTGGTCGGAAAGAATGTCGGCCACCCAGTCACCGACCATCGCGGCCGGGTTCGGCGGCAGCTCGACGTGGGGGTTCCCCAGGGCGTAGTAGGCGGCAGCAAGTCCGGCCCGACGCCCGAACACGTTGATGTCCAGCAGCGAGTTGGTGCCCAGCCGATTAGCGCCGTGCACTGATACGCATGCGCACTCGCCGGCAGCGTAGAGGCCCGGGACCGGATGGGTGTTGTCGCGCAACACCTCTCCGATCACGGTGGTCGGTATTCCTCCCATGAGGTAGTGGCAGGTGGGGTAGACCGGCACCAGTTCGGTGACCGGGTCGACGCCGAGGTAGGTGCGGGCGAACTCGGTGATGTCCGGGAGTTTCGCCTCCAGCACGTCCGCACCCAGGTGGCGGACGTCGATATAGACGTAGTCCTTGTGTGGTCCGGCGCCGCGGCCCTCCAGCACTTCCAGCACCATGGACCGCGCGACGATATCGCGGGGCGCCAGGTCGACGATGGTCGGCGCGTAGCGCTCCATGAATCGCTCGCCCTCACCGTTGAGGAGCCTTCCGCCCTCACCGCGCACCGCCTCGGAAATGAGAATTCCGAGTCCAGCTAAACCGGTCGGATGGAACTGGTGAAACTCCATGTCCTCCAACGGAAGTCCCTTGCGGAAGACGATGCCCAACCCGTCACCGGTCAGTGTGTGGGCATTGGATGTGGTCTTGAACATCCGGCCCGATCCGCCGGTGGCGAGCACGATCGCCTTGGCGTGGAAGACGTGGATATCGCCGGTAGCCAATTCGTAAGCCACCACCCCGGTGGCGACCGGTCCGCGCGGGGTTTCGGTGAGGACCAAGTCCAGAGCGTAGAACTCGTTGAAGAACTCGACGTCGTGCTTGACGCAGTTTTGGTACAGCGTCTGCAGGATCATGTGACCGGTTCGGTCGGCGGCGTAGCAGGACCGGCGCACCGGGGCCTTGCCGTGGTCGCGGGTGTGGCCGCCGAATCGTCGCTGGTCGATCCGGCCCTCCGGGGTGCGGTTGAACGGCATCCCCATCTTCTCCAGGTCCAGCACGGCGTCGATGGCTTCTTTGCACATGATCTCGACGGCATCCTGATCGGCCAGGTAGTCGCCGCCTTTGACGGTGTCGAAGGTGTGCCATTCCCAGTTGTCTTCTTCGACGTTGGCCAGTGCGGCGCACATGCCGCCCTGGGCGGCGCCGGTGTGACTGCGGGTCGGATACAGCTTGGTCAGCACGGCGGTGCGCACCCGGGGACCGGCCTCGACGGCGGCGCGCATCCCGGCCCCGCCGGCGCCGACGATGAGAACGTCGTACTTGTGCTCGGTGATCATTGGTTCCTTTAGGAGATGTTCGGGTTGAAGGTGATCAGGGTGTAGGTGCCGACGGTCAGGACGATCAGCATTGAGACCGCCAGCGATGTATTGAGCCAGAAACGGGTGGCGTCTTTACGGGCGTAGTCGTTGATGATCGTGCGCATGCCGTTGCCGCCGTGCAGTTGGGCAAGCCAGAGCATGACCAGATCCCAGATCTGCCAGACCGGCGATGCCCAACGTTGCGCCACGTAGTTGAAGTCGATCCGGTAGACGCCGTTCTCCCACATCAGTCCGATGAACAGGTGACCGAGTACGAGGAAGACCAGCACCACGCCGGAGAACCGCATGAACATCCACGCGTACTTCTCGAAGTTGGGCATGGCGGTGGGTCGCCGCGGCGAGCGCGGATTGTCCAAGCTGGCGGGGCGGTCGTGGGCACGTTCCCGGATCGGTGCGGGTGGGCCGAGGCGGCCCTCAGAGACGGCGGTCACAGAAACCGCTCCGCCATATGCATACCGATCACGACGGTTGCCGGCACCATGATGAGTAGCCAGATTCCGGCCACCCCCCAGAGCATCTGCCGCTGGTAGCGCGGACCCTGTTCCCAGAAGTCGACCAGGATCACCCGCAGGCCGTTGAGTGCGTGGTAGAGCAGTGCGGCAACCAGGCCCAGTTCCATCAGGCCAATGATCGGCGTCTTGTACGTTGCCAGCACCTCGTTGTAGGCCTGCGGGCTGACCCGGACCAGGGCGGTGTCGAGAACGTGGACGAACAGGAAGAAGAAGATCGTGGCGCCGGTGATGCGGTGCAGCAACCACGACCACATACCGGGGTCGCCGCGGTAGAACGTCCGCCGTCGCATTGCAGTCGTCATGCATGTCCTCCAGTGCCAGGTAACTGAACCGACTCTAACTCTGAAGGCCCGGTCAAGTGAATGACGTGGGGATTACATCCGGTGTGGAGTAGGTCTCACCCGGAGGCAGAATGGGCCTCATGAAGACACCCCTGACTCTGGAGATGATCGGGCATGCCCCCAAGGCGCTGTTACACGACCATCTTGATGGGGGACTGCGGCCGCACACCGTCATCGAACTGGCCGGGCAGGCCGGCTATGACGGATTGCCGAGTACCGATGCGACGGAGTTGACGACCTGGTTTCGAACCGCGGCACACAGTGGGTCGCTGGTGCGCTACCTCGAACCCTTCGCCCACACCGTCGCGGTGATGCAGACCCCGGCGGCGCTGCATCGGGTCGCCGTCGAGTGCGTCGAGGATCTGGCAGCCGACAATGTCGTTTACGCCGAGGTCCGGTTTGCCCCGGAGTTGCACCTGGCCGCCGGACTCTCGCTGGATGATGTGGTGGAAGCGGTGCTGGCCGGGTTTGCCGACGGCGAGAAGGCCGCGGCTGCCCGCGGTCGGCCGATCGTGGTCCGATGCCTGGTGACCGCCATGCGCCATGCTGCGCGGTCCCGGGCGATCGCCGAGCTGGCTATCCGCTACCGGGATTCCGGCGTGGTGGGCTTCGATATCGCCGGCGCTGAGGCCGGCTTTCCGCCGTCGCGTCACCTCGATGCATTCGAGTACATGCGGTCCAATAACGCCCGGTTCACCATCCATGCCGGCGAGGCGTTCGGCTTGCCGTCGATTCATGAGGCGATTGCGTTCTGCGGGGCTGATCGACTCGGGCATGGAGTGCGCATCGTCGACGATATCGAGATCCTGCCCGACGGCGGTGCCGCGCTGGGACGGGTGGCCGGCATCGTGCGGGACAGGCGGATTCCCCTGGAGATGTGCCCGAGTTCCAACGTGCAGACCGGCGCGGTGGCCAGCATCGACAAGCACCCTTTCGACCTGTTGGCGCGCTTGCGTTTCCGGGTGACGGTCAACACCGACAACCGGCTGATGAGCGACACCACTATGAGTCGCGAGATGTTCTGCCTGGCCGAGGCGTTCGGCTACGGGTGGAGTGATCTGGAGCGGTTCACCGTCAACGCGATGAAATCAGCGTTCATCCACTTCGACGAACGATTGGCGATCATCGACGAGGTGATCAAACCGCGTTACGCGGTGCTAATGGGCTAGCGGTGCTAGCGGTGCTGATGGGCTAGCGGGGATCCGGGCTGCACTGTCGCGTGAGCGAGTGGTCTTGCCGAGGACGTGCGCCAGCACGAGCACTGTGGGGTAGATGAGCATGATGAACCGCATGAAGTTCTCAACGCTCATCGGGTGTTCTCCCCGGCCGGTCTGAATCTTCTTGAGGCCACGGATCAACCTTCTAGCGACCTGGCACCGAACGCAGGGGTCTGCGGGCACTGCATGGCGGGTCTCCGGGCATCGCGCGGAGTGACCTTGGTCACCCGGATCGGCAGCGTTCGACGGCTTTCGACAGCGAAGCACTTATTCGCTGACGAAACTATGACGAGCCCTGTTATTCCCCAGGAAGTGCTAATTCGGCAGATCCAGCGTTCCTGTATAGTTTGCTACAAGGCCGCACCATGGGTGTAGTCCTCCGACCGAAGGGTGTTCAGTCATGGGTTCTTCACGGATGTGGTTCAGCTCCGGTGCGGTGTTGGCCGGTATGGGCGCGGCGATGTTCTGCGGCGCCGGAACCGCTGGCGCAGATACCGGCGACGCCGCGGGATCAAATGTCCGGCAGGTACATGCCGCGGTAACTTCGGCGGCTGCGGGTGTCCGCGGCGCGGTCTCGGCTGCGGCCGTCAAGCCCGCGGCGGTGCTCAAATCGGCAGCGGCGGTCAAGCCCGCAGCTGCTGCGGTCGCGCCCCGGCGGGCCAATCGGGCGGACCCTGTGCGACCCGTGCGCCTCGCACCCACCCCGGCGGTGTCGACGCCGCCCGCCCCGACCACGGATCCCGTCGACCCGGCGCAGTTCGCCGGAACCTACTACGAACAGGGCAGCGTCAAACAGTTCTTCTCCATCGGCCTGGTCAACACCAAGGCGACCTACACCCTCAACCCCGATGGCACGATTCGCGTCGAGAACTCCGGTAACTATTTCTTCAATCGGGGCCCAAAATCATCGATTGTGGGATCCGCCGTGCCGGTGAACGAGACGAACTCCGCGTTGAACGTAGGCTTCTTCGGATCGTCGCCCTCAGCTAATCCGCCGGGCAATTACACGATCCTGGCCAAGGCTCCCGATTACAGCTGGGTCATCGTCAGTGACCCCTCCGGCCAGAGCGGCTACATCCTGACTCGGGACAAAAACATCACCCCCGAGCAGTATCAGCAGTTGCTCGCCCAGGCGCGTTCGCTGGGTGTCCGCGGGCCCATCACGCCAACAGTGCAGTACTAGTCGCAGTCTTCGGCGTTATTCACGCCGCAGCCTCGACTCAGTGTTGATGGTCGTCGCAGTCTTCGGCGTTATTCACGCCGCAGCCTCGACTCAGTGTTGATGGTCGTCGCAGTCTTCGGCGTTATTCACGCCGCAGCCTCGACTCCACGAACCCCTCGAGTTCCTCCCATTGCTTCACCGCGGTGGCATACGGCGGGTTAGGCCGCTCGAAGGTGTCCGGTTCGAGGATGTGGTTCACCAACCGACCGATTGCGGTGTCGTCGGCCAGGAGTTCCTCGACGGCATCGTCTTCGGAGTAGTTACCGACATCGCGGATGAACTCCACCGCTAACGCGAACTGGTCGCGGTCGATGGCGTCAGGGCCGTCACCGATATCGTCGACCAGACCGTTGAGCACATAGACGTTGTCCTCGGTGACATCCGCCCGCAGTGAGCCGTCGGTGGCCGCAGTCCGGATGTCGTCGTAGGTGCTCAGGTCCGACAGGTCGTGGTCATGCTCATCGGCCAGATAACGCGCAAGCGTCCGCTCGGACGGGAACACGCTGATCCGCCCGTTGCGGCCGAGGAACACCGGCTTCTCGTCGAAGTAGCAGCGCAGCGTGTAGAACGTGCCGCCGCTGATCATCACCCGGACGGGGTCGATCCCGACGTGCTCCCAGAATTTCGCATCGCCACCGAGCACGACAGGTTTGACGGCGGCCAGGGCACCGACACCGGCGTCGTCGTCGTCGAGGTCATTGTCATCATCGTCGGCCGTGATCCCGGAAATTTCCTCAGCGTCGTCGTCGAACGGCTCGGCGAGTTCGGCGGCAGCCCGCGCGGAGGCGCCCTCGTCGACCTCCGGAGTCGTGACGATCTCGTCGATCGCGGTCACCACGCCCTCCCAGCCGCGCGCGACGATCTCGCCGACGGTGTCCCAGCGCTTGCGGCCAGCCCGGCCGGTGAATTGCTCAATGCCGCCTGTCACCAGGCTCAGGTTCGGGTTGCCGTTGAAGAACCGAGTCACGGTGGGCATTTCGCACACCGAGCCGAGCGAGGAGACCACGGCCAACGTGTTGGCCAACGCGCTCACCGAGGCCTCGGTGGGCCGCTCGGCCAGTAACTCCGCCACGGCGATGAGGTCGGCCTGACGGTCCTCGGCAGGCCGCAGCCTGTGGGCGTTGGCACCGGTGATCGCACCCCAGGCCGGATGGTCGGTGAGGTCGTTGTCGGTGTTGGTCCGAACGAACGCGGCCAGATCAGCCACCGACTCGAACGCGAAAACGTCCTCATCCTTGCCGAGGAAGCCCTCCCATTCGTCGCCGGCATCGCGCCAGCGGGGGGCCCACAACGTGTACAGGTCCCCGGCGGTGACGCCGAGGCGGATCGGAACGAGCTCTGCAGCCATGCTTCACAGCCTAACGACCTAGGCTTTGGGTCATGGATGTGTGTGTCATCGACCACCCGCTGGCCGCTGCCCGGCTGACCACCCTGCGCGACGAACGCACCGACAACGCGGCGTTCCGCAGTGCACTTCGCGACCTGACCCACATGCTGGTGTACGAGGCCACCCGGGATTCGCCGCGCGAGCAGATCAGCGTGCGCACCCCGCTGGCCGTCACCGTCGGCAGCAAGCTGGCCAGTCCGCCCCTGCTGGTGCCGGTACTGCGGGCCGGATTGGGCATGGTCGACTCGGCACATGCCCTCATCCCGGAGTCCCGGGTGGGATTCGTCGGTGTGGCGCGCGACGAGGACACTCATCAGCCGCAGCCGTATCTGGAGTCGTTGCCGGCCGATCTGCGCACCCAGCCGGTCATGGTGCTCGACCCGATGCTGGCCACCGGTGGCTCGATGGTCTACACGATCGAGCTGTTGGCCGGCCGGGGCGCGGTGGATATCACGGTGGTGTGCGTTGTGTGCGCGCCCGAAGGTATTGCAGCGCTTGAGAAAGCGGCCCCGGATGCGCGGTTGTTCACCTCGGCAATCGACGACGGCCTCAACGATGTGGCGTACATCGTGCCGGGACTCGGCGACGCGGGGGACCGTCAGTTCGGGCCGCGCTAGAGCGCGGTGAGCACAGCCGACAACCACGCGCCGAGATCCCGGGCGGAATTGAGTCCAGCGGCTAGCACGTCGTCGTGACGCAGTGGCTCCCCGGTCATTCCGGCGGCGAGATTGGTCACCAGCGACACCGCGAGCACCTCGGCGCCCTCGGCGCGAGCCGCGATGGTCTCGTGCACCGTCGACATCCCGACCAGATCGGCGCCGAGGGTGCGCAACATCCGGATTTCCGCGGGCGTCTCGTAATGCGGACCGGGCAGTGCGGCGTACACGCCCTCGGTCAACGATGGGTCGATATCCCGGGCTAGTGCGCGCAGTCGCGGCGAGTAGGCGTCGACGAGGTCGACGAACTGCGCGCCGGTCAGCGGCGAACGCGCAGTCAGGTTGAGATGATCGCTGATAAGCACGGTTTGGCCCACCCGGTGGTCCGCACGAAGCCCGCCGGCCGCATTGGTCAGTACGACGACCTCCGCCCCGGCTGCGCAGGCGGCGCGCACCGGGTGCACGACAAGGCCCAAATCGTGTCCCTCGTAGGCGTGGATGCGACCAATCATGACCAGCACCCGATGCGTTCCGACCGGTACGGAGAGCAGCTGTCCGCCGTGGCCGTCGGCGCTGGGTGCGACGAAATCCGGCAAGTCAGCCATCGGGATTGCCGCGGTCGGGGTTCCCAGTGCGGCGGCGGCCGGTCCCCAGCCCGAACCCAGGACGACGGCGACGTCGTGGCGGCCGACCCCCGTGCGTTCGGCTATTACCGCAGCCGTCCGCCTGGGGTCTGGACTCACAGCGTGCCAGCCTAACCGGGCTCGAGGCGACCGGTGCGATACTGCCAGCATGCCGTTGGCCGACACCGCAGAGTCGTGGCTGGCTGCCCACTACGACGACCTCATCGGGTGGCGCCGCCACCTCCACCGCCACCCCGAGCTCGGCCGGCAGGAGTTCGCCACCACCCAGTTCATCGCCGACCGATTGGTCGAGGCCGGGCTCAACCCCAAGATTCTGCCCGGCGGGACCGGCCTGACGTGTGACTTCGGGCCCGAAGATGCGCCCCGGATCGCGTTGCGGGCCGATATCGACGCGCTGCCGATGGCCGAGCGCACCGGGCTTGCGTTTTCCTCTGCGGTTCCCGGTGTCGCGCATGCCTGCGGTCACGACGCGCACACCGCGATGCTGCTCGGGGCGGCGACCGCACTGGCGTTGGTGCCTGAACTGCCGGTCGCGGTCCGGTTGCTGTTCCAGCCCGCCGAGGAGTTGATGCCCGGTGGCGCACTGGATGCGATCGCGGCCGGCGCGCTGACCGGAGTGTCGCGCATCTTCGCACTGCACTGTGATCCGCACCTTGCGGTCGGCAGTGTCGCCGTCACCGCAGGCCCGATCACCTCGGCAGCCGACTTTGTCGAGATCACGTTGCACTCCCCGGGCGGACACACCTCGCGTCCGCACCTGACCGCAGATCTGGTGTACGGCATGGGAATGCTGATCACCGGTCTGCCCGGTGTGCTCTCCCGGCGTATCGATCCGCGACACGCCACCGTGATGGTCTGGGGTTCGGCTCACTCGGGGTCAGCGCCCAATGCGATACCTCAGGTCGGCACTCTGGCCGGTACCGTCCGGACAGCCAGCCGGGAGGCCTGGCTGGAGATGGAACACCTTGTCCGCGAGGCCGTTTCGGGATTACTGGCGCCGCTGGGAATCGATCATGGGCTGGATTACCATCGCGGCGTTCCGCCGGTGGTCAACGAGGAGCGCTCGACTCAGATCATGACCCACGCCATCGAAGCCGTCGGGCCGGAGGTGCTGGCTGATACCCGACAGTCCGGTGGCGGCGAGGACTTCTCCTGGTATCTCGAGGACGTGCCGGGCGCGATGGCCCGACTCGGCGTGTGGAGCGGAGCTGTTCCGCAACTGGATCTTCATCAGCCGACCTTCGACATCGACGAGCGCGCACTGGCTGTCGGGGTTCGGGTGCTGGTGAACATCATCGAACAGTCGGCAGCCTTCGAATGAAGCTGCTGGTAACCGGCGGTGCCGGTTATGTCGGCAGCGTCTGCTCGAAAGTCTTTCTCGAACAGGGACATTCGGTGGTCATCATCGACGACCTGTCGACCGGAAACGCCGACGCGGTGCCGGCTGGCGCGGAGTTCGTCACCGGCGACATGATCGAGGTGGCTGCGACCCTGCTCGCCGACGGTTCGTTCGACGGCGTCGCGCACTTCGCGGCCAAGTCACTGGTCGGCGAGTCGGTGCAGGCCCCGCAGAATTACTGGTACTCAAACGTGGTCAAGACCCTGGAACTGCTCGAGGTGATGCGCGCCGCGGGCACGCCCCGGCTGGTGTTCTCCTCGACGGCCGCGACATACGGTGAGCCGCAGGTGGTTCCGATCACCGAGGACGCGCCCACCCGGCCGACCAATGCCTACGGCGCCACCAAACTGGCGATCGACCATGCCATCACCTCCTACGCGCACGCGCACGGTCTGGCCGCGACCAGCCTGCGCTACTTCAATGTCGCCGGTGCCTACGCCGGCCTCGGTGAACGGCATGCGGTCGAGACGCACCTGATCCCGTTGGTGCTGCAGGTCGCCAACGGTTCTCGTGACGAGATCCTGGTGTTCGGCAATGACTGGCCCACCCCCGACGGCACGGCGATCCGTGATTACATTCACGTCGCCGACCTCGCCGATGCGCATCTGCTGGCACTGCAAAGTGCGGAGGCGGGATCGCACCGGATTTACAACCTGGGCAACGGAACGGGTTTCAGCGTCCGGGAGGTGATCGCCTGCTGCCGGCAGGTCACCGGCCGGCCGATCGCAGAGCGCGATGTGGCCCGCCGCGCCGGAGATCCGGCCGTGCTGATCGCTTCCAGCGCAAAGGCCATTGCCGAACTCAGGTGGCGTCCCGGTCGCAGCGCCATCGACCAGATCGTCACCGACGCCTGGGAGTTCACCCGCTAAAGTGCGGTGCCCGGCCCGATATTGCGGGCCGGCCGGGTGCGGATGTCGTGGACGTACTCCGCCGGTGCGCCGGCCACCTCCGCCGCGTCGGCCATCACGCCGAGGTAGCGCGCAGACGGCACCCCACCCTCCCAGGCATCCACCACGTAGAGCCAGGCCAGCACGGGATCGATTGAAGTGTCGGAAGATTCCCGGTCGATCCGGCAGCGGATCTTGCTGTGCAGACCCAGTTCGGAGCCCTCCCAGCGATCCATATTGGCCTCATCGGCCGCGGTCACGTCGTAGAGCACCACGAAGACCCGCGACGCGACGTCTTCGACCAGAGTGGCCAGCGCCCCCTCCCAGCCGATGTCCTCCCCGCCGAACGTCAACCGCCACCCATATAGCCAGCCGGTACCTGCCATCGGCGAGTGCGGCGCTCGGTCCAGCATCTGCTCGGGATCCATGTTCGACCCGTAGGCGGCGTAGAGCGTCACCGACAAAGAGTAAGGCTTCACTGCTTAGATGGGGCGCGTGACCTCTCGGATCGTGATCGTCGGCGGGGGCCCGGCCGGATACGAGGCAGCTCTGGTGGCGGCGGGGCAGGGGTCCGGGGTCGCCGAGGTCACCGTGGTCGACTGCGACGGGATCGGCGGTGCCTGTGTGCTATTCGACTGCGTACCGTCCAAGACCTTCATCGCCTCGACCGGCGTGCGCACCGAGTTGCGCCGAGCCGCCGGCATGGGCTTCGACATCGGAATCGACGACGCCAAGATCTCGCTCACCCAGATCAACAACCGGGTCAAGACCCTGGCACGTTCGCAGTCTGCCGATATCGGCGCCCAGCTGCTGGCGGCGAATGTCAACGTGGTGTCCGGCCGCGCCGAGTTGATCGACAGCGTGCCGGGGATGGCAGATCACCGGATTCAGGTCACCACCTCCGATGGTAGGACCGGGGTGCTCAAGGCCGACATGGTGTTGATCGCCACTGGCTCGCGTCCCCGGGTGCTGCCCGGCGCCGAACCGGACGGTGAGCGAATCCTTAACTGGCGACAGCTCTACGACCTCACCGAGTTGCCCGAACATCTGGTGATCGTGGGCTCCGGTGTCACCGGCGCGGAATTCTGCAACGCCTACACCGAACTCGGCGTCACGGTGACGGTGGTGGCCAGCCGCGATCAGATCCTGCCGCATGAAGATAGCGATGCCGCCGGGGTGCTCGAGGAGGTGTTCGCCGAGCGCGGTGTGACGCTGATCAAAAACGCCCGTGCCGATTCGGTGGTCCGGACCGAATCCGGGGTGCGAGTGACGATGGCTGACGGCCGCGTCGTCGACGCAAGCCACGCATTGATCACCGTCGGGGCGGTACCGAACACCTCGGGCCTGGGCCTGGAACGCGTGGGTGTCGAACTCACGCCAAGCGGCCACATCCCGGTGGACCGGGTGTCACGCACCTCCGCCGCCGGGATCTACGCCGCCGGTGACTGCACCGGACTGCTGCCACTGGCGTCGGTCGCGGCGATGCAGGGCCGCATCGCGATGTATCACGCAATGGGTGAGGGTGTGGCCCCGATCCGGTTGCGGACGGTGGCCTCTGCCACCTTCACCCGTCCGGAGATCGCCGCGGTCGGGGTGCCGCAGACCGCCATCGACAACGGCTCGGTGGCGGCCCGGACCATCACACTCCCGCTGTCCACCAACGCCAGGGCGAAGATGTCGCTACTGCGTCGCGGCTTCGTCAAGATCTTCTGCCGGCCCGCCACCGGCGTGGTGATCGGTGGTGTCGTGGTGGCGCCGATCGCCTCGGAGTTGATCCTGCCGATCGCCCTGGCGGTGCAGAACCGGATCTCGGTCACCGACCTGGCACAGACACTTTCGGTGTACCCGTCGCTGTCGGGGTCGGTGGTCGAAGCTGCACGCAGGCTGATGGCCCATGACGATCTCGACTAGCCTGTCCCTATGAACGACCCGATCCTTCGGCCGGGCAACGGCCAGACCTTCCTCGGGCCCGCCCAGCGTTCGGAGGCCTGGGACCGCCTGGGCGCTGAGCAGTTCGACGTCGTGGTGATCGGCGGCGGAGTTGTCGGTGCCGGTGCGGCGCTCGACGCCGCCACCCGTGGACTGAGCGTCGCACTAGTCGAGGCACGCGATTTCGCCTCCGGCACCTCGAGTCGAAGTTCGAAGATGTTCCACGGTGGGCTGCGCTACCTCGAGCAGCTGGAGTTCGGCCTGGTGCGTGAGGCGTTGCACGAGCGTGAACTTTCGCTCACGACGCTGGCCCCGCACCTGGTTAAACCGCTGCCGTTCCTATTCCCGTTGACCAAGCGGGTGTGGGAACGCCCCTACATCGCCGCCGGAATCTTCCTCTACGACCAACTCGGTGGCGCGAAATCCGTTCCGGCCCAACGACATCTCACCAAGTCCGGTGCGCTGCGACTGGCCCCCGGACTCAAGCGGAACTCGATGATCGGCGGCATCCGCTATTACGACACCGTGGTCGACGACGCTCGTCACACCATGATGGTGGCCCGCACCGCCGCGCACTACGGAGCGGTGGTGCGCAACTCGACGCAGGTGGTTGGGATGCTGACCGAGGGCGACCGGGTGGTCGGTGTCACCGTGCGGGATTCGGAGAACGGCGCGGTTACCGAGGTTCGCGGACACGTCGTCATCAACGCGACCGGGGTGTGGACTGACGAAATTCAGGCGCTGTCGCACCAGCGCGGCCGGTTCCGGGTGCGGGCGTCCAAAGGTGTGCACATCGTGGTACCCCGGGACCGCATCGTTAGCGAGGTGGCGATCATCCTGCGTACCGAGAAGTCGGTGCTGTTCATCATCCCGTGGGGCACGCACTGGATCATCGGCACCACCGACACCGACTGGAACCTCGACCTGGCCCACCCGGCCGCTACCAAGGCCGACATCGACTACATCCTCACCCACGTCAACACCGTGCTGGCCACTCCGCTCACTCACGATGACATCGACGGGGTGTACGCCGGCCTGCGTCCGCTGTTGGCCGGCGAGAACGAGGAGACCTCGAAGCTGTCCCGCGAGCATGCGGTGGCCTCACCGACGCCGGGGTTGGTCGCGATTGCAGGCGGCAAGTACACCACCTACCGGGTGATGGGCGCCGATGCGGTGGACGCGGCGGCCGAGTTCGTGCCCGCCCGGGTGGCGCCCTCGATCACCGAGAAGGTGCCCCTGCTCGGCGCCGACGGGTACTTCGCGCTGATCAACCAAACCGACAGCGTCGGTGAGCAATACGGACTGCACCCCTACCGGGTGCGCCATCTGCTGGACCGTTACGGATCGCTGATCGGTGAGGTGCTCGGGATGGCCGCGGGGCGGCCTGAGTTGCTCGAGCCGATCGCCCACGCGCCGGTCTACCTTCGGGTCGAGGCGGTGTACGCGGCCGCGGCCGAAGGAGCTCTGCATCTCGAGGACATCCTGACCCGGCGGATGCGGATCTCCATCGAGTACCCGCACCGCGGCGTCGACTGCGCGCGCGAGGTGGCCGAGTTGGTCGCCCCGATTCTGGGCTGGAGTCCCGCCGACGTCGACCGTGAGGTGGCCACCTATCTGGCCCGGGTCGAGGCCGAGGTGCTGTCCCAGAGTCAACTCGATGATGACGCGGCCGACTCGCTGCGGGTCGCCGCACCTGAGGCGCGCGGGGAGATCCTCGAACCGGTGCCCTTGACGTGAGAAGGGCGCCACTGCCGGCTCGTGACGGGATCGGTCCGGCCCGGCTTCGGCTGCACGGTGGAAATGTGCTCGCGGAGTTCACCATTCGCTTCGGAGAGGCTGCCGGCGCCAGGGTGCTGGCCGGCGAGGTGGTCGATTCCGAGGGCGGTGTGGTGACTGCCGAGACGGTCCTTCGTGCCGGTTCGCAGGTCTACCTGTACCGCGATCTGCCGCACGAGGTGAATGTTCCGTTCGACCTGCCGGTGCTCTATCGCGACGACAACATCGTTGTGGTCGACAAACCGCACTTCTTGGCCACTATGCCGCGTGGTTCGCATGTCGCCCAAACCGCGCTAGTTCGGCTGCGCCGGGAACTCGGTCTGGACGAACTCAGCCCCGCTCATCGGCTGGACCGCTTGACTGCCGGCGTGCTGATGTTCACCGTACGCCGCGAGGTGCGGGGTGCGTATCAAGGTTTGTTCGCACGCGGCGAGGTGCGCAAGACCTATCTGGCGCGCTCCAGCGCCGAGCCGGGTTTGTCTGCGCCGCAGGTTGTGTCGAACCGGATCACCAAGTGCCGGGGCGTGCTGCAGGCGGTGATTGAGCCGGGGGAGCCGAATGCGGAGACCCTGATTGAGCCACTGGGCGCCGGCCGGTACCGGCTCACGCCGCGCACCGGGCGCACCCATCAGCTGCGGGTGCACATGGCATCGCTGGGTCTGCCGATCGACAATGATCCGCTCTACCCGGAGGTGCTTGCCGTCTCTGGTGATGACTTCAGTGCGCCGCTGCAACTGGTGGCGCAACGACTGGAGTTCGATGACCCGATCACTGGCCGCCGGCAAATCTTCGTAAGCTCGCGCACATGATCTCCACCCAGCGCATCACCGTCGACGGCATCACCACGTCGGTTCTGGTGGGCGGGGCCGGGGAGCCCGGCGAGGCGGTGGTGTTCGTGCACGGCAACCCGGACTCCGGTTCGGACTGGATGCCGTTGATGACGCGGATCGCCCCGTTCGCTCGCGTCATTGCGCCCGACCTTCCGGGCTTTGGGGCCGCGGACGCGCGCCGGGACAATGACTACACGATCTACAGCTACGCCCGATTCCTCGACGGCGTGATCCGATCGCTCGGCGTGCGACGGGTGCACCTGGTGGCTCACGATTACGGCGGCCCGTTCGCGGCGGCATGGGCTGCCGACCACCCCGACCGCGTCGCGAGCGTCACGTTCGTCAACACCGGTGTGCTGGTGGATTACCGCTGGCACCGGATGGCGCGGCTGTGGCGCACCCCGATCGTCGGTGAAGTCGTCATGCGCGCCATCCGGCCCGCCGTGGTGGCCAAGATGCTGGCCCGAGAGAACCCTGGCCTGTCGGCTGCGTGGGTGGACACCATCGTGGGTCACCTGCTGCCGGCGAAAACGCAGAACGCGGTGCTGCGGCTGTACCGATCCACCCGAGCGGGCGATATGGAGCAACTTGCCGCGCGGCTGCGTCAGCACGACCACGATGCGCTGGTGGTGTTCGGGGATGCCGATGCCTATATCCCGGCTGATCTCGCGCATCGGCAGGTCCAGGTTTTCCCCCGCGTCGATATCCGCATCCTCCGCGGCCTGGGCCACTGGAGCTGGCTTGAGGACACCGATGCGGTGGCCGGCCAGATCGTGCCGTTCCTGCAGTCGCAGATTGGAAAGGCCATCCGACCTTAGACCCAGACCGACGGAAGGCTCACCGCTGGCACGACGGGCACCAGTAGCTGAGTCGTGCTGCTGTCCCATCTGTCGGTACAGCGCGCAGAATTCGAGTTCCGCAACGGCGACAGGGTTCGCCCGCGCGTCCGTACACCCACAGTTGGTGGCCTCGCCTGGTATTTCCGGTCGTCGTTCGCGCTGTGCGTAATCGATTGCTCCACAACATCTCTCGGGTGCGAGTCGCCACCCGCAGCGGGTCGGTCAGGGTTGTGACCGTGCTGGTCGGAAGTCGGCCGAAGATGAAACACAGCTCGTTGCAGTACACATTCCCGACACCGGCCATGACGCGCTGATCCAGCAGGGCGGCCGCGATCGGACGATCAGGATCGACGGCCAGGTTGGCGGCGGCCTGTTGCGGATCCCAGTCGTCGCCGAGCAGATCCGGCCCGAGGTGCGCGACGGCGTCAAGGTCGTAGGCGCGGTCGAGGACCTCCAGCACGCCGAGGTCGATACCGGCCGCGGTGACCTGGCCGGCCTGAAGCACAATTCGGACCTTGTGATCGGCGACGCCGCGCGGCGAGATCCGCCAACTGCCGTCCATCTTCAGGTGCGAATGGATACTCGCCGGCCCGACCCGGATGAACAGGTGCTTACCGCGGCTCAGTACCTCGTCGACCGTGTGGTCGGTCAGGTCAACGGTGGCGTATTGGGGCACCCGGATATCGCATCGGGTCAGGGTCCGGCCGACCAGTGCGTCGCGCAGGGCTGCGGCGGTACGAAAGACGGTGTCGCCCTCAGGCATTGTTGGAGGCTATGCCGGTGGGCGCCGGTGGAGGCGGCGTTGGGTAGGGATGCTCGCCACTGCGTCGGCACCGGCGCCGAGGACGTCGGCGATCCAGTCGCCAATATCGGCACCGGTGCGGCCAGGGATCAGTGTTTGTAGCGTCTCGTCGGCGATGCCGAAGGCGGCGACCAATATGACGGCGAGGACCATCCGGCCGGCGACGGGGGCCAGCGGACGCGACAGGCGCAAAGTGCCGGCCGCCAACCATCCGCCGACGGCATAGGCGAGGAAATGATTGACCTTGTCCCAGGCGATGAACGCCGCGTCGGGCAGTTCCTGCGGCGTCAGCGAGGACAGCCACAGGATGGCGCCGGCCCAGCACAGCAGAGCGAACCAGAACAACCGGGTGGTAGGCGTCATCGCAAACGAAGGCCGCGCGGGGTCCGGCTGAATCCCGCGGCGAGCAGCGCCTCGCCCGTGTCGCTGTGGGCGACCTCCAGGGCCGAGACCCCGTCCATCTTCTCGATCACCATGGCGCTCATGCGACCCGCGCTGACAAGTTCGGCCAGCGCCCCAGCAGCGGCCCGTTGCGCGTTGATATCGCGGCTGAAACTGAGCAGCGTCCGGCCGCCGCGTTCGCAGTACCAGACCAGATCTCCATCGACCAGGACGACCAGTGCACCCGCCTTGCGGCCCGGCCGATGGCCTCCCTCACCGGCGGGCCAGGGCAGCGCGGTGCCGTAGGGGTTGGCAGGGTCGGCCGCGGCCAGCACGATGGCGTCGTACTCGGTCCGGTTGGAATCGACGCCCTCGGCATAGCCGCGCAGCCGATCAACGGTGGATGCGATGGCGAATTGCGCGCCGCCGAGGGATTCGACGAAATAGCCGCGTTGGCAGCGGCCGGACTCCTCGAAGGCGCTCAGCACCTTGTAGAGCGTGGCGAACCCGCCTGGCACCGCCTCGGCGGTCACGGCCGTCCTGGTGAGTACGCCGTAACGGTTCATCAGTAACTCTGCAGTGAAGTGTGCTCGCACCGTGGAGTCCGGTTCGCGGGCCGGTACGGCTGACCAGCGCCCGGCAACGGTCGGATCCGTGGACCTGCCCTGCGGTTGGGCAATTGCATAGCGGCTTAGTCGCGGGACCCGGCGATGTCGATGGGCCGGCACGGACGGGCGTCGTGAGCCCGGTCTGCGGCCGCCGGTCAGGATGGCGCGCACCGGGGCGAACGTGTCGCCGGTGACCCACCCGGCCCAGATCAGTTCCCAAAGAGCGGCTTTGACCGACTCGTCGTTCGGGCTGAGTTCAGCAAGCTGTCGAAAGAAGTAGGCGCCGCGTGATTCACCCGGATGGCCGAGCACGTCGAGGATCGCGCGGTGTGTGTCGGTGATGTCGAGTTCGGCGGGAGCAGCCAGCGTCATGGCCGCGGTGTCGGCGTGGTGGAACATCACCCAGCCATCGCTGCCGCCGATCGCACCGCCACCCGACCAGGTGACTTCGCCGGAGGTCAGCAGTTCGTCGAGCATCGCCGGTTGGTAGCCACGGACCCGCGGCGCGAATACCAGCGATTCGATCGCCGATGCAGGAATCGCAACCCCGGCGAGTTGGTCGATGACGGCGGCCAGTGCGTCCACTCCGGAACCGGCTGCACTGCCGACCTGCTGCCAGGCCGGCAGGAAACGCGCGTAGGCGCGGGTGCTGACCGGCTCCACCTGAGCGCGCAGCGCCGCTAGCGATCTCCGGCGCAGGATCCGCAGAACCTCGGCATCGCACCACTGATCACCACCCACCGATTCCGCCGGCGCGTCGATGAACTCACCGCGAACGAGCTTGGTGGCCAACGACATCCGGCTCAGCGCATCGGCAGCCACCCGGCGGCCCAGCCCGAACCGCTCGGCGGCTTCGGCGGTGGTGAACGGCCCGCGGGTGCGGGCAAAGCGGCCGAGCAATTCGCCCAGCGGATCTGCCACCTCTTCGGTGAACCCTGCCGGCACACCCACCGGCACGGCCACCCCGAGCGCGTCACGAAGCCGCCCGATGTCCTCGATAGCCACCCACCACCGTTGTCCGGCGTAGGACACCGGCAGCACCCGCTTGGCGGCGTACAGGCCGTCCAGCCAGGCGCTGACATCGGAAGCCGTTGAGCGAAGGGCGATCTCGTCTTCAGTGAGCGGCCCGAGCAGCCGCAAAAGGTCGGCCACGCCCTCGGCGTCGCGGGCCCGGCGGTCATCGGTCAGGTGTTGTAGCTGCCGTGCCGTGGCGGCCACGACATCGCTGTCGAGCAGTTCGCGCAACTCCACCCGGCCCAGCAGTTCGGCCAGCAGTGCGGTGTCCAATGACAACGCGGCCGCGCGACGTTCGGCCAACGGGCTGTCGCCCTCATACATGAATGCCCCGACATAACCGAACAGCAGCGAGGCGGCGAAGGGTGATGGCGTTGGGGTCTCGACCTCGAACATCCGTACCCGACGACCGGCGATGCGGGCCATTAGGTCGGTCAGGGCGGGTACGTCGTAGACGTCCTGCAGACATTCCCGCACCGTTTCGAGCACGATCGGGAAGTCGGGATACTTGCGCGCCACGTCGAGCAACTGCGCTGCGCGTTGGCGTTGGTGCCATAGGGGTGCCCGCTTGCCGGGATGGCGCCGCGGCAGCAGCAGGGCACGCGCCGCGCACTCGCGGAACCGGGAGGCGAACAATGCCGAGCCACCCACCTCCGTGGTCACCAGTGACTCGATCTCGTCAGGTTCGAAGACGAAGATCTCCGCCCCGGGTGGCGTGTCATCGGTATCGGGCAGGCGCACCACGATGCCGTCGTCGGAGGCCGTCGGCTTCTCGTCGATGCCGTAGCGCTCGAGCAGTCGCCGGCCCACGACCAGTGCCAGGGGTCCATTGACCCGCAGGCCGTATGGCGAGTGCAGGATCACCCGCCAGTCGCCCAGTTCGTCGCGGAATCGTTCGACGACGAGCGTGGTGTCACTGGGTACCACGGTGGTCGCCGCACGCTGATCGGTGAGTAGTCGCCACAGGTTGTCGCCGGCGTAGTCGGCGAAACCTATTGCGGTACATCGGGTATCGAAGTCGGCACGGTCCAATCCGGACAGCTCGCCGGTGAATCTGCCGATTGCCGCGCCGAGTTCGGCGGGCCGTCCCACGGCGTCGCCGCGCCAGAACGGAAGCCGTGCCGGAATGCCGGGTGCAGGCACGACCAGCACCCGATCGTGGGTGATCTCGGTGATCCGCCAGCTCGTCGCGCCGAGAGCGATGACGTCGCCGGGCCGGGACTCGTACACCATCTCCTCGTCGAGTTCGCCGACCCGCGAGGGCTTTTCGGTCGCCAGATACACCGCGAACATGCCGCGGTCGGGGATCGCGCCACCGGAGGTGACGGCCAGTCGCTGCGCGCCGGGCCGACCGGTCAGGGTGCCGCTGTCGCGGTCGTAGACCAGGCGGGGCCGCAGTTCGGCGAAGTCGGTCGACGGGTACTTACCACTGAGCAGGTCCAGTGTCGCCTCAAATGCACTCCGCGGTAGCGTCGCGAACGGGGCGCTGCGTCGTACGGTGTCGAACCACTGCTCGGCATTCACCGGATCGATCGCACACGCCGCCACGGTGTGCTGGGCCAGGATGTCCAGGGGGTTGGCTGGCACGCGCATGGTTTCGATCTCGCCCGCAGCCATCCGTTGCACACTGACCGCGCAGCCGATCAGGTCGGTGCGGTGTTTGGGCAGCAACACCCCGCGGGAGATCTCGCCGACCTGGTGGCCGGCCCGGCCGACCCGCTGCAGGCCACTGGCCACCGACGGCGGTGCCTCGACCTGGATCACCAGATCCACTGCGCCCATGTCGATCCCAAGCTCGAGGCTCGAGGTCGCTACTACTGCTTTGAGTCGCCCGGTCTTGAGTTCATCTTCAACCTGGGCGCGCTGCTCCTTGGACACTGACCCGTGATGCGCGCGGGCCAGGGGTTCGATGAGTTCGCTACCGGAACGCTCGGTGCCGATTTCGTTGATCCGGGCTGTCAGTTTCTCGGCCAGCCGCCGTGAGTTCGCGAAGACGATGGTGGACGAGTGCGCCTCGATCAGATCAACGATGCGCGCCTCGACATCGGGCCAGATGGTGTTGTTCTCGAGGTTGGCCATATCGGGCACTGGAACCTGCACGGCGAGGTCGAAGGTCTTGGCCGACGGCGGAGCAACGATGTTTGCGGGTCTGCCTCCAGTAAGAAACCGGGCCACCTCTTCGGGTGGGCGCACGGTCGCCGACAAGCCGATGCGCTGGGCCGGTGTGGCCAGCAGCGCGTCTAGGCGCTCCAGTGAAAGCGCAAGGTGCGCACCGCGTTTGGTACCGGCCACGGCGTGTACCTCATCGATGATCACGCATCGTACGTCGGTCAGGGTGTCCCGGGCCGACGAGGTGAGCATGAGGAACAGCGATTCCGGCGTGGTGATCAGGATGTCGGGGGGATTGGCGAGCAGTGCTCGGCGTTGGGCGGGCGGGGTGTCCCCGGAACGGACGCCGACGCTGATCGTGTGCGCCGGCGCACCGTCCCGGTCGGCGATGCGGGAGATGCCCGCCAGTGGAGTACGCAGGTTGCGTTCGACGTCGACGGCGAGTGCCTTCAGTGGCGAGATATAGAGCACCCGGGTGCCGGTGCCGGGCTCATGGGCCAGTCGGTCGATCGCCCACAGAAAGGCCGCCAGCGTCTTGCCGGATCCGGTCGGGGCGATCACCAGGGTGTGCTCGCCGTCGCCGATCGCCGACCAGGCTTGCTCCTGGGCCGGGGTGGGCTCGGCGAAGGTGCCGGTGAACCATTCCCGGGTCGCGGGTGCGAACCGGGCCAGCGAGTCGGCTGCGCTCACATCAATCGAGGATCTCGGCGAAGTCGACCCAGAGGTGCCGCGGACCGCGGAACACCTGGTTGTGCCGGTACGGCGGCGGGTCGACGACAAGCCTCGGCGAGCGGACCCGGCGCAGGAAGACCTCGAGCGCCAGATTCACCTCCAAACGTGCCAGTGGGCCGCCGAAGCAGGTGTGGATACCGCTGCCGAAGCCGACGTGCTCGTTGTTCTCCCGCATCGGGTCGAACCGGTCCGGGTCGGGGAAACGCCGCGGGTCGCGGTTGGCAGCGGCATAGACCAGAAAGACCGCTGAGCCGGCCGGTATCCGGGTGCCGGCGATCTCGATATCGGCGGTGGCCCAGCGGCTCGGGAAAAACTGCACCGCCCCCTGCAGTCGCTGCACCTCTTCGACCGTGCGGGGGACCAGTTCCGGGTTGTCCCGCAACAGATCCCACGAGCCCGGATTGCGCAGCAGCGTCATGATCGAGTTGGTGATGGTGTTGACGGTGGAGTCGTGCCCGGCGATCAGGAGCAGCATGGCGTTGGACGCCGCCACCTCCTGCGATACCGGCCCGTCCGGTCCGTCGTCGTGCAGCACCGCCGACAGCAGGCCCGGACCGGGCTCGCGGGCGAAGCGCGCGACCATGGCGCGCATGTAGGCGTCCAGCTCCGCCATGCTCGCAGCCGCCTTGGCCACCGCAGCTTTGCCGTCGGCGGTGTCGCGTTCCGGACCTACGTCTGCGCCCTGCATGAAGTCCACCACCCAGGCGTGGAATTTCGGTTCGTCTTCCACCGGCGCCCCCATCACCCGGAAGATCACCGATACCGGGATCGGGTAGGAGAAGTCGTCGACGACATCCATCCGGGTGCCGCCGCGCGCCTTCACGTTGTCGAGCAGTTCATTGGCCAGGTCGACCACGAACGATGCCAGCGAAGGGATCAGATCCGGGGTGTGCGGCGGCCCGAAGTGGCGCATGAACTGCCGCCGCATCGTGTCGTGGCCGGGCGGGTCGGAGACCAGCATGCTGCTGTCTTTAGCCTGGGCCGCCTCGGATGCCTCGAGTTTGGCGTCGCTCTCCCCGAACAACCCGGACGGGCTGCGGCCGATATCGGAGCTGATCCGCGGATCATGAGCCAGCGCAAGCACTTCCGGGTAGCCGGTGACGACGTAAGTGTGCTCGGCAACCTTGGCCACGGGGGTCTTGCGCAGTTCTTCGAAGTAGGGGTACGGGTTCGGGCGGTTGGAGAACTTCATCGCCTCGGCCCACGCGGTTGCGGCATCCATGGTCTTCGTAACTCCTGCTCGTGGCTCAGTCAGCGGCTGCGGGGCCGGAATTCGGCGTGGCGGTCAGTGGGGTCATGTCCGGTGAGCACGACATCGGGATTTCCGGACGGTTCCCGGGGATCGGGGAATCGGGCCGGCATCACCTCGTGGTTCACCGGTTGGTCATAGCCGGGCGGCGGCGGCGGGAACGGCGCGGACCGCTCGATCAGTTCGGCGTAGTAGGGCAGCCACTTGCCATGGTTGAACGTGACCGCCCCGACGATGCGGCCGTTCCTTCCGTACGCGGCCGCGAACCGCCGATCCTCCGGTGACCCCTGGGTGAAGACGATCTCGTCGCCGAACGAGCACACTCCGACACTCTTGATGTTCACCCCGAACTGCCCGGACCAGAACGACGGCAGCGGCAGGTGCGGTCGACGGCCCACCTCCAGGTTGAGCATGTTGTTGGCGGCGACTTCGGCGCCGAGAACTGCGTTATCCCAATGTTCCAGGGCCAGGAACTCGTAGCCGTACAGCACATGCGGTGCGCGGGCGACGTCACCGGCCACGAAGATGTGGTCGGTCACCACGCCGTTGATATCGAAGGCCCGGCAGCCGGCGTCGCAGCCCACGCCCCACTGGCCGGCCGCCAGGCCGGCGCCGTCGAGCCATTCCACGTTGCGGATCGAGCCCAGCGACGGCACCACCACGTCGACGTCGAGCACAGTCCCGTCCGACAGTGTCGCCGAGCGGACGTGGCCGGAGTCGTCTCCGTGCAGGGCCGTCACGGAGGTGCCGACGCGCAGGTCCACCCCGGCGTCGCGCATCATGGCCGCCGCGATATCGCTGATTACCCCGCCCAGCGCGCCTTTGAGCGGGCCGCTGCCGCGTTCGGCCACCGTCACCGGCAGGTCCAGATCGCGGCACACCGAGGCGATCTCCGAGCCGACGAAACCCGAGCCGACGATCAGAACTCGTTTGGGGTGTGCCTTGAACGCGGCGGCCAGTGCCGTGGCATCCTCCACGGTGCGGACGGTGAACACGCCCTGCAGCGCCGCCTCCTCCGGATTCGACCACGGCCGGGCCCGGGTTCCGGTGGCGATCAGCAACCGGTCGTATTCGACCTCCTCGCCATTGCCCAGTTTGACGACATGGTTGAACCGGTCCAGGCTCACCGCCGCCACGCCGAGTTTCCAGTCGGCATCCACCCTGCGCAGCCGGGGCAGTTTGGTGTGATCGGCCGGCACCCAGCCCTTGAGCACCTGCTTGGACAGCGGCGGGCGGTCGTAGGGTTCGTGCGGCTCGTCGCCGATGATCGTCAGCGAGCCTTCGAAACCCTTCTCCCGCAATGCTTCTGCGGCACGCAGTCCGGCCAATGACGCTCCGACGATGACGATCCGGCCCTCGGCTCGGAACTTCTTGACGATCTCATCGAACGAATAGGTACCGCGCAGCCCGGAAGTCACTTGGTGTCCCGGTCGGCCGGCGGGTCGAGTTCGAGGATGATGGCCTGCACCGGGCACGACGCAGCAGCCCGGAGGACCTGCTGGCGCTGCGAATCGTCCGGGTTGGGGTCGTAGGTGACGGCTTCCTCGCCACTCAGGTGCAGCACGTCGGGCGCAAGGGGAATGCACTGCGCATACCCCTGGCACTTGTTGAGATCGATCACCAGGCGCATTCCTCAAAGCCTAGTGAACCCCGGCGGTCATAATCAGGCCCATGGCCGATACTTCCCCCGCTGTCCATCCATTCCGGATCGCCGTGCCCGACGCCGACCTCACCGATCTGCGTGAGCGGCTGAAGCGCACCCGGTGGCCGGAGCGCGAATGCGTGCCGGACTGGACCCAGGGCATCCCACTGGACTACACCCGGGAGTTGGCCGCCTACTGGGCGGATGGGTACGACTGGCGGGCCAGGGAGGCCGCGTTGAATCGCTTCGATCAGTTCGTCACCGACATCGACGGTGTGGATATCCATTTCATTCACCAGCGCTGTGCGAAGCCCGACGCGCTGCCGTTGATCATCACCCACGGCTGGCCCGGTTCGATCGTCGAGTTCTCGAAGGTCATCGAGCCGCTGAGCCGTGACTTCCATGTGGTGTGCCCGTCGCTGCCCGGCTACGGTTTCTCCGGCAAACCCACCGCCACGGGCTGGACCGTCGAGAAGATCGCGACGGCCTGGGGCACCCTGATGGCTCGGCTCGGCTACGGCCGCTACGGCGCCCAGGGTGGCGACTGGGGCGCGGCTGTCACCACCCAGATCGGACGTGACGCCTCGGCCGATGGCGGCAACGGCTGCATCGCGATCCACACCAATATGCCCATCGCCATGCCGACGCCAGAGGCGATGGCCGACCCCACGGCCGGTGAACAGGCGGCCCTTGAGGCCCTGATGTACCACCAGCGCTGGGGCATGGGCTACTCCGAGGAGCAATCCACCCGGCCGCAGACCCTGGGTTACGGGCTGGTCGATTCGCCGGTGGCGCAGATGGCGTGGATCGTCGAGAAGTTCTGGGCGTGGACCGACTGCGACGGTCACCCCGAGAACGTGCTGAGCCGAGACGAGTTACTGGACAACGTCATGCTGTACTGGGCCACCGCGTCGGGCGCATCGTCGGCCCGGCTGTACTGGGAGAGCTTCAAGAACCTCGCCGAAGGCGGCCGAGTCGAGGTGCCGACCGGCATCGCGGCCTTCCCCAGGGAGATCCTGCGGGCGCCGCGGCGATGGTGCGAGCCGAAGTACAACATCACGCACTGGACCGACATGCCGCGCGGCGGCCACTTCGCCGCGTTCGAACAACCCGAGTTGTTCATCGACGACGTGCGTACCTTTTTCGGTGCTATCGGCTGAGAGTCACGTCGCCGACGCGGCCGTCTGCAGCGTGTCGCGGATCGCGCGTTCGAAGTCCTGACTGAGGCCGCGGATGGCGTCGTCATCGACTGCCAGCGAGGCGGCGTCGTGAATGCACCGGACCATCGTGGATCTGTCGATTTTGATCTGATGTCCGGCCGTGAACAGTTCCGCTCGGCGCCGAGCCGCGCACAGGATCGTCTCGTACGCCGGTAGTAAACACATCAGGGAGGCGATGCGATAACCCTTGGCCCGGTGCGGCACGTCAAGCACATACGCTGTGGCGCTTCGCAACTCGGTGAGGATATCGTCGAGCAGGTCCCGGACCCAACCGACCGGCGCGCCGCCCAAATTTAATGGTGTGTGGTCGATGTCGCGCAGCCACTCATCGGGCAGGTAGCAGATCTGACGCTGGAGGTCTTCGGCGAAATCCTTGAGTACGTTGGTCTTCTGCAGTGCGCGGCCACAGGCCTGGCTTCCTGCCAGCAGGCTCGTCGCCTCAGCGCACGACAACCCGTAGTGGTCGATGACGAGTTCGGTGCCCATCCCGCCCACGGTGCCGGCCACCGAATAGCAGTAGTCGTTGTAGGCCTCGACAGTCGTCAGCACCCGCACGTTGCGGCGCAGGGTCACCGACGCAGACTGTGCCGGGTCGCAGACCGCTTCCATGCCCGTGGCCATCACCGAAATCCAGTTCCGCAGAATCGAGCGGGTGCGGGTCGGAAAGCTGGCGTAGATCAACCACAGCGGTAATCCGCCCTCGAGTGTCATCAACGCCCGCTCGTCCGGCGACAGCCCGGGCCACGATGCCGCTTCCCATTCGGCCAGCCGGGCGGGCGCGGACTCGGGCTCGGCCAGCAGTCCGGTGAACTCGGCGAAGCGCTGCTGCTGCCAGGCCAGGGGCTGACCGCAGTCCTCGATATTGTCCAGCGCGCGGCAGAGCAGGTAGGCGGTCGCCATATAGTCCTGTAGTGGGTCCTCCAGCCAGGGGACGACCAGTGCGAAGGACCGCGACACCCGGTCCATCGTGATTGTGAGATAGCGACGCTGCATCGGTTTGAGTGTGTAGACGTCGAAAAGCATGGAGGTCATGTCCGGTTGCCTTTCACAAAACACCGGCGTGAGCGGGTGCTGGCTCACGAGTGCGATGACGTTAGCCTAGATCCCGCAGGTTCCGGGCCCACCCCGGGCCGGATTCCGGAGGCCTTCTGATCACGATCTGTTCTGCCGACTGTGCGCCGGACCCCGCAGTTATGCGAAGTCCGGGCGGCTTCACCTGGTTTTACGTCGACATCGTCGACGATCGGGGCCAGGGCGCGACCCTCATCTGGTCCTGGGGGCTGCCCTTTTTGCCGGGCTACGCCGCGGCGTCGCGCGCCGGTCGGCCGCAACTGCCCCTCGACCGTCCCAGCGTCAATCTGGTCGTCTATGGCGGCGGCCGCGAGCGGTTTTATCTGCTCTCCGAATTTCCGCCCGATCAGTGCTCCTGGGGTGATGACGGAAGGTCCTGGCGGATCGGCGACTGTTCCTTCGCCTGGACCGACACCCCAGGTGCTGCCGGTGGCGCCCCGACCCGTGAGTTGCGGGCCACCCTCGACCTCGCCCTGCCCACCGGCGGCCGGGCCACCGGGCAGTTGTCGCTCTCCGGGTCGCTGCGCCGCGACTCGGAGAGCGCCGACGCCGGTGTGCCCGCCGATCCGGCGTGCACGCACCGGTGGACGCCGATGATCGGCGCGGGTCGGGGCCGACTGGAATTGCAGACCCCCGGCGGAGCGCTGCGGGTCGAGGGCAATGGCTACCACGACCGCAACAGCGGCGCGCAACCCCTGCACGGACTGGGTGTTCAAAGTTGGTGGTGGGGCCGGCTCGCGCTGCCGGGCCGCGACCTGATCTTCTACCGTCTGCAGCCCACTGCCGACGGGGCCGCCGCGCGCGACCTGGTTGTGGAACTCGCCGCCGACGGCACCAGCCGTGTCCGCGAGGATGCCGGCCTTGCGGTCAGCGGCCTCCGGCGCAGCGCGTGGGGGCTGCGCTGGCCCACCGGTGCCACCTTCGCCGATCCGGACGGACAGCCGGTCGAGGTGGACGTCAGTGCGCTGCTTGACAACGGGCCGTTCTATCAGCGCTATCAGCTGCGGGGTCGGTGCGGGTCGGATGAGGGCTACGGGATCGGCGAGAACCTGGTACCCGATCGGGTCGATACGCACCTGCTGCGGCCGCTGGTGCGGATGCGCGTGCACCGGGCCGCCGGCCCCAACTCGATGTGGCTGCCGCTGTTCTCCGGCGACCGCGAGGGCCGGTTGGGCAGGTTGCTGAGCGGAAGATTGCTGAGCGGGACCTCGGGGGCGCGGGTATGAGCTTTAGCGGACCCCGGGCGTTGGCCGCCCTGCTGGCCCTGCCCGCGCTGATGCCGCTGGGCCTGGTGGCGTTCAACGCGGTCTGCTGGACCCGTGGCCGCGCGCTGCCCGAGGCGGCCGCAGCCGCACCGGGCGGCATCAGCGTGCTGATACCGGCACGTGACGAGGTGGCCAATATCGAGCGCTGCGTCCGATCCGTCGACGCCGCGCACGGGCCGATCACCGAGATCATCGTCTATGACGACGGCTCCACCGACGGCACCGATGCGGTGCTTACGCGCCTGCAGGCCGAACTGCCACGCCTACGGGTGATCACCGGTGACGCTCTGCCGGTCGGCTGGGTCGGCAAACCGTATGCGCTGCAACGACTTAGCGCGCTGGCCGACTGCGACGTAATTCTGAATATCGACGCCGATGTCACACTGCGCGCCGACGGTGTACTACGAATGCTGTCATTGCTCGGCTCGGCCGAGCAGGTGACGGGCGGACTCGGCGCCGCGGTGGTAACGGCGGTGCCCCGGCAGCGCACCGGAAGCTTCGTCGAACGGTTGATGATGCCGCTGCTGCATCTGTCCTATGTGGCATGGCTGCCGATGCCCCTGGTCTACCGGACCCGCGACCCGCGGGTGCTGGCGGCTAACGGACAGCTACTGATGATCCGGCGCAGCGCACTGGAGGCGGTGGGCGGCTGGTCGCGGGTGCGTGCCGAACTCGTCGATGACATGGCAATGTGCCGCGCGGTCAAACAGGGCGGCGGGCGGGTCGTCTTCGCCGACGGCGACCGGATGGCCGAGTGCCGGATGTACCCGGATGCCACCGCACTCATGCATGGTTTCGCCAAAAACTTCTACGAGGGCATCGGCGGACATCCCGTGGCGATGATCGTCGTGATGGGGCTGCACCTGGTGTTGTTCGTCGCGCCCTACGTGGCGCTGCCCCTGGCGCTGGCAACCGGCGCTGGGCAGTTGGCCGCCGCCGCCGCGGTCGGCGTGGCAGCCAACGTGTGTCTGCGGATGATCATGGCGCTGCGATACGGCCACAGTCCGCTCAGCGTGCTGCTGCATCCGGTGGCCGTACTGGCCATGATGGGCGTGCTGGGCACCAGCTATCGGTGGAGCCGCCGCGGCGACATCCGCTGGCGTGGGCGTTCCTACCCCGCCCGCGCCGAGCGCGCGTGAACGCCGATCGTAAGGCCCTGGCACGGGCCGGGGACTCCCGCCGACCCGCCTTCCTTCGCGTCACCCGGCCATATGCGCGCCGCCGCGTTGCATGCGGTCTGGACGGGCTGTGGGTCCACGGCTTACCCGACGCCCGTGCCGCCCTGGCTGATCGACCGATCATCTTCGCGGCCAACCACGTCGCCTGGTGGGACCCGATGCTTCTGCTGGTGCTTGACGAAGCCCTTGGCGGAGTGGGCTGGGCGATGGTGGATGTCCGGAGTATTCGCACCCTGCCGTTCCTGGGCTGGCTCGGCGCTCTGCCACTGGACCGCAGCACCCCCGACCGCGCCCGGGAATGCCTGCAATCCTGCGCCGCCATTCTGGATCGGCCCGGCCGCGCGCTGTGGATGTTTCCGCAGGGCCGGCAGCGTCCGGCACACCTGCGTCCGCTGGACCTCAAGGGGGGTCTGGGCATCCTGCATGACCACAATCCGGTCGATCTGGTCGCGGTGAGCCTCGACTATGTGTTTCTGGAACGGGACCGCCCGGCCGCGCTGGTGCGCTTCTCGACGCCGATCTCCGGCGCGGTCGTCGGTGGGCCGATGCCCGCGGTCGAGAGCGCACTACTGGATGGGCTGGACGTGATCGACAGCGCGGTGAAGGCGGCGACCGACGGACACCGGGCCCGCACCCACCCCCGCGACCCACTGCCCGGCTTCAGCGCACTGGTGGCTCCGCGGGGACGAGCGACCTGGGATAGCCTCGGCCCGCGGATGCTGCGGGCCGCCGGACGCGGGGATCCGCATGTCAGTTGAGCGTGGTGCCGATGTGCTGGTGATCGGCGCCGGTATCGGCGGACTGGCCGCCGCACTTGCGCTGGCTGCCCGCGGAGTGGGCGTGCGGGTACTCGAGGCCGGGCCGCGGCCGGGCGGCAAGGCCGGCACCGTCGTGTTGGACGGGGTGCAGGTTGAGACCGGCCCCAGCGTGCTGACCCTGCCCGAGGTGTTCGGTGGGCTGTTCGCACGTGCCGGTGTCCGCCTCGATGACGTGGTGGGACTGCGTCGGCTGGATCCGGGTTTCCGCTACCACTACGCCGACGGCGCTGTGCTGGACGTCGCTCACGATCCGCACCAGACGCTCGCCAACGTCCGATCGACACTTGGGCCGGAGGCGGAGAGTGAACTCGCGTCGTTCCTGGGCTACAGCCGCTTGATCTGGGAGTCGGCGGCACCGCACTTCGTCGAGGGTCCGGCCCCGACATGGGCGGCAATGGTCGGCCTCGCACTGCGCCACCCGCGTGCCGTTGCCGCGATCGATCCGATGCGCAGCATGGCCGCCGGTATCGACCGCCACGTTAGCGAGCCGCATCTTCGGATGCTGCTGCGCCGCTACGCGACCTATAACGGCAGCGATCCTCGCAGCGCCCCGGCCACCCTGAATTGTATTGCACACGTTGAACTTTCACTCGGTGGCTACGGGGTTCAGGGTGGCATCAGTGCCCTGGTCTCGGCGATGGCCGCCGCGATCGAGTCCCGCGGCGGTGTCATCGAGTGCGGAGTCCCGGTCGAGCGGGTGGTGGTGCGCGACGGTGCGGCGGTCGGCGTCGAGTTGACCGGCGGTGGGCTGCGGCTCGGCCGGGCGGTCGTGGTGAACGCGGACGCCGGGTGGCTTCGCCACGGTGGGCTGCCCGATGCCGGCCGGCGTCTGCCCGCCGCGGCGGCGCCCTCGATGTCCGGTTGGACCGGGGTGTTGCGCGCTGCCCGGTTGGCCGACCGCCGACCGCACGAGGTGCTGTTCCCGGCCGACTACGACGCGGAGTTCGCCGATATCTTCGATCGCGACCGCCCGCCGGTGGCGCCGACGGTCTATCTGTGCGCGCAGGAACGCTGCCATGGACTGACCGGGTGGGCGGACGCCGAACCGGTGTTCGCGATGGCCAACGCCCCGGCCGAACCCGCGCACGGATCGCGGGCGCCGGAGGTCTGGACCACGCTCGCGACGGCGATGGAACATCGCATCCGGGCGGCCGGACGCTGGAGCGACGGTGACGCGCTGGTCTGGCGGCGCACCCCGGCAGATCTGGCCACCGAATTCCCCGGTAGCCGGGGCGCCATCTACGGCGCGGCCAGCAATGATCGGTTCGCCGCGTTCAAGCGCCCACCCAATCGGGTGCGGGGTATGCGCGGGCTATACCTCGCCTCCGGCAGCGCCCACCCCGGCGGCGGATTGCCGATGGCCGGGCTCTCCGGCCTTGCCGCCGCCGACTGCCTCGGTGAAGACATCGGACTTTCGACGCTGTCACCGTCACCCGGTTAGCATTGCCGCCCATGCGGCAGCAGGTGGCTCTGATCGCCTCGACGGCCCTTTTGCTCACCGGTTGCGCACACACCGTGTCCGGTGCCGCGCGGTGGGATCGCGCGATGTCGACGAATGGGCTGCGGGCGGCCGACACCGATCAGGTTCTGCTCGGCCCGGCTGAGATCGGTGACGTCGTCGGGGTCAGGCTGCAGGTCGACGCCGACCGGTCCCGTCCCATTGTCGGGGCGTCGGCGGTGCCGGCCTGCTCGGCTCTGGATGCGGTTGGAATGTCAGCATTCATGGGTGACTCCTGGTCGAAGTTTCATGTGCTGTTGTTCACCGACGGCGACACTCACGAACACGTGGTGGCCGAGGCCGTCGCGGTATATCCGGACAGCGGTGCGGCTGCTGCCGCTTTCACCATGGCGACCCGCTCTGCGAAGGCGTGCGACGGTCAGCGCGCCCTGGGCACCGGTGGTGATGCCGCCTGGAGCTTCAGCGTTCCGGCGGTCGATGCCGACACTGTCCACTGGCGCAAACAACAGATCGGCATCCCGTTGACCTGGGTGTGCCACGGCGAGGCGCGGTTGCGCAATAACGCTGTCTTACAAGCGATGTCATGCCGGGCCGACGACGACGGCCGGGTCACCGTCACCGCGATCACGGACCGGATGTCGGCCACGGTGTGGGAGTTGTCGGGCCGTTGAGGCCTGCGGCGAATCGTCGCACCGATCCGGATGCCGCGGCGGCGGCGTCGTCGTGTCCCGGTTGTGCACGTGAGGTGACCGTGCCGCTCGGAGGATCCAGCATTACTTCCGCGACCGGGTCGCCGGTAGTGGGCTCACAGACCGCCCACGCGTAGCAGGCCTGAGTTGCCCACTCGTCGGTGCGAATCGGCAGCAGGTACCACGCACCGGCGTTGATCTCGACCGGGTCCACCGTCGCGCGGTAGTCGGCTACTTGATCTCGGCCAGAACAGTGCCCTGGGTGATGGCCGCCCCCGCCTCGACGGCGAGTCCGGTGATGACGCCGTCCTTGTGGGCGGTCACCGGGTTCTCCATCTTCATGGCCTCCAGCACGACGACGAGGTCGCCGATGCTGACCGTCTGCCCCTCCTCGACGGCCACCTTGACGACGGTGCCCTGCATCGGCGCGGTCACCGCGTCACCGGAGGCCGCGGCACCGCCGTGCGCCCCGCGATTGCGCGGCTTGGGCTTCTTGCGGACGCCGGCATCGGTTGCGCCGCCGTTTCCGAGTGCGAGACCGCCCGGCAGTGACACCTCAAGCCGTCGGCCACCGACCTCGACAACGACAGTCTGGCGTGTCTGGTTCTCCTCGTCGTCGATCTCACCGCCGCCGGTAAACGGTTCGACGGTGTTGTTCCACTCAGTTTCGATCCATCGGGTGTGCACGGTGAAGCCGTTCTCGTCACCGATGAAGGCAGGGTCGCTGACCACCGCACGGTGGAACGGGATCACGGTGGCCAGACCTTCGACGTTGAACTCCTCGAGTGCGCGCCGCGCTCGCTGCAGGGCTTGCGCGCGGGTGGCTCCGCTCACGATCAGTTTGGCCAGCATGGAGTCGAACTGGCCGCCGATGACCGATCCGGACTCGACACCGGAGTCCAGGCGAACGCCGGGACCAGTCGGAGGCTCGAACTTGGTGACCGGTCCGGGCGCGGGCAGGAACCCGCGACCGGCATCCTCACCGTTGATCCGGAACTCGATGGAATGCCCGCGCGGCTCGGGATCCTCAGTGAGAGCCAGCTTTTCGCCATTGGCGATTCGGAACTGCTCAAGAACGAGATCGATGCCGGAGGTCTCCTCGGTGACCGGATGCTCCACCTGAAGGCGGGTGTTCACCTCGAGGAAGGAGATCAGGCCGTCTTGGCCGACGAGGTACTCCACGGTGCCCGCACCGTAGTAACCGGATTCCCTACAGATCCGTTTGGCGGACTCATGGATCTCCTTGCGCTGCGCGTCGGTCAGGAAGGGCGCCGGAGCCTCTTCGACGAGCTTCTGGAATCGGCGTTGCAGTGAGCAGTCGCGGGTTCCCGCGACGATGACGTTGCCGTGCTGATCGGCGATCACCTGAGCTTCAACGTGGCGCGGCTGGTCGAGGTAGCGCTCGACGAAGCACTCGCCGCGACCGAAGGCGGCGATGGCCTCGCGGGTGGCCGATTCGAACAGTTCCGGGATTTCCTCGAGGGTGCGGGCCACCTTCATGCCACGGCCGCCGCCGCCGAAGGCCGCCTTGATCGCGATCGGGACGCCGAACTCGCGAGCGAAGGCCACTATCTCGTCGGCATTCTTAACCGGGTCGGGTGTGCCGGGCACCAGGGGTGCCTGTGCGCGGGCCGCGATATGTCGGGCGGTGACCTTATCGCCGAGATCGCGGATGGACTGCGGGCTGGGACCGATCCAGATCAGCCCGGCGTCGATGACGGCCTGGGCGAAATCAGCGTTCTCGGAGAGGAATCCGTAGCCGGGGTGGATGGCGTTGGCGCCCGATTTCGCTGCGGCGTCGAGGATCTTGCCGAAGTCGAGATAGGACTCCGCGGAGGTTTGGCCGCCGAGGGCGAAGGCCTCGTCGGCGAGGCGTACGTGTGGTGCGTCGGCATCCGGTTCGGCATAGACGGCCACGCTTCCCAGACCGGCATCCCTGGCCGCCCGGATCACCCGCACCGCGATTTCACCACGGTTGGCGACGAGGACCTTGGAGATGGTCTGATTCTGGGTGGGCACCACGCCTCCTGTGGACTCTTAGAACTGCTTTAAGAATAGGGCTCGCACGGAGTGTAGAGCGTGGCCGTTCGGGGATCGCTGCCTACGTCAATCCACAGTCTGGGTTCGTGTCGGTGGGTGTCTCTACTATCGAATGTATGTTCGAGTCCTGTGATGAGCCGGCGTTGTTGGCGGAGATGGCGTGTGCGCTGCGTGATGAGCGGGCGGCGGTGGCGCGGCGGTTGTTGGCGGCGGGCCGGTTGTGTCAGGTGCGGATGGGTGATGGCGATGCGATGGATCGGTTTCAGTGGTGTGTCGATAACTGGGAGGCGGTGGCGGCGGAGGTGGCCGCGGAGTTGGGGGTGAGTCGGGGGCGGGCGTCCTCGGAGATGAATTACGGGGTGGAGTTGGTGGAGCGGTTGCCGAAGTTGGGTGCGGCGATGGCGGCGGGGTTGGTGGATTTCCGGGTGGTCATGACCGTGGTGTTCCGCACCGGCTTGATCACCGATGTGGAGGTGTTAGCGGCCATTGATGCCCAGTTGGCCGCGGCGGCGCCGGGGTGGAATGCGTTATCGCGGCGGCGGGTGACGGAGTTGGTGGATTGGCGGGTGCGGGCGCTTGATCCTGCGGCGGAGCGGGTGGTGCGTGATCGCACCGACGATCGTCATGTGGAGATGGGTGCGTCGCAGGATGGGGTGACCCAGTTTTGGGGTGCGCTGCGCACCGCGGATGCCGCGGTGGTGGATCGGCGCCTGGATCTGGTGGCGGCGACGGTGTGCGGTGATGATTCGCGCACGAAGCGGCAGCGTCGTGCGGATGCGTTGGCGGCGTTGGCGGCGGGGCAGGACTCGATGGTGTGTGACTGCGGATCGGCGCAGTGCCCTGCCGCCGACGCCGGGGCCGCGCCGGCGCAGGCGGTGATTCATGTGCTGGCCGAGGCCGCCACGGTATCCGGGGATGGCAGTACGCCGGGCTATCTGCCGGGCTTCGGGGCGGTGTCGGCGGAGACGGTCCGCGATCTCGCCACCCGGGCCCGACTGCGACCTCTGACGCCGGCGGATCAACTCACCGCCGAGCCGCAGTACCGGCCGTCGGTGGCGCTAGCCGAATTCATTCGGGCCCGGGACCTGTGGTGTCGGTTCCCGGGTTGTGATGTGCCGGCGGAGTTCTGCGACCTCGACCATTCCGTTCCGTGGGCGTTGGGTGGGGTGACTCATCCGTCGAACATCCACCTCAAATGTCGTCCGCACCATTTATTGAAGACGTTCTGGTGTGGGGACAACGGGTGGTCCGAACGGCAATTCGCGGACGGCACCATCATCTTCACCTCGCCATCGGGGCGTGTCTACACCACGACACCGGGCGGGGCGCTGTTCTTCCCGCACCTGGCCACCCCCACCGAAACGCTTACGGTGCCGCAATCGGAACCGCCACCCGACAACCCGGGGCGCACCCTGATGATGCCCACCCGAAAACGCACCCGCGCCGCCGAACGCGCCGCCCGCACCGCCTGGGAACGCGGCCTCAACGAAGCACGCTGGGCCGCCGACCCCCCACCGTTCTAGGCGGCTCGCAACCGCCGTTTGATTCGGGTCAGCATCGCCGACATCCCGCGCAGTCGCAGTGGGCTGATCAGTGCCGCCAGGCCGAGTTCGGAGTAGAAGTCATCCGGTACCGCCAGAATGTCGGCCGCCGCTTGGCCGTCCAGGCCGGCCGCCAGAATCGAGGCGAACCCGCGAGTGGTCGGCGCCTCGGCCGGCGCGCTGAAATACAGCCGAACACTGTCGCGATCGGCGGCGTCGACATGCAGGAAGAGTGGCGACTGACATTCCGGCACCGGTTCCATTGCCGCCACGGTGAGGTCGCCCGGCAGGGCGGGCAGTTCGTTGGCGAATTCCAGAAGAAGGTTGAGCTTGTCCTGACCGGCCATCTCGGCGAACTCCGAGATCACCTCGGCCAGTGGTGCGGGCATACTCACCGGGTGCCGGCCACGGATCCCGGTTCGTCGCCGACGGCCACCGGCACCCGCACGGCGTTGCCCCATTCCGTCCACGATCCGTCGTAGTTGCGCACACCGGGGATGCCGAGCAGGTGGGTCAGCACGAACCAGGTGTGGCTGGACCGTTCGCCGATGCGGCAGTAGGCGATGTTGTTGTCGCCGGGGGTGACGAAGGAGTAGATCTCGTCAAGTTCGGCGCGGGTGCGGAACCGGCCGGTCTCGTCGGCTGCCTTGGCCCAGGGCACCGAAACCGCGGTGGGGATGTGGCCGCCGCGCAACGCCCCCTCCTCGGGATAGTCCGGCATATGAGTGCGTTCGCCGGTGTACTCCAGAGGTGAGCGGACGTCGATGAGGGTGGACGAGCCCAGCGATGCCAGGACGTCGGCCTGGAAGGCCCTGATCTGCGATGAGCCACTCGGGCGAAGAGCGTCGGGCACAGTGTCATTGCGCTGAACAACCGGATAACCGGTGGTTCTCTTCTCGGGAACGTCCAGTGTCGTATCGCGGCCCTCTGCCAGCCACGCGTCGCGGCCGCCGTTGAGAAGGCGGACGTCGGGGTGGCCGAACAGGGTGAACACCCAGAGCGCGTAGGCCGCCCACCAGTTGCTCTTGTCGCCGTAGATCACCACGGTGTCGTCGCGGGAAATCCCTTTGCGATTCATCAGATTCGCGAACTGCTCGCCGTTGATGTAGTCGCGCACATGCGGGTCGTTGAGGTCGAGGTGCCAATCGATCTTGACCGCACCGGGGATGTGCCCGACGTCGTAGAGCAACACGTCCTCATTGGACTCGACGAGCACCAGACCGGGCGTGCCCAGATGTTGCGACAGCCAATCGCCGGTGACCAGACGCTCGGGGTGGGCGTAGTCCTGCAGGGCGGGGGCGGGATCCGGGGGCAATGGCACGTTGGCCAGCCTACCGATCAGCTGACCGGGTTGGCTCTCCAGAGGTCGCCGATCGACAGGCCGACCGATTCCAATAGCCGCCGGGTGACGGCAAGACCGAGGCCCACCACGTTGGACGGATCGCCCTCGACGCCGTCGACGAACCAGCCGCCCAGTCCGTCGATGGTGAAGGCGCCCGCCACATTCAGTGGTTCGCCGCCGGCGATGTAGGCGGTCAGTTCGGCTTCGGTGGGAATGCTGAACCGCACAGTGGTCACCTCCGCGGCGGTTTCGGTCGCGATGGTGCGCGCATCGAGTATGCGGACGACGCAGTGTCCGGTGAAGAGTTGCCCGGCCCGGCCGGCCATCGAATTCCATTGGCGCCGAGCCTCTTCCGGTGTTCCAGGTTTGCCGCGGAGTTCGCCGTCGACGTAGAGCATCGAGTCGCAACCGATCACCACACAGTCGGCGGCCACCAGCGCATCCAACTCGCGGGCCACCGCGTCGGCTTTCGCACGGGCCAGCGTGGTGACGACCGCAGCAGGATCGGGGTCGGCACCGAGGGCGGCGATTGCGGCGTCCTCGTCGACGCCGGACACGACAACCAGGGGGTCGATCCCGGCGTTGCGCAGCACGCGGAGGCGGCCGGTTGAGGCTGAACCCAGCACGATGCGGGTCATGGCGCCGTCATCGGGGCGTACAGCCCGATCATCTACGGACGTGCGTCCGCTCGAGCAGGGTAATGCGCTGCCAACTGGTCATCGGGTAGCGAAGTTTGTCGACCGGATGGCCCCAGAGGTTGATTTCGGCCGGGCCGGTATCGGCCGGTGCGCCGCTCAGGCCGGCCAGAACGGTGACCACCGCAGCGATCTCGGCGTCGGTGGGGTTGCCCTTGAGGACGCGGATCTCTGGCGCGGTCTGATCGTTCGCGTCGCTCACAGGTGTCTGATCGTTCGCGTCGCTCACAG
>Ga0304730_1000291_pt1 | contig 43946 bp, 18 predicted proteins | sample M_130628_MF_Meta_FD_190474 | JGI IMG/M metagenome (GOLD analysis project Ga0304730, IMG submission 190474) | Freshwater microbial communities from Lake Montjoie, Canada to study carbon cycling - M_130628_MF_MetaG (v2) (version 2) | ecosystem: Environmental > Aquatic > Freshwater > Lake | place...
GCGATCAAGTTAGCAACACGGTTGATAAGAACAGCTAGAGCAGCGTGTTCGTCACCAACGTAAGTAGCTGTACCTGATACAGTAGCTTGGTTGTATGTATACTCTGTACTTGCTAGAGTACGTAATGACAAGAGAATCTCTTGGTCGATTTCAGCAGTAATTTCTTGTGCTAAAGCGGCCATGATTTCTGCTTCAACGTCAATACCATGTTGGCTTTGAGCGTCTTGGGCAGCTTCGAATGTCCAACGTGCTTGCAACTTACGTGATTTAGCTTCAACAGCTTGACGTAAGATTTGTACGCTGATTTGTTTACCACCGTTGCCTTCTAGGGCAGCAGTGTCATTACCAGTGTAATAAGTAGTTGTATTATCAGCTTGCGGTGTGCGTGAATATGCTTGAGCAATCAAGAATGGACTCAATGCTTCTTGACCAGCTGTTACGCTAGTTTGGGCTGCACTGTTGTCTGTTAATGATTGAGCATAACGAACACGTAGAGTGTGAATTTGACCAACTGGTCCTGTCATTGGTTGTACACCAACCAATTCGTTAGCGATAACGGTTGGCATGACACGACGGATAACTGGAAGAATCACACGGTTTAGTGTAGCGATATTACCAGCTGTTGTAGTACCGGCTGAACTTTCAGCTAGTAACTGTTTTTTGGTGTTTTCTAAAATAACACCCATTGTTGAACGGCGAGTTCCTTTTAAGCCTTCTAACAGAGCTTCTTTGGTCTCGTCCCAACGGCTTTCTAAGAGTACTTTTGACATTTTTAATTTCTCCTAATGATGTCTTTTTTTAAAGCCCTGCCAGACGCTTGATATCGATAACGTTATCACGTTGTTCCATATCAACTTCTTGTTTGGCAGCTTTATCCCCAGTTGCTTCTACGATAACTGATTCTGTTAATTTAGCTTTTACCGCTGGTTTAACATTACCGTTATTGAGAACTGCTGGAAGATACTTATCGAAAGCGGCTTGTAGACGTGGTGTCTGTACGCTTTCTAGTAAGTTCTGCATTACTGATGCCTTTTCTTCGTTCAATGTAGCAAGTAACTCGCCCATTGTTTTTTCACGTAGATTAGACTCTTTAATAATACGAACTTCACGTTCTTTTGATTCAATCAACTTCTTAGCGTTGCCGATTGTATTGATGGATTCGGCTAGTTTCTTATCTTTTTCTTCTAGCTGAGTCATTAGTTTGCGAGTTTCTGCTTTCTCACTTAAGTGAGTGACACTGAATTCACTTGCAAAACTTTCAAAGATACGACGACCAAAGTTATTTTCTCTAGCAATCTTAATATCTTCTTTCAATTGACCTAATTCACCTTTGAGTTGGCTAGCGACAACCGTAGTCAATCTTTTAGCAGATTCAGCAACAAAACGTGCCTTCAATGCTTCAAGTTGTTTACGACCTTCTGCAACTAACTTAACCTTAGCTTCTACTACAGCTTGTTTGTCTTGTGTGAATTCTTTAATTTCACGTGCTAAAGCATGAACAATAAATTGTTCTAACTTTTGCTGACTTTCCATTTGTAGTTTACGCTCACTACGTAGTTCTTTGATTTCTTCGGCTAGTTTAGTAACCATAAAATCATTGAACTTTGTAGCAGATTCACGCAATTTTTGTTGCGCTATCACACGGTCTTCGTTCATTGCTTGACGTTCAGTTTGAAATTCTTGAATTTCATGCTGTAGTCCTTCACTGACCATTTTATCAAGGGCTTCTACCATCACGTATCTGTCATGTTCATAACGTTGTGCGAATTCTTCTCTTAATTCTGCACGTACTTGCTCACGAGCCTCATTCAACTTAGATTCCCATGCCTCGTTTATAGCGACACCTGTTTCTTCGTTGATTAATCCACTCTCAAGTAATGGTTTAATGATTTCCAAATTCATTGGATTTCCCCTTATTTAATTTTGAGATCATTGATAAGACGAACCACTTCGTCTTTCAAGTATCTCTGTACTTTTTTGTCGCCTTGTGCCTCTTTTGCAATATCCAACAATTTATGACCATGACGCATATTCATCATTCCTTCATAGATTGCTTTAGGATAAGCATTGGGTGCACTAGGTTGTGCGACAATATCCACAGTGACTATTTCAAAGTCACTAACTTTGCCGTCCATGTCATTCACGTTTCCGCTACCACGACTTGAGACGCCGAGTTTCACACCACTCTCCAACATTGTAGACACTAATTGTCCCATTGGAGTTGGTAAAATCTTTAACTTGCCAAAACCATTAGCACCATCCATCCACATACTAGTAATCATATGTGATACACGGTCTAGGTTAATTTTTAAGTCATCTGGGTGATCTACTTCACCTAATACTGAATAGCCTTCTGTAATTTGTCTGTTAAGAGTTTCAACAGCACTTTCAATTTCAGAAACGGGGTAGACACGCTCATTAGCGTTCTTTACCCCACCCTGAATGAAGATACCTTTCATATAAAGGCTCTTCAAAGCACCTTCACCCGAGCTTTCAACCACCATACTGGCACGGTCGAAAGTCAGATGCTCTTTGAGATACAAAGCCATTGCTCTCAGATTCCTTAAATTCTTCTCTTAGCAGGAGTTCTACGTGACTCTGCTACTGGGCTACGAACTTTACCTGCTTCGTCTTTAGTGACTGGCTTAGGTGCGGCTGTTAAGTCTGCATTGTTTTGAGCTGGACTATTCTTAAATGATCCTGCACCTTTTACAGATGTTTCACCCTTAGTACCGTAGTTACTTGGTCCTTTTGGTCCTGTTGGAACTGCTTCAGATTGACCACCGAACTTAACTGGCTTGCTGTCCATTCCAGCTTGACCGCTATTAGCATCTACTGTGCTTTTAGTTTGTGAACCATTGTCACCATGAGTTACAGAAACTTTCTTCAATGTGATAGCTTCCATCATAGCATCTTCATCATCGTGTTCAGCTTCCATATCTTTTGTGAATTCTTCACCGTCTTGTTCAGCTTCGTCATCAAACTCAGCATCGGATTCATCACCGCCCATGATTTCTTCAAACTCGGCCATTAACTGGTCTAATTTATCTTCTAGGTCAACAACACGGTCTTCTAAACCTTCTTCGCCACCTTCTTCATCATCCATCTCAATGTCAATGGCTTCTTCACCATCGTCATCCATATCTTCGATGTCAAATTCTTCATCTTCACCTTCTGCCATGCCTTCTTCTTCGCTACCAATTTCGTCTAGCAAATCTTCAACCATACCAGATGGCTGATTCATCATGTCATCTTCGTCCATCATTGATTCATAAATTTCGCGGCTTTTCTCAACTACGATATCGTGAAATAATGCACGTGCTTGTTCTTCGTTCTCATTGATAATCAAATCAATAAGTTGTTCAAATTTTCTATTATCCATTGAATGTTCTCCTAAGTAAATGGCTTTGTAGAATTATTTAGTGTGTATATGGCAAAACAGCACAATAAGTGCTGTTTTTTTACGTTTTTGCCTAGAATAAGAGATTTTTCTCTTATAATTGTGGTTGATCAGGTTTTGGCTGACTATATTGTGCATGAATTTTTTTAAGATAGTTAGCCTTTTCATAATTTCTAACATCATTCATCTTACGTAATTTACGAATCTGACGTAATGTTAATTTAGTTTTACGGCTTTCTCTCCACTTTGGTTTACTGTTATCAGACTCAACATCTTGGTAACCTTCAATAGCGGGAGTAAACATCTCAAAAAGTTTCATATTATTTATTTATCTTAAATCTGTCCAGGAGCACCACCGGGTGCATTTCCTGCCATGCCAGCAGCATCACTACCAACTGGACCAGCTACTTCCATACCTGCTGCACCATCATCTGGGGGAGGTGCAGCCATATCTTCACCGGTCTGAGTATCAGATTCAATATCACCCACTGATACACCAATACTGCGTAAATCATTGCCCTGTGGCTCAATCTCAATCTCTTTATCATTTTCTTCACGCCACATTTTTTCGTTCTTACTGATTTCTTCTTCAGTTAAGCCCAAGAATCGTTCCATAGCAAAACGTTTACTTATGTATGGATACTGCTCAATAGCTGTAAATGAACCAATACGTGCTGTATCTAATTCACTTTGGCGATAGGCCGCAAAATTCTGCGGTGGATTAAATTGTAATTGGAATAAACCACTATCAATATTCAACCCTCTCCAACGTAAGAATAACTTAAATTCTTCATCTAGCTTTTGGCTAATATACTTTTGTAGTCGTTCACAATATTGGTTAAAACGGAACTCTTGGATCATTGCTGTGCCAACTCGTCCATCACTCATTGGAGTAGGATTATCATCTGGTCCAGTTGGAAGATAGCTACTTGGCACACGTAAACCACGTGCTAATCTGTTGTTAAAGTAACGCAAGTCATCAATCTCACCCAAATTCTGTCCACCGGGTAACACTTCAACACTTGATCCTCTTCCGTCAGCAGTAACTGGGAAGAAGTAATCTTCATTCATACTTAATGGGTTATAGCTAGCATCAACTACACTGCCACCACCATGTGTACTTGGAATACGTCTTTGATGAATCTCATTTTTAATACGTTCAACGAAAGCCATAGCCAAGTGACTTGGCATATTACCAACATCAATCTTAAACATTCTACGTTCCGGAGCACGTTGTACACGATAGATAAGAACCGCGTCTTCAAGTAATTCTTTTTGTTTATAGACTTTAAAGACATTCTCTAAAATACTTTGACCAAAGGGCCAGAAGCGGTCAAGACCTTCAGTTAAGCTTAGATGAACAACGTGTTTAGCATCGATGGCTGCTTCACTTTGACCTAATGTAAAACGACTACCTGATGTATTGTAGGGCATTGCAGGGACTGTGTATCCACCACCTGCTCCACCTCCACCTGTACCACCCATACCAGTTGCTGGATTAGCGGCAAAGTCTGTATTAGTTTTAGTAGCTACCGACAAGTTCTGTAAGTTAATGTTAATATCTTTAATAACATATTGCTCAGGCTTTTTACCTTCGCTTTCGTTAACAATAACTTTAATAACTTTAGTCATATCTACCCAATATAACTTAAAGTTTTCCGGGTCACGTACAAATACCTGATCACCAAACTTAATTGTATTACGGAAGATTTTAAATGTTCTAGTTTCAAATTCGTTTAATTTACACCATTGTTGTAATTGAGTTTTTAGTAATTCAACTTCATGTTGTGTTGGTTCATCTTTGAAATCTAAGTCAAAAGGTGTTTTATTATGTTCATTAGTTTGTGTACTGAATTCACTGATAATATCTAAACAAGCATTAATCTCAGCATCAACATCCATCATTTCATATTGATTATAACGTTCAATACGATTTGGGTGACCTGTATAAACTTCTGGTAAACGGCTACGATAATTTTTATAACCCATTTCAGCGTTATTATAACCGCCGGTGTCACTACCATTTTGTCCTGGGCTACCATTCCAAGCACCGGTATTGTTATTGAATCCAGAGATGGGACTGGACATGCCAGATTTATTTGAGAAACGTTTTTTATAGGTCATAGTAGATACTTTGTCTAGTATTTAGTGTTAAACCATTGAATTGCGTAATAATTTATCTTGTATATCGTTACCCGTGCTGAGTTGAGAAATCATTTCATCAAACTTATCTTCCATCATTTGCATCATTGCTTGAGTAATTCCAGCAAGTTGGTCTACGCCCGGTAAAGATCCACTTGATGCACTAGCCATTGCACTATCTAATGGTTCTTTTGTAGCCCCTTCTTCACTAACGCTAATCATTGAACTTGGGTCGGGTAACGGTACAATAGCTTCTCTGCCATGTAATTCAACGTTATAACCTCCTATAGGTCCTTCAAAAACTCCACCGTCATATGCTTTTAATTGACCGTGAAAGTGGCCACCAGTTGATTTAGCACTAGCATTATTATATTCATCTTGTGCATAGTCAAGACCTAACCCTTTCATCATTTCTACAATCTCTTTACCTTGTTTTTTACTAGGCTGGCCTGCTACAACAAAATCTAAAGCTAACCCTTTTGTATGCAAACTTGATGAAGCTTTTTCATTATGATATTGATCATTAAACCCAGTAAATTGCATGAAGCCTGGTATTTCTGCTTGAATATCTTTAGCAATATCAATCAAATCAGGATGTACATGTTTTCCCTCAGCCTGAACATCACCCTTTTTAAGTTGTAATCCAGCATCAGCTAATTGTTTAGTAGTTGTAGGGTTAGGTGCAACGGGGGCTGATGCACCTTTTGATGCTACACTACGACTGCTACCTCCACCTCCTGCTCCACCACCGCTAGCAGCTGCCTTGTTGGCCTCTTGTCTTTTAAGCATATCTTCGTAATATGCTCGGTCTTTTTTACCTAGACTAGGATCTTGTAATGCTTCTTTGGCTGCTTTAATTTCATCGTCAGACCATGCGGCGTTTTTACCAACCCCGCCGGCATTACCGGCTGGCGGGGCTTCGGTTGCAGGTTTATCCTCATTACCTAAAAGTTTGTTAATGTATTTCATTACATCTACTAAACCTTTAGTAAAGGCATTTACCGCGAGTGCGGCTTTTGGCATAGCTAAATTACCCATTTTCCAAACTTCTTGTCCCATTCTTTCCATGTTTTGCTGAGCCTTAACAGTATCTTCTGTTAAACCACCGCTAGCGGCTTTTTGTTTTTTCTGTACTTCCATGGCTTCTTCCATAGAGATATTTTGGCTTTTGGCAATCTCATTTAACACAGTCCAGTTACCTAATTTCTTAGTATCAGGCATAATTGCGGCTGCTTCTCTGAAATTTGATGAATATTCTTTAGCACCTTGCCTAAATATATCCTGAGCTTTATCAAACTGTTTGGCCATATCTTCAGGTTTAGAATTTTTTAATGTGTTTAAAACATCATCAGCCGTGTCTCCCATTTGTACCATAAGTTTCCTAGCGGCTTCCGTATTATTACCGCCTAATTTATCCATAAATCCGCGTTTTAATTCTGGATCCTTAAGAGTACTAATAAATGCCATCACCGCATCTGCGCCCGCCTCATTTTCTTCTCTAAGCATATCCATACTAGCCCCAAAGCGGCTATCAGATAACATTTCATTACGTTGTTTTATTAAATCTGCTTTGCTTAAGCCTGTTATTTTTTGTAATGCATCTAGTTCTTGGGAATACTTGACAGTACCCTGTGCTAGCTGTTCTTCACTCATGTTTCTAGCACGACCTAATTTAATTTCCTGTTGTAGGAAGCCGGCTGATGCACTTCCTATATCATCAGCAGTCATACCCAATTTACGTAATCCTAATCCGGCGTCTGCTAATGCACCGTCACTTTTAGTTAGCATTCCAACAGCTTTAGTAAACATAGTGGCGCCACCGCCTACTGTCTTACCCCATTGGGCTAAATCACCGGCATTATCTTTAATTGCTTTTTTGAATCCTTCAAGACTCATGCCTGATTCTAAGAATTGTTTAGAAACACCCTCCATACCCTCTGCAGTTAGTGCACCTGCATTCCCTAATTCTTGAAATGCTTTAAGGTTTTTGTCCATCAACTCTAAAACAAGTTTGGCGCCTTCTGCGGCAGCTTTAGTAACCCCGGCTATTGCTTCTCCTACAAATGGTATAGCTTTAGCTAAACTAGCTAGTGTGTTTGCTACAATGTCAATTAACGGATTTAATGATGTAAAATTAGTACTTCCGTTTGCTAAACCTGATGCAAAACTACCCAACCCCTTAGTTATATCACCTATACCTTTGGCAAAGTTACTTCCAAACTCATCCTGAGCCTTTTGTGTTGCGGCTTTTCTAGCGTTTGCTTGTTCTTCTTTTATTCCTTCTTTTCTTAATCTGGATAATACCTTTTGTTGTTCTGCGTCTAGTTCAGTATTTTGTTTACTAATCAGTTTTGTTAAATTGTTTTGTTCATCAATAAAATAATCGTATTTTTCTAACTCTTTTTCATATAGAACTTGTTTTCTGTTTTGAAGTGCCTGCTCCTTACCAAGCATCTTCTCTATTTGATTGTTAACATCTTGTTCCAGTTTACCACGTTTTCTTGCGCCAAGCTCAAGAATTTCCATGGTTTTACGTTCTATTTTGCCGTGCTCATCTAATTTAGCATTTATACCATGACGGACTCGTAACTCCTCTTCACGTGCGCGGCGGTCTTCCTCAGCCGCATCAGCTTGCATGCCTAAAGCTTCTCGTAATCTTCTAAGGTCGTCTGCTTCGTCAGCCATATATTGTACTCATAATGTTATTATTTAAAGGCGTAAAATTCACCCACTAAATAGTTCATAGTATTTATGATTGTAAAAACCCCTTTTGGAGAACAAATGAACAATAACCCATTAAAACAATATTTTCGCAGACCTGCAATATATTTAAAATTGCCTAGTGAGGGTAAGTTTTACCCAGAAAATGCCATTGATTTACCTGAAAATAAAGAACTACCTGTATACCCAATGACAGCTATAGATGAAATAACTAGTAAAACCCCTGACTCCCTGTATAGCGGTTTGGCAATTTCTGAAATCATCAAAAGCTGTGTTCCAAATATTAAAGATCCATGGTCTATCCCGACAATTGACTTGGATGCTATATTAATAGCTATTAGAGCGGCAACTAATGGAAATATGTTGGACATTGAGTCAACTTGCCCTAGCTGTACTGAAACTTCTTCATATAATGTTAATTTAATTGGATTACTATCAAAAATAATAGTGAACGGTTACAGGGATAATGTAGCCCTTGATGAAATGACTATTTCTTTCAAACCAATCACATACAAATCTTATAATAAATTAAATCTAACACAGTTTGAGCTAGAAAAAAATGTAAGAAAAATGAATGAACTTACATCTGATGAGGAACGAATACAATATTCAAAAGAAATGATGAAACAATTAAATGATTTAACCATGCTTCTTGTGTCTGAATCAATTGATAATATTACAACACCTTCATTTGTAGTAAATGAGAAAGAATATATTCTTGATTTTTTACAAAACTGTGACAGAAACTCATTTGTAAAATTAAAAGAACATACTATAAAATTACGAGAAGATGCTCAATTAAAACCATTACCGGTAAAATGTATACATTGTGAACATGAATATAATCAAACTATTGCGTTAAATGTATCTGATTTTTTCGAATAAGGCTTCTGTACCTAGCGCCTGAAGAGATACAGAAGCTCATAGACGATATGGAAAAAGATACCATGTCAATTAAAGAAAATGCCATACGTATGGCTTGGCATATGCGGGGTGGCGCTAGCTATGAAGATATACTAAACATGTCTACTGAAGAACGCAATGCCATATCAAAGTTAATGGAAGATAACTATGATACTACTAAAAAATCAGGGTTACCATTCTTCTAATTAATCCCGTAACTGTTCATTTATCATTACGGGTTATCTCTGTAAAGATGAACTTCGTTCATCTAAGAACTCACTTCGTTCGTTCTTAGTTTTTACGGTTATCTATTGTCTTTTACTCTATATCATATATGGACTATATTGCCGCTTTGAAGCCATGGTAGTGCTATTCAGCACTACCAATGGTTAAGGGTATTTGCCATGCCCGTCATCCTTTGTCATCTTTTCCCCGTCTAATTAGCTATTTGTTGCTACTAAACGCTACCGGTTGCTCTGTAAAGTTATGGGACTGTAGTGAAGCTATCAATGGTTTTTCAATTGATTCTTCAGCAACGCACTTCTCACCCCGCAAAGATAAAGTAGGGGTGAGCTTGTTGAGGGTTCGCTTTGTCGATTGCCCTCTCGGTATTCCATAGTTATCACTAACTATGCTTACTCCAGATCCATCAGCGTTCTTACACGCATCTTCAAGGAGGTCTTGCAGCCAAGACAACGAATTTTTATTTGATTATGTTGTTGAGATATTGATAACAGTTTGATTTGACGTGGTGTCTGGTGTTGCCGAATAGGTCTTTAATAATGTACTGTTGTGTTGAAAAAAGTCATCAAATTCAACGATTAGCCAATCGCCAAACTTGCTTGACGAATAATAGACAAAGTTGTCTGTTATCCATGTTGAGCCGCATTGCACGGCAACATAACGACCTTTTCTATTAAACTTCATAAACAATAAATTTACATCACCGGTATCGGCAACATCCATTAATTGTTCAATCCATGTATTTATTACTTTACAGTCGCCTGAAAGTAGTAAGTGAAAAGGGAAGTCTGCATAAAATTTGCATTCAATGTTCATTTTACTGAAACTTTGACCGGGTACAATATCACCTTTGAAAGAACGTACTTGTCCCTCATGTAATATTGCTGTTCTATGCTGATTTTTACCACCAATGTAAGCTCCAGATCCGGGTGCTCTTATAAAGCTTTCGCCATATAGGTCAGAAAGAAACTTTGCAACTTCTCTCTCAAATCCTGATCCTTTAGCCTTCTGTGGTGATGTCATGTTAATACTTATCTGTCTCTGTGTCTCTTTGAAATTATTCTGTGTCAACTGCTGTTGAATAACTTGTAAAGCCGTTTTCTTTAATCACTTTAAGAACACTAGGCACACGCCCAGCTAATTCTTCACGGTGACTTACAAGCCAAATACTTTTCTGTCTGCGTCGGCTCATGTCTTTAAGAATCGCAATAGCATTCTCAACACCCATCGTGTCAAGACCACTATCAATCAGTTCATCAATAAACAATGTATTAATAGGACGATATAAACTCTCCCATACATCTCTAAACGCAAAACTCAAGCCAAGAATCAATCGGTTACGCTCACCACGACTTAAGTTATCAAAGTCAAGTTCACGACCGAGCTCGGTAATCTCAACTTGTAAATCATTTTGAAAGATAACCTGATGTGGTAAACCAATCTTGTCTAAGTAATGTGTCAATCGTTGATTCAAGTAACTTAAGTTCTGGTCAATAATCTTTTTACGAACAAAACTGTCTTTGCTAACTAACAAATCTAACAAGAACTTCTGATGATCCATTGTCCTTGTCAATCTGTTGATAGCATCAAAGTCAATAGATTGTAATGCGTTACTCTCCATCTCTACTACTTGTTCATAATATGGATCAGTTTCATTATCTTTACTACCAATCTGAGTTAGTAAACTATTAACAGTAGACCTATGTTCAACCGCTTCTGCTTCTGTATCATATATTGTTATAGGTTGGGGCCCTAATTCAACATAACTTAACTCATTAAGTTGTTCACTAAATGGATTAGATTCTTTCCTCTTATCTTCCCATACTTTCTTTAAGTTAGCTACATCACCGCTATGACGAATGGCTTCTGCTTCTGTTTTGTATTTTGGAGTAGGTTTAGGACCAATATCTTTTAATGCTAATTGATTAGTCTCTAAATGATCTTCCATCATTGCTAAATCAGCTTTTGTATTTTCAAGTAACGTAGTCTTTTCTAACGTAACTTCTAAATGCTTATCATCATGGAAATCTTGACCACATGCATAACACTTATGATCCTCTAATTCTTTAATTTCCCGAACCAATTTCTCAATTAATTTTTTTTCTTTTGTGATATTTTTATTTTGGGTGTCAATTGCTGTGGCAATAATCTTTTGGTCAGCTTCATCTTTTATCCACTCTTTTAAGTCAGCCCATGCTTTGAGTTCGGCTTCAATGTCATACTCATTCTTGCGTAGGTATGTAGTATGTGCTACTGTAATATCAGTATCATGTTTTTGTTGCCATGCGGTAGAACGTGCAACTAACGCATTGTATGTATCCTGTACTTCTTTTTGTTTAGCCCAAACATTCAAATCTTTATGTGCTAGTAGTTCTGCTTCAATATCAATCTTGCTCAATTCATCATAGTCAGCAACTAATTTAGCAAGATCCTCATCATGCTTTGCTTTCCATAACTTCTGTCTACGTTTGAAACTTTCAATCTGTTCAGCTACACGTTTGTTAGCTTCTTCAATACCTTTTACACGATATTCTTCTTGTTGTATACTGTCTTTGCTATCACGGATCATATTCTTAATGACCTCAGCTTTTTCACTTAACAAAGTAATACCAAGTAATTGTTCAATGATATCACGTTGATCATTAGTTTTCAGTGCTAAAAACGGTTCACTATATGTATTCAATACAACAATATGTTTGAACATATCGGCACTCATGTGAATAACACTTTCAATAGCTACTTGTGTTTCTTTATTCTCACCCTGTGCATCGTCAGTATTCTTTTGTAAATCGTTGTTTACATAGAATCGTAAGATGTTGGGCTTGCGACCTCGTTCAATCTTATACTCAATGCCATCTACACTAAACTCTAGTGTGACCATCATGTTTTTACCATTAGTACGATTAACTAGGTTATCTTTACGAATACTATTGATTGGTACACCGAACAGGGCGTAGGATAAACCCTGAATGAGGGTAGTCTTACCTGTACCATTACGAGCACCATCACCACCTAAGTCTAAGTTCTCACCTAGAATAAGTGTTAAGTCTTGTCGATCAAAACAAACTGCTTGTGTTACTTGTCCAATTGATAAAAAGTTTCGTAATGTAATATTCTTTAATGTAATCATAGGTTATTATAAATGTCCAACAATAGTTTTTTGTCAAAAGTATTTGATTCAATAGAATTAATTTGGTCAATGACAATTTGGTCAACTGATTCAAATCGTAATCCATCTGACCCAGCTATCTCTGTTTGTTCTGCTTTCATTGGTATCAATGCCATTTCTCTTAATTTATGTTCTGGGATTAATGTTTCTCTAATGAAGTTAGCTTCTTCATAACTAATATCAATGTCAAGATGTACTCTAACATGACTGTCAATCAATAGCAAGCCCTCAGGGTTTTCTAGTACATCACTTAGTTTATATACACGATATAATGGTTGTCTAGGCCAACTAAAGAATTGCGGATCTTGGCCCCATTCAAGTATCATCATACCACGTGCATCATCTCCGGCGTCAGCATAGTTATGCGGGAAAGCGTTACCTATATACCACACATTCTTTTTACTTTGACGTTTATGGAAATGACCACTGAATACTAAATCTGTGTTTGGAAAAGAATCCATATTAATATCACCATGATCAGGCATTAATATTTGTGCATTCATGTAAAAATTGGGAAGCTCAAAATGTCCAAATATATATTTAGATTTTAATTTTTTAATTTGTTTTGCCTCATCACCTACTAGCCATGGACAAATAGTCACATCACCTTCAGTAAAAATATCATTAATAACATGAACATTTGGAAGATATCCTGCCCATAATACACTATGAACGTCACGTTTTTCTCTATAGTATAAATCATGGTTACCTGTTAAAAAGAACACTTGAGTAAAATTAGAATTTAATAGTTCTAAACATTGCATAGAGTAATGGAGACTATGTATGTTAATACTTGCGCGGTGATTATGCCAATCCCCACATATAATTGCAGTATCACACCCCTCATCTTTTGCTTTGGATATAAACCACGTAACAAAATTCAAACAGTCCTCATTGTGAACTATACTATTTGATTTTAGACCAATGTGAAGATCAGTCATTACTGCCGCTTTTTTAAATAGATTACTCATATGTTTATTATATAGGATATGGCACTACAAAGCAATGCCATTGGACAAATTATTCTTCGTAAACTGTACTGCTTGACCCAGAGCCTTGACGACTCCAACTTGGGTTAAGACCGTTAATTTCTAAGATATCATCACGTATGTTTTGATTACGCTTTTCAGTATTCAATACACGACAGAAGCTATTTGTTATAGCAGCCGTGTAATAAGCGAATGGGTTTGCTGATTTAGCTTCATTGAAACGTAAACCAACGTATGTTAATTGTAAGATAGCACTGTTACGCATTTCATCATTGTATGTATACCCACGCCAATTATATTTCATTGCGTATTTTTCGCACATCATAATATACATACGGGCAAGTTTGTTTGTGATTTTACCATGTTCTTTATTAAAAGAACCAGTTGGTAGATCACCTTGCCAATGACTTTTGCCCACACAATAGAATGTATTGTTCTCGTCAATTTTATAATGTTGGAATGGGGGAAAGTTAACTTTAACATGAACCATGTCATCTACTTCAGCTTTAGTTGTATTATCTTCTAGGTCAGCAAAAATCTCATCTGGATTTGGTTCTTCAAACTCAAAGATATCTTTTGCTGTTTTCTTTTTAACTGTTTTTCTAGGTTGTTTTGGTGCAACTGGAACATGATCCCAATTCATTACACGAAATACCAAATCTGTTAGTTGAATTGAATCAGGGGAAACTGAATCTTTACTACCTTGTTCTAAACTTAAACGTAATGCACGTGTTTCTTTTGCTACTTGAATTGTTTCAGGTTTGAAAGCGTATGCTAGACTTTCATCAATTGGTGCTTGGGGCATATCTACTATAAAGTCATACCTATGATATTCTGGTTTAGTAAAACAACAATATGCGTTTTTACTTTCATGTATTTCTTTTAGAATATCTTTGTTATTAAGATAGTTTACAGGTTTGCGTGGTGCGGGTAATAGAGACATAGTTTCCTTGTTATTGTGTGTAGTGTAACACATTAGTTGCAGAAAAGCAACGATTTTTTAGTGAAAAGGGTAAAAATACTACTTTTATTTAGCGATAAATATAAGTAAGGATAACAACATATTATGCCAACTCCAACGCAAGCCCAATTAGCATTAGAACGTGATGCATTAAAAGCCGACATTGCTGACAAACAAGCATTGTATGCCGACCTGATTGCAAGAGGCAAGGTTAATTCTGCTCAGGAACTTTTGGGAGACATTAATAAACTAACAGGGCAAGAACGCACACTATCAAATGATATTAAAAATTTTACGCAGTTTAGTACAGAAAGAGCCTCACAAGATGCTGAAATCGCTCAGACACAAAATTTTGAATCAAAAAATTCACCAGCAAATCAAACAGTAACAAGTAGTTCAACTACTAGTACAACAACGGGTGGTACTGCAACTACTACAATTTCAGGGGCAGCAACGTTGTCACCTGAGGCTGAAAACGCCGCTAAACAAGCAAATTTACGAGCATCAGCATTTACGGCAAACCCTAGTGGAAAAATTGGCAATAATACAATTGATAAGGCAGTAACTTCCGGTGCAATTACTCCGGCAGAGGCCGCGGCATTAAAAACAGGCGCAGTACCTGAAGCAGATAGATTTGCCGCTGCATCAGAAGCCAGAGCAAAAGCTAACGCAACTGTTGCAGCCGGAACAACTGAAGGTCCACCTACTACTATAACAACATCAACTCCCAATTCAAGTGGTAACACTACTGTAGAACAACAATCCGTAGCGACCCCTCCTCCAAGTATTAATAGTAATTCAAATCTTACTAATACTGCTACGATTGTGACTAACCCAGACGGAACAAAATCTGAAGTAACTGTAAATAACACTACCGCAACGGTAACAACTACCCCTGTTGTTGATAATCAATTAGTACAAGGTACAGAAACTACTATTGTTGCTAGTCAAAATGTAGATAATACAAACCCTGCACTTATAAATCCAAACACTGATCCTAATACAAATATTGGTGCAGAAGGACAAGATTTAGTGTATGATCCATTATTAGAACCTCCTATTACTAATGACGGAGATGAGTTTTCTGGAATAGATGAACAAGTTCAAAGACAAAAAGATTTAGAAGATGGGTCACTAGAATTTGCTGGTATAGATGAACAAATTGGTATAAATGAAAATGCATTACAAGAACCACCTTTATTATCAGATGAAGAAATAGATCAACAGCTACGATTAGCCGCCCAAGACGAACAAATTGAAAATAAAGATCCGGCTGACGTTGGGGAAGAAGATCCGTTTGAGGCTGCTCGCATACGAGCCGGTGAAGAATACGATAGAACAACCGGAATAACAGAACAAGATATATTTGCGGCTGAAGGTGTTACTAATGCAGCCGGGTTACAAGGTAAACTTGAAGATGCTAGAGCGCAACAAATTACACAAGATGCCGAGAATGCAAAAACACAAGGCGATTGGCGTGTAAGATTAAGTTTAGCACCAAGTGCAGGATATTTATATAAGGCAGTAAACCCAGGCATATTATTACCGTTACAAAAAACAGACGGTATAATTTTCCCATACACACCAAGTATACAAGTTACCTATGCCGCACATTATGATGCTTCAGATTTGACACATAGTAATTATAAAGTATTTCAATATAAAAATAGTAGTGTAGATCAAATTAGTATTTCATGTGATTTTACCGCACAGGATACTGAAGAAGCCAATTATATGTTAGCTGTAATACATTTCTTTAGGTCTGTTACTAAAATGTTTTATGGTCAAGACCAAATACCTAAACCAGGAACACCGCCTCCATTGTGTTATCTATCTGGAATGGGTGATTTTCAATTTGATAGACACCCATTAGCAATATCTTCATTTAATTATAGTTTGCCCACTGATGTGGACTATATACGAGCAAGCAGTCCAACTTTGTTATCTGGAGTTAATGCAACTGGTTATAATGATAATAGAAATAGTGATTTAACACCACAACAAGTTAGAATGCAATCAGGAACTACTCCGTTGAATGCAGGTGCTACAGAATCAGCACCTAAGTTTGGAAAGGCAACTAATACACAACCTACATATGTACCTACAAAGATTCAGATAGCAATAGTTGCATATCCAATTGTAACACGTAATGACATAAGCAATAATTTTAGTTTAGCAGAATATGCTACTGGCAAGTTACTACAGGGTAGTAAACGCAAAGGCGGAGGAATTTGGTAATGGCAAATAACACACTTTATCCACAAACAAGTCCATACTATGCAACAGATATAGTTAATGGCAAATTTTTAGATATAATGGTAGATAGACCTATCATTAAACAACCATCGGATATCTATTGGGAGATTACATTGGTATATGAATTTCGTCCTGATATGTTAGCATATGACTTGTATGCTGATAGCAGATTGTGGTGGGTATTTGCACAACGAAATCCAAACACATTAAAAGATCCCTACTTTGATTTTGTAGCGGGTGTAAGTATATACTTGCCTAAAGCAGATTTGTTGAAACAATTATTGGGAATATAAATGGCAACAAATTCAAGTACTCAAATTGGACAAGGTGCTGACGGATCTTCATGGACATCTACAGTCGACCTTGACACTAATACTGGTTCAAAAACATCAACTGTTACTTTTACTACACCCAAAGGTCCAGTAACATTGACCGGTACCCCTGATTCAGTCTCATCTCAATTAGGTGCATTAATGACAAAAAATGCCGCATTTCCTAATTATGTTTCATTGTTAAGAGCGGCACAATCGGCGCTTATTAATATATCAGCGACACTAACTGCGTCATATCAACAACTAGTTCCTCCACCTAATGCAGAACCAACTCCTCCAGCATCTAATGATCCAACCGGACAATTTGCTGACCAAAATTTGGGGGGCGGAGAAGAACCCGCATACCCCACAGCAGGTGGCCCAACTGGACAATTTGCGGATCAAAATATGGGAGGCGGAGATGATTTGGGTGGTACTTCGGGTGATGAAGAATATAGTTATGATAAATCATATGCAGCCAAGATTGATGCTACTAAAAATGTAACTAATCCAAATAATGAAATGGAAACGCAAAACGAAAGTTATGCGGGTACAACAGTTGCTGGACAAGGAGACAAAGGATCAGCTAATAAAGTAAAATCAACCGAGATAGCATCTGGACCAAAACCAGGATCACGCCCACAAAACCCATTAGGTAGTTTATCAAGTTACACCTATCAAATTTCTTTGTATATGATAACACCAGACGCATATGATGCTTTTATCCAATCTGGCAGAAATAACATTAATGCAATTAACAATGCGGCTAATCCACAAGTAGCAACACAGGTTGAAGAAAGTAGTTCTGGTGCATATATTATAGCTCAAAGCGGTGGTATAAACAATAAAACAAGCAAACGTGCATTTGACCTTGATTTCTATATAGATGACTTAAAAATTAATACAACTACTAATGCTAAAGCAAAGAAAACATCATCCAATGATACAGAAATGTCATTTAACATTTATGAACCATATGGATTTTCATTCATATCAAAATTAAATAATGCGGCTGCTTTATTAAAAAAGAAAAGTAAATTAAAAGATTATAAAAGTTTATCTAACTCTACTAAACAATTTTTTGTGTTAGGTATTAGATTTCAAGGATATGATGAAAATGGCAAAGAGATATCAGGAGCCTCTACTTATAACCAAGATACATTTGATGTGACGGGTGATTCAGGTGGAGTATTTGAAAGATTTTTTGATATTAGAATTACTGATATGAAATTTAAGATTGACGGCAAGATGACAGTATATAATATTACTGCTGCAACAGTTGCACCTAAAGCTGGCTTTGGTGTAAAGTATGGTAGAATAGATAAAGGTGCTAGAGTAGAGGGAAGTACAGTAGAAGATGTATTACGAGGAACTAAAGGGTTATTAACAACGTTAAACGAACAGCAAGAATTACAAGCTAAAAAGAATGGTGAGGGTAGTATACCAAATGTATATAAGCTTAGATATTTGGGTACAGCAGAAGCAGAAATAGGAGCCGCATCTATTGTAAGTATTGCTGATTTGGATAAATCTAAAATGCCTATGAGTGCAGCCGCAAATATTAAACAGGTAAATGAAGCGGTGTCAGTATCAGCAGTGCCTGATACAAATAGAAGAACTATTACATTTGCAAATGATGTATCTATAATGCAAGCTGTAGGATCAATTATTTCTCAAAGTAGTTATTTAGAAAATGCATTGACCCAAGTAATAAAATCTGACACCGAGCCACCTAAACCGGGACAAGGTAGTGAAACAATTAAAGATCCTAATCCAAAAACTATTAAATGGTATAACTTAGGGTCAGAAGTTAAATGTTTGGGTTTTGATAATATAGTAGGTGATTTTGCGTATGAAATAACATATGTTATACAACCATATGAAACCCCAATGATTACCAGCCCGTATGCAGGTAAAACATCAAAATATTACGGAGCACATAAAAGATATGAATATTGGTTTACTGGAAAGAATTCAGAAATAATACACTATGAACAAACAATGGACAACTCATATTTTTTACCAGCAATGAATCCAACTGGTTCTTCTGCTAGTCAAGGTGGCGGAGCAGATATTTCTACTGTGCCTGGAAAACGTCAAAATGAAGATAGAACAGGTAAATTAGATATAGGTAAAGAAGCACAAAATTCGTATCTAACAAGTTTATATGATCCCGGTGCTTATGCTACAGCAAAGGTAACTATATTAGGTGATCCTGATTATTTAATGCAAGATAGCCCTAGTTCAATCAATCAAGTATATCGACAATTTTATGGAAAAGGTTTTACTATTAACCCAAATGGTGGACAAGTTTTTATTGAAATAGATTTCAAAGAAGCAGAAGATTATAACAACATTGACGGATTGTTAAGTATAAATGATTCTATTCAATTTTGGAAATATCCCAAATCAGTATCATCACAAATCAAAGGTGTAAGTTACATGTTAACTGAAGTAGTAAGTATTTTCTCAAAAGGTAAATTTACACAAGAATTAGATTGTGTCATAAATCAATTTTCTGAAAGCGGAAATATTGTTGACAAAGGTGCAGGAGGTAGACCTACGTCAGAGGAAACTACTGCAACTAAGACTACGGATGCTAGTGGACGAAGAACAGGTGCAACAGATCCTAGAGTCGCACAAATAAATCAAACAAATCTAAACAGTGATCCTAATACAAATATTGGGACAGATATACAAGACAGTAGTGCATCAGGTGCCGGCGCAAACAATACAAATAAATCTCTTAATTCAGGATCACAGGCTAATGATGATGGTGTAATAGATGCTAAGAAACAACCTGCAAATCAAGGTGGAAGAGAAGAACCTGTTGTAGGAAGACCAAGGGGCGGGGCATAATATATGGCATACGATGAAATAAAACCTAGAGGTAGTACTAAAGCAAGTCAACCAGACGCCGGCGGTGCAGTATTACGTAGCGTACCACTATTTGGTATTGTTAAAGATAATATAGATCCTATTCGTTCTGGTAGACTACAAGTATACATTAGTGACTTGGGAGGATTAGATCCGGATGATAGCAGTTCTTGGGTAACTGTTAGTTATATGACTCCCTTCTATGGTGTAACTACACCCTCAGGTGCAAATACAGGTTACGGAGAATATATTAAAAACCCTAACAGTTATGGTATGTGGAATAGTCAACCTGATCTAGGCACAACTGTTATATGTATATTCATTAACGGTGATCCTAATTATGGATTTTGGATAGGATGTGTACCACAACCAGAAGCATTACAAATGGTACCGGCAATTGGCGGTACCGATAATATTGTAGCAAATGCAGGTGAAGCAAAAGGTCTGGGCGGCGCTATTAGATTACCGGTAACTAATATTAACACAAATAATTCGGGAATAGCAGATGGTCCAACATTTTTAAGTGACGCTAAACCCGTACATAGTTATGTTGCCAGTATATTAGCACAACAAGGATTAATTAGAGATCCTATTAGAGGTGTAATTGGTTCAAGCGCACAACGTGAAACTCCAAGTCGTGTTGGATGGGGAGTAAGCACACCGGGAAGACCTATATATGAAGGTGGCTTTACTGATGAGACTATAGTTAGTAAACTTAATGGAAACACACAAGGTGATATATACGGTTTAAAAGTTATTGCACGTAGAGGTGGACATACGTTAGTAATGGACGACGGAGATATTTTAGGTAGAGACCAATTAGTAAGACTGCGTAGTAGTTTAGGACATCAAATATTAATGAGTGATGATGGTCAAACATTATTCATTATTCATGCTAACGGACAAAGTTACATTGAGTTAGGTAAAGAAGGTACAATTGATATGTATTCTACTAACTCATTCAATGTAAGAACACAAGGTGATTTGAATCTACACGCTGATAACAACATTAATATTAATGCAGGTAAGGCATTAAACATAAGTGCTGATACAATTGCAATGAGTAGTGAAAAACAAACTACACAAAAAGTTGGAACAGATTTTAGTTTATATGCTTCTGGAACATATACAACTAAAGTAGATGGTAAGATGAGTTTTGCCAGTGGCTCGGATTCTTCTTTCTATAGTGATTCTATTACGTATTTTAATGGTAGTAAAATTAATTTGAATACAGGAGCATCAAGTTTAGTTCCGCAAGAAGTTAAACCATTGCCGGTAGTAGCACATACTGATACATTGAATGATGCTACTAAGGGTTGGTTATCTGCTCCGGGTAAGTTATTAAGTATTGTAAGTAGAGCACCGGCTCATGCACCATGGGCTAGTGCAAATCAGGGTGTTGATGTTAAAGTTAATAACAATGCAAGTGCGGCACTACCAGCTGCACCTAGTTCAGCCGTAGCGGCCGCAAATGCCAGTTCAGGTTCAGCAGAAGTTACTGCCCCAGTAACACCGTCAGTGGCAGCTACTGTACCCCCATCGGCTGCAATTAGTGCGGCATTAGATAAGAATGTAACGGGCACATTGGTTGCTCAAGTATCTACATTAGCCGCAACAGGTCCGGCAGCTGCCGCAGTTAAGTTGGGTGCAGGCGTAGTAGAAACTGCAAATGGTGCTGTTGCGGCAGTGGGTGCAATGGCACAAAGTGCGGCACAACTTGAAGCAGGTGGTGTAATTAAACCAGGTGCAGCCGCACTAGTTAACAACCTAGTGCAAGGTGGTAAGACAATACAACAAGCATTGACACCAAATCTCTTTACGGGTAAAGACGGCGCTGCAAACTTAACTAGTTATGTTAACAATCCTGTAGCACAAGTAGCAACACAAGTTGCTACATTTACTCAAGCACAAACTGCATTAGTACAAACTGGATTAATTACAGGTAAAGAATCAGGTACAGCTATAGCAGGTTTAGTAATGTCGGCGGCAACAGCCGGTATACAAAATACTGTTAATTTAGTTAGTAATGCGGCTAATGCAGTAGTTGGTGCAGTTAATGGAGCAATATCAAATGTAGTTGGCGCGGCTACTGGTGCATTGAATAGTGTATTAGGATCGGCCGCAAGTTTAGTTTCTGCTGGCAATTTTGCAGGTAACTTAGCATCTACTGTAACCGGTGGGTTAAGTAGTATTGCAACATCACTAACTGGAATGGCAAAAGGTGCTGTTGCAGGTTTAACAGGTTTACTAGATAGTGCTAAAGGTGTTGCTGGAAGTGCATTTGCGGCAATTAGCGGGGCATTACCGACACTAACTGTTGGGGTACCACAAAATATTAAAGACATAACAGAAAAAGCACAAGCTTTGGCACAGGCGCCGACTGCCAATGCATTGACAGGAGCATTAAGTTCAGTAACAGGTGCCGTAACCGGAGCATTAAGTTCAGTGACAGGAGCAGTAACCGGAGCATTAAGTTCAGTAACAGGAGCTGTTGCAGGAGTTACTGGAGCAATTAATAATGCGGTAGGTTCAGTCACAGGCGCAATTGGTGCGGTTACCGGAGTTACCGGAGCACTAGATGCAGTTAATGGTGTTGTTGCAGGAGTTACCGGCGCAATCAACAGCACAATAGGTGCGGCTACTGGATTAATTAAAAATACATTAGGTGCGGCCACTAATTTAGCTACTGGTTTAGGAGCATTGCCGGGCGGTGGTGGTGTTGCATCAATCGTTAACAATGCTGTAGGAGCAGTTAATAGTGTACCAGGTGTGGCCGCAGTATCAGGTTTAATTAATACAGCTTCATCAATAACTAATGGTATAGCCGGGTTGGCAGCTAACCCACTAGCATCATCTAGTGCATTGACCGCGGCCGCAGGTGCAGCCGGTGCATTGACAAAAGGGTTAGATGACTTAAAGAGTGGTAAATTGACGTTAGCGTCATTGGCTAGTGCAGGTTTACCGGCTGGAGCATCTGCACAATTAAATGCCGCTATCAGCTCAATGAGTTCAGGTGGTGCAGTACAAATTAAGTTACCTACTATAGCTGTTAATACTACTGATAGAAGTGAAGTAGATACTTTGGGTAAGGATATACGAGGTGATTCAAGAATACCAGCACCAAACTTTACAGGTAATCCTGCAACAACCGGTGAATCGCTACCTGAGACTACACTTGAAACTTTTAATAAAAAACGTAGAGATCAGCGAAAACGGTTTAATGAACAATTTGAAATTACAAAAACAGCAAAGCTAGCATGGATAGAGTCAGTAGAAACATTGCCGGCAGGTGATCCAACAATAGCAGAATTGAAAAAGAAATATGAGACTGAATATTCAAAAATCTTGTCGATAACTGACGAACTTAATACACTCACATAAATATACTATAGGATAACAATATGCCATCATATATAGGTTTCAGTACAATTAACGCTAATAAACCCCGCTCTACTAATCTACCGGCGGGTATTGCAGGTGGAGTAGGTTCTATGGTGCAGCCAGTTATCCCTGGCAAAAAGTATAGACTAGTTGACCAACAATTAGTTATACAAGATTTTCTTAATGCACTGAATATTCAACAGGGGCAAAAAGTAGGAAACCCCGGATACGGAACTACTCTTTGGAGTTTTGTTTTTGAGCCTAACACTTTTGATGTACAGAACAAATTAGAGACTGAAATTAGACGAGTTGCTAATCAAGATCCAAGAATGATAGTCAATACTGTTAGCGCATACCCCCAAGAAAACGGTATATTAATTGAAGTAGAACTAGCAGTTTCACCCTTCAATAATGCAGAAATGCTTAGTGTTTTCTTCAATAATCAGACGAATACAGCAGTAATTCAATAATCTTCCAAAAGTAGTGTTTTCATTTAAGATAAATACTTAAAAGAGAATACCACTATGGCAACTAGTTCACGACAATCAGCATTATTCGGCGTCAATGATTGGAAGGCAATCTATCAAACCTTCCGTGAAGCCGACTTCCGTTCATATGACTATGAAACATTACGTAAAAGTTTTATTGATTATCTACGTGTTTACTATCCAGAAACGTTTAATGATTACATTGAATCAAGTGAATTCATTGCGTTAATGGACGTTATGGCCTTTATGGGTCAGGGTCTTGCATTCCGTAGTGATTTGAATGCCCGTGAAAACTTTATTGATACTGCTGAACGTAGAGATAGCGTTGTTAAACTAGCAAACCTAGTTAGTTATACTCCTAAACGTAATTTAGCTGGACAAGGGTATATTAAAGTAACAAGCATCCAAACTACTGAAAACATTACGGATCTGAACGGATACAACTTAAGCAATCAACAAGTATTGTGGAATGACCCTGCAAATGTCAATTGGTTAGAGCAATATAATACAATTATTAATGCCACATTGATTAACACACAACGAGTTGGCCGCCCGGGTAATAGTGCTCAAATATCTGGTATTAAAACAGATGAATATTCAATTAACATTCCATCAAACACTTTACCTATTGTACCTTTTACTGCGATTGTAGATAATCAAGCAATGAATTTTGAATTAGTTAGTTCAACTACATTAGATGAAGATTATGTATATGAGATACCGCCCGGACCAAGTGGTATAATGAATATGGCTTATCGTAATGACAAATTAGGTTACGGTAGTCCAAACACAGGTTTTTTCTTTTATTTTAAACAAGGAACATTGCAGAATTTTGATTTTAATTTAGCACAACAAATTTCAAATCAAGTAGTTGATATCGATATTCAAGGCATTAACAATACAGATACTTGGTTATATCAGTTAAGTACAGATAACAGTTCGGCAGTTAATAGAACGTTATGGAATCAAGTAGAGAATGTTTATGCTGATGCTTACTTGCAAACAGAAGGTAGTGTTCGCAGAATATTTTCAGTTGGTTCTAGATTTAACGACCAAGTTAGTTACGTTTTTGGTGATGGAGTATTTTCCGCAATCCCAGTTGGAACCTTTAGAGCATATGTTCGTGCAGGTAATGCATTGACATATACTATTGATCCAAATGAGATGCAAAATTTATCAGTTACATTAAGTTATATTAGCAGGCTAGGACGAACAGAAACACTTACATTAGGATTACAATTACAGACACCAGTGTCAAACGCACAGGCAAGAGAAACATTAGCAAACATTAAACAACGTGCCCCTACTCGCTATTACACACAGAATAGAATGGTTAATGGTGAAGATTACAACAATTTCCCATATACATTATACAGTTCTATTATTAAAAGTAAAGCTATTAACCGTAGTTCTGTGGGTGTATCAAAAAACTTAGACTTGTTAGATCCAACCGGAAAATACTCCAGCACAAATTCATTCTCAAGTGACGGTGGTATGTACCAAAATGATACAGATGGTAACATATTATTAACCATTAACACATCTGGTGATATTATTACATTTTTAACAGACACATTAGGTGCATTACTAGCAGATAATCGTGCAAGACAATATTACATTCAAAATTATACAAGGTATAATGTTAATACAGCATCAGGAGACGGCACTGTATATTGGCAAGAACAAACAGTTGATGCTAGCAGTTTAACTGGTTACTTTTATAACATTAACGGTAGCGATAACACTCCAATCCCAGTAGGAACATATTCTACATATAATATGAAATATGTAACTAAAGGTGCAATGATGAAATTTACTGCACCGGCTGGATATTATTTTAGCCCCACAAATCGTTTAATAGCTGGTATTGCTAGCCCATCTGACCAAACTTATATATGGACTACAGTATTAAATGTAGTGGGTGATGGTTACAACAATGGTGAAGGTGCATTTAGTAACGGGTTAGGACCGGTAACATTAAATGGTTATGTACCTCAAGGTGCAATTGTCTCTACTATATTACCTGCATTTGACAACTCATTACCAAATATAGTAATACAAGAGTGTATTGTTAGAATGGAACTTAATCAAAGTTTCAGTTTAATATTTGACAACAGTTTGACTATAGCACAAGATCGATGGAGTATTGGTACATATGATGCTAGTAATTATTTTGTAAACATACTAAGTATAGGAAATAATCGTTATAGCATATCATATCGTGCATTAGCATATTATTTTGGTAGTGTAGCTGATACACGCTTTACATTTGAAAACGGTAAATTAGTATATGATCCGTTTAGTGGAAAGATATTACAAGACTTTGTTAAAGTATTAGCAACTAATACTCAACCTAGCAGTAACTATCCATTAGCAACACCTGTAACAGCAAGTATTATTGGTCAGACAGTTGAAAGTGATGGTTATGTAAATGACTTTGAAGTTGAAATAGCTAGTATAGATGTTAATGATAGAACCATTGTGAGTAACCCGGATTTCTTCACGGAAGTAACCGGTTATCTTAATGGTAATGCCAATATAGGCATTTACACATTCTTTGAATTGTTACAAGACGCTGTTAATCTTTCACGTTATCAATTAATAGCATCAAGTGGTGTAGTATATCTATATTCTACTAAAACACAAATTGAAGTAGTTAAATATGAATATCCAGAAGGTCAATTGTTCTATGCATATACAGATAATTTATTTTACACAACAATTCAAGACCAAACAGTTAATACACCATATTATGTTGTAACTGAACAACCACAATATATTATGAAACCAGGACGTCAAGGTTTACAATTTCAATATCGGCATAATAGTAATAACACGACTCGTATTAATCCGGCAACTACAAACATTATTGATTTGTATGTAGTTACGCAGGCTTATTATACTGCTTATCAAAATTGGTTGCAAGATATTACAAATACAGTACCTATACCAGATAAACCCACAATTAATGAATTAACACAAGCATATGGATCATTAAATGATTATAAGATGTTAAGTGATAGTGTAATTTTAAATAGCGTAGTATTTTTACCATTATTTGGATCTAAAGCACCAACTCAATTAAGAGCAACAGTTAAGGTTATTAGAGCAGGCAATACAAATGCAAGTGATAGTGAAATACGTAGTGCTGTTCTTTCAGCAATGAACACGTATTTTAATATTAACAATTGGAATTTTGGTGACACTTTTTACTTTAGTGAATTAAGTGCATACTTACATTCTGAAGTAGGTGATTTAATTAGTTCTGCTGTATTAGTTCCAAATGACCCTACAATGAGTTTTGGTGATTTATATGAAATTAAATCTGCACCATACGAAATATTTGCCAACGGAGCAACAGCAAATGATGTTCTTGTGATTGCGGCACTTACACCAGCACAGTTACAGATACGATAAGTAATATATAACCATAGAGAGAAATAATGGCAACAAGAATTAGAACATTAAATTTTCTACCTGAAATATTTAAAACAACGACCAATAGTCAATTTTTAAACGCAACATTGGATCAGATAGTAGACCAACCAAATACTAAACGAATTCAGGGTTATATTGGCAGTAGATTTGGGTATGGTGTCAATGCTAAAAATTATTACGTAACAGAACCTACAAAAACTAGAACAGACTATCAGCTTGATCCAGGTGTAGTATTTCTAAAAAAAGATACAAGCACAGCACAAGATTTTATTAGTTACCCGGGTATAATTGATGGATTAGAATTAGAAGGCGCCCTGATAGGTGACAATAACAGATTATTCACAAGTGAATTCTATTCATGGGATAGTTTTACTGACTTAGATAAAATTATTAACTTTAATCAATACTACTGGCTGCCCGAAGGTCCTGAAGCGGTAACAGTAAGTACTGAAACAGTTTACAATGCTACTGATTATATCATTACAAGCACTCCAAACGGATATTTAGTAACTGCCACTGGCCAATCACAGGGCGCTACTAATCCTGCACTTACACTATTACGTGGGGGTACGTATACTTTTAATGTTAATCAAGCTAGTGATTTTTGGATTCAAGGTATGCCGGGCATTACAGGCTATGATCCAAATCAACCTAATGTACAAACACGTGATGTATTGGGTGTTAATAATAATGGTGCTGACGTTGGAATAGTAACATTCACTGTTCCTTTTAAAACTGCACAAGATGAATATATTTTACCCGGCAACAATCGTGTTGATTTAGTAACTACTTTATTATATTCAGATGTTGAAGGTGTGTTACTTAGTAGTTTAACAAATGGAATAGATGGTATTACCTCACTTGACGGCCTTACCTTAATGTTCTATAACAATGAGAATGAGACAACGTTCTACACAATTACATATACCGGTACTCTTACAGACCCTACAATTACATTAATTGCAGGTGATACTATTCCTGTTGAGGAAAATGTCACAGCAAATTTTGGTACAGAGTATATTGGTAGAACATTCTATAGAACTACCGGTGATGTAATTACGTTAATTCCTTACTTAAGTGCAATACTTGATACATTGTATTATCAAGATGGTACATCAAGTAATAAAGTAGGACAAATTAGATTAATATCTAGTAATACAACTAATCGTATTGATGTGCTTACTGATATTATAGGCAAAAAAAATTATACATCTCCAAATGGTGTAGTGTTTACTAATGGATTAAAAGTAATATTCTCTGGCGAAATATATCCTGTTAGCTATGAGAATATTAGATTTTATGTTGAGGGTGTGGGTACAGCTATACAGTTGATTCCAGTAACTGATTTTGTAGCTCCGGAACCCTTCACTCAAGGTACATATATACCTTTTGACACCACACCATATGATATAGGAAATTTTGATGTTAATTTGTATATTCCTGTATTACAGGATTATATTACTATCGCTAGAAATAGTATTGATAAGAACCCGTGGTCAAGAAGTAACAGATGGTTTCATATTGATGTAATTAATGCTACTGCTACGTATAATAGTAATCCAGAGTTAGCTACAATATATGCTACTCCAGAAAATAAAGCCAACCGTCCTATTATTGAGTTTTACCCTAATTTGCGGTTGTTTGATTCGGGTGTTGTTGGTAAACCACCAATAGACTTTATTGATTTTAGGACAACCGATGCATTCAATAATGTGACCGGTGTTGCTGGGCAAGAAAATTATTATCCTGATGTAGAAGTGTATACAGCATATACCGCAACTATTAATGAATTATTAGTTGCAGGTACAAGTACTACAATTGATATACTTGCATCTGATATTACCGGCTCATTTCAAGTTGGTCAATATATAAATGATAGTACTAATTTGTTGCCAAGAAATAGTCAAATTACTACCATAACCGGCACGACAACATTAACTTTAACTGTATCTTGGTCTGGTTCACAGACTGTAACAGGTGGGGTTAATTCATCATTAATAGCCAATGATATACAAAACGATAGTTATTCTCTATTTGATGGAGCACGTATTGTATTTGCTGCCGATACTAATCTAAATGTAAGAAATAAAATATATGTTGTTAGATTGTCTACATTAGTATTTGGAGACGCCCCGGTAATTACGTTAACAGAAGCCGAAGATGGACTTGTTTTAGCGGATGAACAAACATTCGTATTTAGAGGCTATAACTATAAAGGTATGGATTTCCACTTTGACGGTGCAAATTGGCAAGAAAGCCAACAGAAAACTACAGTAAATCAACCCCCATTATTTGATGTGTTTGATAATAACGGAATTAGTTTTGGTGATCGTACTGTGTATGTCGGTACCTCATTTGCTGGTAATAAATTATTTGCTTATGGTATTGGTTCGGGAATAGATGATCCTGTATTAGGATTTCCGTTAATATATAGTTCGGTTGATAATATAGGTGATATCAGTTTTGATGTATCATTAAACTCAGCATCATTCAATTATGTGAACGGGTCCATTCCTATCACACAAAAAGTTAATACTGGCTATGTTTACAATTATAGTGATTTGACAACATCGGTAAGACAATTGGGTTGGCAAACTGCGATTGGCTCTAGCGTACAATATCAAATATTTGAATTTAATTACTTTGCTACCAGCCCCACTACCACATATGCATGTGATATTGCTAAACTAGTTGACACGGATAGTGCATGGCCTACTATACAGCTTTTTGTAAATAATAAAATACAATATTCAAGTGCTTATACAGTAGAGATAACTGCCACACAAACAATAGTAACTTTTACTGTACCTAACCCAGAAGTAGACACAGTAGTTGAAATATTATTATTAAGTGATCAGGTGAGTGAAACAGCTTATTATGGCATACCTATTAACTTGAATAACAACCCACTAAATGAAGATATTACTACAGTTAATGTAGGTGATGTACGTGGTCAATATCAAAGTAGTTTTTACAATAATCCAAACACCACCGGCGACGTTTTTGGTTCAAACAATTACCGTGATTTGGGTAATATGGTTCCATATGGTAATAAAATAATTCAAAATAGCGCAAGTTTAGTATTGCCCGGCGCTTTCTTGCGTAAACAAAATCATAATCTATTCAATGCGTTAATGTATAACAGCAGAGAATATATTACATTTAAAACATTATTAGTTGACACAATTAATACAACAGATTTTAGTCAACGGTTATCTCCTTCGACTATGCTAGATAATGCATTAGACAAAATTACTAACGCAAAAACAGATAGTAATAGTTTCTTTTGGAGTGACATGTTGCCATCAAAAGCGGCATATATTACTAATACATATAGTTTTGCTAATGCATTAGATGTAAGTATATATCCATTAAGTAAAATATATAATTTTGCTACAGCTAATTATAACGGAGTATTAGTATATATAACTAATACAACAGGGGTAATTACTCAATTAATACGCGGAGTTGATTATACAGTAAGCCCTACTAGTCCGTCATTAACAGTAACACTAGATTTGGCACCGGGTGAGCAAATTACTATTAAAGAATATAATCAAACATATGGTAGTTATGTTCCAAATACTCCTACTAAATTGGGTTTATATCCTTCAACTATACCTACTGTTATATTAGATACAGCATATTATCAACCTACATATTTTATTGTAGGACATGATGGTTCATATAATAAATTATATGGGGATTACATTGACGGTGTATTAATTGATTTTAGAGATCAGGTATTACTTGAATTTGAAAAACGTATATATAATAATTTAAAATTAAGTAATGCTATTCCTATACAGGAATATGAAGTATTACCGGGTTTCTTTAGAGATACTAATTATACTTATGATGAAATATTACAAATTTACACAACTAGTTTCTTAGACTGGGTTGGACAAAATAGAATTAATTATAAAACTCAATTTTATAGTTCTAATAACGAATTTACCTACAACTATAATCAAAGTGGTAATAAAATAAACCAAGAAGTTATCCTACAGGGATATTGGAGAGGGATATACGAATATTTATATGATACTAGTACTCCGGATACTAGTCCATGGGAAATGCTTGGTTTTACAAATCAGCCAACATGGTGGGAAACACGATACGGACCTGCTCCATACACCAGTGATAACTTAGTATTATGGAATGATTTAGCAGAAGGTATTGATTGGAATAACGGTAACCCAGTTGTGGTGCCGTCAGCAGTACGTCCACAATTATTAAACGTATTACCAGTAGATAGTGCAGGTAATTTAGTTTCACCTTTTGTTTCTATTGTAGGTAACTATAGTAACACATCATTTAATCGTGATTGGGTAGTAGGTGATGTAGGCCCAGCTGAGTTCAGCTATCGTAGAAGTAGTAGCTGGCCTTTTGATTTAATGCGTATATTAGCATTGACAAAACCTGCTGAATTTTTTAATTTAGGTATTGATATTGACAACTACAAATACAATGAAGAATTTGGTCAATATCTAGTAAATGATAGAAGTCATTTAGTTATAAGTGATGTAGAGATTTATGGTAGTGGCACTGCTAAAACAAGTTATATCAATTGGATTGTTGATTACGAAAAACAAGTAGGAGTTGATGCTACCACTAACATTACTGATTTATTGTATAATTTAGATGTTAGATTAGTATACAGACTTGCTGGTTTTAGTGACAAAAATTTATTAAAATTCTATGTTGAAAAATCAACTGCTAATAGTAACAATAGTAGTTTATTGATACCGGATGAAAGCTATCAAGTATTGTTATATGATAATCAACCATTTGACAAAATTGTTTATAGTGGTGTAGTTGTACAATTAACAAACACTGGTTACAAAGTATATGGCAACAGTCAAACTAATGCTTATTTTAAAATATTAGCACCAAAAATTAACGGCAATTATGAAAGAGTTTCTGTTCAGGGATTAAGCGTACAATTAGCTAAAGACTATTATGATACTCCTGAGGTAGTGGCATATGGCACTGAGTTTATAACAGTACAACAAGTAGCACAATTTATAGACGGTTATGGAAGATATTTAGCAAGTCAGGGTGTATTGTTTGACCAAATTGAATCTGGGTTAACTGTCAGCTGGAGACAAATGGTAGCCGAGTATTTGTATTGGGCACAATGTGGTTGGGAAGTAGGCAGTATTGTTAATATTAATCCTGCTGCCAACTTAATTTCTATTAATAAAGATAGTTATATTGTACAACCATTAACATTACAAAGACAAAATTTTGTATTAAATCAAAACTTATATCCAATACAAAGTGTTGATTTAAGCATAATTCGTGATGGAACATTGTTTACAGCACAACCATTAAATCAAGGTGATACCGTTGCATATGGTCAATTTAACATTAGTAATTTTGAACATGGTATTGTTTTTGATAATGTTACATTATTTGATGATGTAATTTATAATTTAATAACCGGTTTACGTCAAAATCGTATTACAGTGCGTGGGGCTAAAACGGCTGAATGGAACGGTACAATTGATGCACAAGGCTTTATTTTAAATCAAGATAATATACTTGATTGGAATAAAACAGTAAAATATACAACCGGAAGTATCGTTAAGTATAAAAACAAATATTGGATTGCTCTTACTATTATTCAACCAAAAGAAGTATTTGAAGAACGTGAGTGGAAACAAACAGATTATAACGAAATACAAAAAGGATTATTACCTAATACTAGCACCCGCTCTTATGAAAGCACTATATATTATGACATAAATCGTGCTAACTTAGAGAATGATGCCGACCTATTAAGCTTTAGTTTGATTGGATATCGACCACGTGATTACTTGGCATTAGTTGATTTAACTGATATTACTCAAATTAATGTTTATAAAAACTTTATTAAGAATAAAGGAACATTGAACGCAGCCAGTGCTTTTAAAGGCGCAAATTTACCGCAAGGTGGTATTGACTATGATGTTTATGAAAATTGGGCTATTAAGTCAGGTGAGTTTGGCGGAGTATTAAACAGTAATTTTGTTGATTTTAAATTAAATCAAACTGAGCTAACCGGTAACCCGAGTATTGTTGGATTGACTAACGGTATATCTACTGATGGTGTACAACAAGAAGTTCCGTTATATAGTTTATATAATTATGGTCGTCCAGTAACCAGTACTGACGTATTACCGTTATTGCCAACTGACACACCTTCAGCATTATTCCCAGATGCAGGATACGCTAACTTTAATGATATGCGTATTGCGGCATATTATTATAATAATCTAACTACTAGTACATCACCTCGCGGAGTATTAACACCTTTATCACAGTTATATGTAGGGCAATATGTTTGGTTGGCCGATTATCGAGGTACTTGGCAAGTAATGACACCTGTAAGTTTGGGTGCTGTTGTATTTGCAAAAAATAACTTAAATGGTACAGCAACGATTACCTTTAACAATCCTCACGGCTTAACAAAATATCAACCATTTGCTATTGTTAATTTCAATGATAGTTTGAATGGTTATTACATAGTTAATACTGTGATTGACCTCAATAGTGTATTGGTTAATGTAACAGTAGCCCCATCAATTACTACTATAACCGGTCAGGGTATTGGGTTTAGATTCCAATCACAGCGTGTGGCTAATCCTAGCGATATCATTGATTTGCCTTTATTGAATACTGAATTTGTTAAAACTAAAGTTTGGGTAGATACTAATAATGACGGTGATTGGGCAGTATATCGTAAGAGCTTAAATTATACATACGATTCAGAATTAGTTAAAGACGGATCAGAAACATTTGGTAGTGCTGTTGCATATACTGATACATTGGGTTACTTGATAGGTGATTCAGATGCCGGTGTAGCATATCGGTATTCTTTCAACGTATTGTTTGATAGATATGATTTGATGCAAACATTAACCGGTGTTGCATCTTTTGGCACAACAATTACATATGCTAATGATATATTTGTGGTATCACAACCTACAGGTACACCTGCAGTTTATGTTTATCAATTGGTTGTTAGTATAACAGTAAATGAATTACAATCATTGCAATCTGCCATAGCAGCACCGGGAGGTGTAACTGAGTGGGGTAAAGCAATTGCTATATCCGGCGATACTAATTGGTTATACATATCAGCGGTAACTTCATCTACTAGTTTAGTGTATGTTTATAGATATTCAACTGTCACAGAAGAATATGAACCATCTACTATTATTGATTTAGCATTAACTAATAGTGATAACTTTGGATACTCATTGTCAACAGATTATTATGGTGATACTGTTATAATTGGAACACCTGATCAAAACTATAATGCTTCTACAGAAAATTGGGGCTACACTTATGTATATGATAGAACAGTTCAGAATTTTGAAGCACAATTTACAAGTATACCAAATGTCCCACAAACGTTTACATTAGCTTGGACCCCTATTACAGTAACGCAAACTGCTACATCTACTGACGGATCAACTGAAAGAATTACGGTAACTAGTTCTACTGGTTTTAGTATAGGAGATCCTGTTGTATTCTCTACCGGCACTAATGCAGGATATTTTGCAATAGGGGAAACATATACAATAACTTCTGTTGGCACTACTAATTTTGTAGCAATAGGTGCAGCCGCTAATACAATTGGTCAAACTTTTGTAGCTACCGGTGTTGGTACAGGAACAGGAACAGCTAGTTCAACTGGTCTATTATCTAGTGGAGCAATTTCTGCTAATACAGTATATTATGTACTTGATAAACCTACAGGTGATACATTTAGAATCACAACATCTAGAGGATCAATAGTTCCTATTAACTTAACATCTGCTACCGGTAGCATGACATGTACAATACAAACAACACCATTATTAATTAATGTTAATGGTACTATAATTACTGATAATAATTATGCAGTTATAGATTCAACATTATATGTATACAGCTCATTAAATGCAGGTGATATCATCAATGTCAGTGGTAATAACTTTGTATTAGCGCAAACTCTTACAACTGAGAACACACCTAAAATTGGTGTACAATTTGGTATTAGTGTTGACACCAACACATATGCTACTGAAATATTAGTAGGGGCACCGTTTGAATTAACCAGTACAAACCAAGAAGGTGCTGTTTATCGCTATACCAATGGTGGGGGCAAGTACGGAATGATTATTGGTACAACAGACACTGACATCACAACTACTAGAACTATTTTAATTAATGGTTATATGGTAACATTAACTGCAGGTAATGCAACAGTAGTAGCAAATGCAATTAACCAAGCAAATATTACCAATGTACGATCATATGAGCAATTAGATATTTTAGGTAACCCAACAGGCAAATTAATTATTAGTTTATTAGATAGTGCGTTAGCATCACCCAATGATAAACTTAATGTCACTGTAGTAGATACCGCAACATGGGCTGAATTGGGAATTAATACATATACTCAAACACAAACTATTAATGACCCCCATGGCCAAGGTACAACTCAATTTGGTAATGTAGTTAAGTTTAATGAATTTAATTCGTTTGTAGTTAGCGCACCAACAGCTACACGTTATGAAGCAACTACTTTTGATTCCACCGATGATGAAGATTATGATAATGATACATTATTTGACAATAACACTACACAATGGGTAGACACATATGCAAATGCAGGTGCAGTTTATATGTTTGATTATCTATCAGTTTACAATGAATCTTTAGCAAATTGTGGTAATTTTGTATATGCACAAAGTGTTAATGATATTAATGAAACATTTGGGGCCCAACCAATGTACGGGCATGCGGTAGATTTTAATGCTACACGTGTAGTTATTGGTACTCCAAACTTTAAACCAGATTCTGTTGCAGGACAAATTGTAACATATTTTAATTCTACAGGAACACCCGATTGGAGTGTATATAGAAGTTCAAGTCCGGTAGTTGATATCAATAGAATTCAAAACATACAATTGTATAGCGCAATTACTAATGCTACATTAGACAATTTGGATTATATAGACCCATTACAGGGTAAAATATTAGGATCAGTAAGACAAAATATTGATGTAGTTTCTAATGTTGATCCGGCTGGATATAATAGTCCTGATAATAAAGGCTCAATGGTATGGGGATCAGCACAAATCGGAGAAATATGGTTTAACACAAGCACAACTAAGTTTGTAAATTATCATCAAAATGATATCGTATATAATAGTAAATGGTGGGGACAAATATTTCCGGGTAGTGATGTAACCGTTTATAGTTGGATAACAAGTAATGTACCCCCAATATCATATACAGGACCAGGTATACCGTTTAATACTGATTCATTTGCAATTGAATATACTTTAAATGCTACTGGAGTATTAACTCCTGTGTACTTCTATTGGGTAAGAAATACTAATATTATATTCACTAAGCGTGGCAAAACTTTAGCAGATAGTATTATTCAATCTTATATTGCATCACCAATTAATTCTGGTATCAGTTATTTTGCTCCGTTAGAACAAGATATATTTGCTCTATACAACTGCGGCGACAATATTAATGCCAATGATTCAGTATTACATATTGGATATTCTACTGGAACAAATGATGATGTGTCTAATAGTTTATACAATTTAATTCGTACTAATTATCCAGATGATTTCTTGCCCGGATTACCTACTACTAACGGAGCTGATGTCCCTCAATCATTATATGATAGAATGTTAGATAGTTTATGTGGTGTAGATGAATCTGGCGCAGTAGTACCTGATCCATATTTACCTAAACCAGTGCAATATGGTATATACGCAAGACCAAGACAAGGTTTCTTTGTTGATAGATTACTTGCATTGAAAAATTATTTAGGATATGCCAATGAAGTATTAGCACAGTATCCTATTAGCGAAACACGTAGGTCATTATTCTTATATACTGAAGGTGTAACAAATCGCTCAACTGATCCTGTATATAATACAGACCCAACAAGTCCATATTATAGTATCAATCCATGGACTGGACCAATTATACCATTCTATTCTACAACCGATTACTGGTATTATATTAATTGGTGGGCAACAGGATATGACAATAATACTAAATCAGCATTACAGGTACCTATATATGCCGATTTAGCAACCATAAATGCAACCGCTGGTTTAATTGTTACTGTTGCAACAAATGGAGATGGTAAATCAGAAACATATGTATATACTAACTTAGGCACATGGGAACGTATTGGTTTACAAGACGGTACTATTGAATTTAGTAGTAATTTGTGGGATTATGCCACAGCTAGATTAGGATTTGGAGATAATTTCTTTGATACTACTCCATACGATACATATCCATCACAAGAAACACGTAGTATTGTAAGAGCATTAAATGAAGAAATTTATACTAATGAATTATTAATCTTTAGAAATAAGAGTTTAATTCTATTATTTGAATTCATTCAAAGTGAATCTATTGAATCACAGAATTATTTACCATGGTTAAATAAAACATCATTCATTGATGTTGGACATACTATACGTGAATTATTACCGTTAGAGGTATTTCAATCAGATAATCAAGATTTCTTGGCTGGCTATATCAATGAAGTTAAACCATACCATGTGGTTATTAAAGAGTTCTTATTTAAATATACAGGGTCTGAGTTATACGCAGGGACTATAACTGATTTTGATTTACCTGCACAATATAATACTGAAGTTCAACAGTTTATTACTCCTGAATTAGTATATGCTAATCCAAGCGGTGTTAATCAATATTTACCAACAGATCCTATATGGCAAACTAGTGCATACTCTGAGTGGTTTAATAATTATGGATTAGGCATTACAGGGGTTGATGATTATCAAATAACAGTATTAGCGTCTTACGTTTCATTAAATTCTCCGGCTATGGCTGTAGATAATGCATATGGATTCCCAATTAATGGTACTATACTAATAGGTGATGAATTAATAGGATATTCTAATGTTGACCGATCGACCAACACACTTAGTGGATTGACACGAGGTGTTGATGGTACACCAATAACGGCACATATACCGGGTGAAATAATTACAATAAATCTACCTGCAGTATTAGTATTAAACAGTGGTCGTGGTTATACCGAACCTCCTAGAGTAGTTGCATATATTGATACTACTATATATCCAGCACCAAGACGTGCGGCAGTATTGCAAGTAGTAATGAACTTAGATGCAATATTACGTGTAGATGTAATTGATCCAGGTGATGGATATGCAGTATTACCTCAAATTATAATTGATCCATCTGTGTCAGTCTCATTCACTTCGGATGATGTTAATTTATTATCAAATACAATATCATTGCCCTCACCGTTGCTACAAACAGGAGACTTGATAAAATATACTATAGGCACAAATACAACTGCTGTAGGTGGTTTAGATGTTGACCAATATTACTATGTAAATGTTCTAGAATCTACCCCAACATTTGTTATTGCTTTATACACTACCTACAGAGATGCAATTAACGATAGTGACCGTGTAGTATTGTTTGATACTGGCTCAGGTATTAATAATGCATTAAACGTTAGTGCTAGAGCAAGTTGTGTATCAACTTCTTTACCAATACGAGAAAATCAAATCACATTGCGATTTGATAGAACAACTTACAATTCAGAATTAACTGAATGGGAAGGTGGAGCATTTTATGGAAGTTTTTATGCTGGATTGTATAATAATTCAGAAAGAATTTCTAGTTCAAGTATTGGATTACAGTCTACTGCACCGGACATTGATACTATCTTGTCCAGTGCCGCAGGCGCAGTTTTTGAGATTGAAAACGTTACAAATGTTGAGGTAATCGATTGGAGTTCACGTACAAGACTAGTATCGGCTATTAATTCTGGTACTAACACGATAACAATAACTGCCTCCGATGGTGGGGCATCACTTATTAATAGTGACACAATAACTAACCCAACAATAGGTTTTTATATTGGCATGCCAATTCAATTTATAGGAGCAGTTACCGGTAACATAACAGTAGAAACTACATACTATATTAAATCATTAGTCGACGGAGACAAGTTTACTATATCTGCTAGTATATCAGGTGGTGTGCCAGGTACAGTTGTCTCAATGGTTGGAACATCTTTAGGCGCAGCCGGATTAACTGCCTACGTAGGTGAAGTAACTAATACAGCAGTAGTTACTATATTCTATCCAGGAATATTAACTGCTACAGCAACTACAAGTACAACTAATGCAATAACAGTACCGTTAACTGGCAGTGGTTTAGGAGGAACTAACGGGTTCTATACAAATTTACCGTTATTCTTTGTAGGCAATGTATTTGGTGGTGTTATTGAAAATGAAAGATATTATGTTACTACTGTAATAGACAATCAAAGATTTACTATGTCTACAGCAGAAGATCCAGTAATGGTTAGCGTGTATAGTACTGCAGCCAGCACAGACTACATAACATGTGACGATACAACCGGACTATCATTTAATGATCCTATTATATTTAATAACATGAGTGTCAGTGGATCTGCTGTAGCAACGTTTGGTAATATAGTAGATGGTACTATTTATTATGTAAGTGCTATAATTAATGATACTAATTTCCAAATTTCTAGTGTACAAAATGGTGGAACATTTGGCTTAGCTGATCAGGCAGCAGGTACAGGTACAGGATGTACAGGAACAGATCAAAAAGATATAGTACAATTAACTACCGCTACAGGTACAATGACATGTAATGTTGGATTGCCAGTAAGTCCTGGTCAAGTTACTGGTCAACAGTTTACATTCTATCCAACTTCAACTTCTACTGTAACTAATCCTGCATATACTCAAGGTAATTTAATTACTCGCACTATTAAAAGTGCATTAGCAGACGGCGATTATCTTGCACTAGAATCTGAAACTGGTGGTATTACAAACATTTATGTAAATATGCCAATTAGATTGTCCGCGTCATATGGTGGATTAAGTACAGGAACAACTTATTGGGTAGTCAACACCGGTACAGTAACTACTGAAGTAATTGAAACTACAGACAACTTAAACGCCTCACCAAATACATTAATTTCTACTAGCACATCAGGCTTTTATCTTAACATGCCCATAACTTTTACTGGATCTACCTTAGGTGGAACTATTGAAAATACGTTATATTTTGTCAAAACATTAGATATTAATGGAACTGATTTTACTATTTCAGACTCATCTGGTGGTGCAGAACTTGCTCTATCTGCAGGTACCGGGTCAATGACTGCAACTGGTTCATCTTATATTAAAGTATCAGCCACTTTAGGTGGAGGGGTTCTCCCATTATCAAATGCCTCATCAACTACAACATTAACACAATATCCAACATCAAGTCTAACAGTTAATGTAAATTGGGTATTAGGTGGATATAGCGTTGTTATTATTAGTGGGGGCGGAGGTTACGCCATCAATAATACATTTACAGTATTAGGTGCTAATTTAAATGGTGCAACTCCTGCAAATAACTTAGTAATGACAGTTAATACTATTGGATCAAATGGTCAAGTAACATCATTAATCAATTCAGGCACTCCTCCTGAAATAGTTGAACAATATTACTTAAAAGTAATATCAACAACAGAATGTGAAGTATATAGTGATTCATTGTTACAAATCCCAGTAAGTGGAATTAATTTCCCGTTTACTGCAGGTGACTATGCATTATTACCAGAACCATTCTACTTTAATCAAAGTATTGTCAAGTACAATAATAGAGTTTATCAATGTATTATTAGTAATAACGATACAGAGTTTATATTTGGTAAATGGGAAGAATTGCGTAGTGATAGTAGAAAATTAAATGCCCTAGATAGAATTATGGGTTACTATCAACCAACTATTAATATGCCTGGGGTAGATTTGACACAATTAGTTGATGGCATTATTTATCCAAATAGTACATATAAAGATAATGCTTTCCCTCCATCAGAGGAATACACATTAGATACTATCTTACAGGATCAATTGTTTAGTCCGACTGAAGTAGATGTTACTTCTATTGTCTGGGACGGTATTAAATATTTTGCACCTTCTAATACACCAACATATTCAGATATTACTAATAGTACAAATGGCACTACATGGCTGTCTAATAAATTAACAAGTCAACCAATTGGTTTATCTGATATTGTATATGCTGATACAAAATATGTTATAAGTTCACAAAATAATGCAACTCCTATAGTAGTAAGTTCTGACGGAATTGTTTGGACTACTACAGGATTAGAAAATGGAACAGTTTCAATAGGTAATACAAGTTTGAATAGTGTTACTTATTTTAATGGCACGTATGTTGCAGTTGGTGATAATATTGTATCTAGTCTTGACGCTTATACATGGTTAGAAACATATCGAGTCGCTGATATGATTTTATATGGAGTATCGGCAATATCTATTAATAATTTTGATGGCTTTGTTGCTGTAGGAGTTGGCCCTGATTATAGTGTTATCCCTACAATAACCAAAAGTGTTATATTAAAAAGCTTAGACGGAATAACATGGACAAATATAACACCTTCGGCATCATATGAAAATCTATATGGTGTATCTAGTGGTAATAACACTATTGTAGTTGTTGGAAATAATGGAGCAATCTTTACAAGTATTAACGGTAGTAACTGGAATGATATTAGTACCGGTACTGATAACTTAAGAGATATTACTTATTCTGATAGTCTAGGATTATTTGTTATTGTTGGAGAAGGAGGACGTATTGTAACATCTGATGGTAGTACATGGTCCGTAGAAATATCAGGTACTACTGAAAACTTAAATAGCGTTATATGGAATAATGATTTAAGTGAATTTATTGCAACAGGCAATAACAATGTTATACTTAATAGTACAAATGGAACTGATTGGACAATTAGTAACATATTTATTACTGATCCTACTATATATGACGTTCAAGGAGATGCATTTACTTCAGGCTATGGTCCTGAAGAATTAGTACCGGGAGTAGTATCTGATAATCTAACAATGATAGTCACAACTCGTCCGGGAACAGATTGGCCTGTAGCAACTTATCAACATGTTGGATATAATGTTGTAGCTACCACTATAACTCCACTTAGTGGTCAAGTAATCTTTAGTTTTGATAGATTAGTTTTGATACCGGCACAGTTATCAGTATTCCAAATTGATGGCACAACTGGTTTAGCCACACGATTATATGATAATGATTCATTTACAATAGATTGGATAATAAAAACAATTACGTTATCAAGTTCATTGCCTGCAGGTGATTTGATAATGATAGAAGTATATGAAGTTGGTAACGGTGATCAATTAGAAAAATCTAATAGTCAAACTGATCCAATTAGGCTCAACGAAGACACTGGATTTAATGAAATAAATCTAAACTGTAACTATAGCGCAACTCGCACCTCTGGATCAGGAGTTATTATACCCGGAACATCACCGGTTAATGTGATTGCATCGGAGACAGATAGTACAGAAAATTCTATATTATGTGACGATGTAAGATACTTTACGATAAACGATCAAATCACATTTTATGGAGATGTATTTGGTGGTATAGTAGCAGATACTCATTATTATGTTAAAACAGTAAGTAATGTAACAAATAAAATTACAATATCAGAAACTAATCCAGGCGGAGTAGCAGGTCCTACATTTGTATTAACTAGTGATACAGGTTCAATGGATATTGTAATACAAACTGGAAGTGGTGCCCCTTGGACAGATCCAATAGTCTATCACAATGGTACTAAACTTATATTAGGACATACTAATAGAATTACACAAACATCCAGTTCAACTAATTCTATTACATGTAATACTACTGATGGTATGGAAGTAGGTGAACCAATTGTCTTTAGTGATACTATGTTTGGTAGTGTGATATCTCCACAAACAGTATATTATATTGAATCAATTATTGATGCTAATGAATTTACTATTTCTGACACATTGGGAGGTCCTGTATTAGCATTGACTGATGATGCTGGTGGTGCAATTGGAATTACTAATGACTATGCATTTGGCATAGCAAATAATGGAATTTCAGCAAAAATAATATTTGCGGCACAATATGTTGACACAACCGATTATCTAACTTATACTGTGTTTGGTGAAACTTATCCGGATCAATATGGTTATACTATTCCCGAACTTAAAACTTTTATTGCAACAGCGGGACAAACTAACTTTAATTTAACAAATTATGTAGGTGGAGATAATCCAACTAATGCTATAGTAGAAATAAATGGCGTACGTTTAACATTTACAACAAACCCATTAACTACGGACTATACTATTAATTCATCAACTAACGTATTAACATTGACTACCGGAGCAACAGTAAACGATGTTGTTGCAGTTACAAGCTATAATCTAACAGAACGTCAAGATTTTAATACACAGTATGATATAACCGGAGCTACAGTTTCAAATATTATTAATATTAATAATGAAATTACATCTCCTATTGTAACTACAAACGTAACTGTAGTGTCTAGCACTGGTAATTTATTAACATGTCCTGATACTAGTGGATTCATTGTAGATCAAACAATTATATTTAAGGGTATTTCAGTAGGCAATGTACTAACTAATGGTACTGTTTACTATGTTAAATCTGTTACACTACCGTATGATGGTACGTTCACCATCTCACAAACCTTAGGTGGTTCTACATTTAATCCAGGTAGT